>Ga0210059_1009963_pt1 | contig 14750 bp, 9 predicted proteins | sample Ectturendosymbi2_FD_188042 | JGI IMG/M metagenome (GOLD analysis project Ga0210059, IMG submission 188042) | Ecteinascidia turbinata endosymbiont from Florida, USA - Sample 2 (SPAdes) (version 2) | ecosystem: Host-associated > Tunicates > Ascidians > Unclassified | place: Key West, Florida...
GTTTCGCAGCTTAGTAATCGTGTTCTAACATGTTGAATCACAAAGGGTTGGCGAAAGACCACCTGGGTCAAGTTCTCAGCCAGCCCTGCTGGTAACACAAACCAAATTTTAATTGAAGACGTTTTACAAGTAGTAATAAGTGACAAAAAACGTCAAATCAACGTCAGGTGAAATAAGCATAAAAACAACAACAAAAAACAATGGGGATAAGCATGCCTATGTACAGGGGGTGGGGTGAGTAACTATAGAGGTAGATAGGAGGGAAAATAGTGGCATCAGCGCAATATTACAGAATGGGACACGAATATAAAACGAAGATCAACAGGTAGTCTGGCAAGATAGCAGGACTTTTTTATATTTTTTGCCAAATGAATAAGGTGAAGATTGTTTCAATTTTTCCGGAATGTTAGACCAAATTTTCGGACCAATATACTTTAGAGAAAGCTGAACCAGAGATGTTTTCATTCTGGGTAAATAATATTTTTGCAGAGAAGCAAGTCTTGTTTGATATTTGTGGACTGATGCAATCTCAGCAAAGTAGTTATCAAAGTGATTAGGTAATCCACCATTATAAAAGGAGTACATGAATTTGGCAACTGACAATTGAAATAAATCAGGTGCAGTGCATCCTCGATTATCCGGCCATGTTGGGCAACCTTTTTACAAAATCTTGGCCGGATAAGAAAAGTATCTATCGTAGGGTGCCCACCGTCCACCACCTACACCACACTTAAAAGAACCTAAAGAGAAAAGAACGAAAAAACGAAACTAGTATGAGAACAAGCTTAGCCCCAAAACGTAATAATATAAACTTACAAAATAAGAAACGAGCTTCTTGACAACATTGTTCGTTGGCTTTCTAGTTTTTTTCCACTGTAAAACATGTAGATTTTAGACAAAATAATTGAATGTACCTCCCTGTTGAACCCGGCCGGTTTATCGAGGGGCCGGTTAATCGGGGGCCGAAAAATCGAGGATGCGCTGTATTTCTAAAATTTTGTGCTTGGAATAGAGTATAGTTGTTTTAGTTTTGTTATATTCAAGTGTTCTCACAGCTTTATTTTGCAATCTAATTAAAGGGAGTAAAGTCGTCTTGTTGACCCTTCCCCAGTTAAGTATGGAGTAAGTTAAATAGGAATGGAAAAGAGCGAAGTAAACAGATTTGAGCACTGAAATGTTGGTACAGTGTTTTAATTTGAACAACATTCCACATGAATTGGAGAGCTGTGTTACCAACTTTTCAATTTGAGGCTTCCAATTAAGTTCATCATCAAGTATGGTATTTTCAGCTGCTTTGTTTTGATATTGGGTGATGATTAATTGACACTGAAAAATTGATATTTTTATGGTTGTTCATGAGCATGAAATTGCTTTTGGAATAACTGATACATAATTTGTTAGCACGAACGCAGTGATCGATTTTTTTGAGCTCATGGTTAACTGTTTTTTCTAAGATTGTGAAATTCGAAAAGTCAAAATCGCACGAGAAACAGCAACGCAACAAGCAATGATTCAAAAGAAATCACGTCCAATAATGCAACAACTAATGATTAAATTTGTTTACGTGTTGTATCAGAGTCTAGCTAGGTCAATATCACAGGGTTAGTACTGGTAGGAGTAAACACGAACACGCACACACCCACAGGTACACGCACGCACAAACAAAAGAAAGCAGGATCTGTTCATTACGCCGCACTGAGGATGCGTTGGTTGATTCCCGTGGCCAAGATTAAAAATGAACAAAAACTGGAGCAACACACCGGCGCCTACTGCAATTTTTCATCGCCATACCGAAGCATTACGCTATGGGTCAAAAATGGAGACTTGTGGAAAGCAGTAGGCATTTGAATTGAGCAGTAAGGAAGGTTAGAATTAGATGAAGATGTACAAATGCATACAAAGTGTTTTTAATCAACGCATCAAATTCCTTTACGAAATGGGTAACCAGATGGTAACGAATCTTACAGTTTTGTGAAACATGAAGTTCGATAGCGTTGTTGTGAGCTGTATGCACAGTCGGTTTTGCCAAATTGTGTGTACTGGTTCCACAATCGGCATACCAATGAAATCAATATTTTTTCATTTAAATCATTGGTTGCTACGTGATTGCAACATTGTTTATAAAGCGTTGAAACATCAGCACCATCATAAGCAGTAGGTTTAAGTTTTTAACGCAAGAGTGGAAACAACGTTGTACAGTCTCCGAGAAGTCGATGTGCCTATTTGCCAAAATACTATATGATGTCATATACCAGATGATATACGTGCTCGAAAAAGAACAGCAAATTTGCTAATACGTTTGCTAAGCAGCCCCTTTATCACATTGTTTACGAAACATGTTGATAGCGCAAATTTACAATTGTATGCAGAAGGAATGTTGTGATCATTATGTTTTCAGTTTGTGTCGCTTACATAAAAAGAAGATTGCTCGCAGGGTGCCTATCGAGTGGGTTCAATTTGCAGGATGTAGCTTAGACCTGGCGATATAGTAGTTTCACCTGATATTTTGAGATTGTTTTATTGGTTTCCTCATTAAATTAGGTTGAAAATTTGCAAAGTGTGACTTCTTGACCTAACATGGAAAATATTACTTTTTATGACTTTGTAACTTTTGTTATAGACTTCGTGGGGGTGCGATTTTTGTTTTGAAATCCGTTTCATAACTTCCTAAAGCACAGAAAAAAGATATGACTTTTTTATGACTTTCAATGGGCTTATTCATTACATAGCACTGAGGAGAGGTTAACTGCTACACGCAGACAATGTTAGAAAACGAAAGTGCACATGGCGCTAGCGACTACTCCATTTCTAACCATCGATTGTTAGCCAAAATGTTTATTATTATGCAAATGTTAGCTGAAATCTGAGAATCCATTTTCAATTTGGGTCTTTGCTATTGTTTAGACCAGGGGTTCCTAACCTGGGGTACATGTACCCCCAGGGGTACATTTGCCTATCCGAAGGGGTACATTTAAGGTTAACAGTAGAAGATAGAAATATATTTACATATTGTTTAATTCCAAATTTTTATACATATATCAGTTAATATTATTATCACAAGTCATTATATGCTTATTGTTAAATATATATATGAATAATCATAATAAATTATCGTGTCATAAGAAATTTTAAGGGTACATGTTCATCTTTCGAAATTCTAAAGGGGTACATGCTTATCTGTTGAAATGCTGTAGGGGTACATGGTAAAAGAAAGGTTGGGAACCCCTGGTTTAGACACTGTTGAAGTCTGTCAGGAAAAATCCAGAGTATGCCAAAACCTATACCTAATAATTCGTAACTACAACCTGCTGCTTTAAAACTTTTAAAAGTAAGCAAAAAACTGCTATTTTGCATCGTGTGAAAAGCACGCAGTGTAGCGAAACTTATCGCAGGCGAAATGTAATACTCAATATCCCTGCCTGCAAAGTTTATTAGCTACACATGCATAACTGGTTTTCTCGTATTTAAGTCTCGATGCCCACTCGAGGACTGATCAGTACTGTAGTAACTATAGGTTAATAAGTTTGGATTAAGATAAAAGTGTCATTAAAAATGTTTATTAACTAAAATTGATAACAAGGGCGCAATAGCTAGTAGCCTATAGTTGAGTTCAGGCGGGCAATGACGACTGACATTTGTCACGATGACAGCAGCAAACCAAGCGACAACTTTACGTGACGGAATTATGAAACATTGTTATTCCGCTTTTGTCACAAACCCTGCGGCAGCGTAAAACCAGTTGCTTTGAAAAGCAGGCTAGGTAACAGCAGGAAGTTGCGTTGAGAGTGGCTCAAAAAACATGTCTTGGTGGAACAGAGCTGATGGACTTTCGATGCCATTGACGATGGCTTAATTCTCGTGGTAAGTTCCGCGAGGACGGTGCTCCGAGATGCTTGGCTGCGGTGGGAGAGAATTTGCTGAAATCATGGGCGTCCGTAGACATTTTTCCAGGGGCGACAACGTCGACATTTGCTTATTCTTTTCAGGTTGCTGACGATGCAATGCAAATGGACGTTCACAAAACGCTTTACCCTTTGTACACCACAAGGGAAATGGCCAATGTTATGGCAACAGTCACAAAAATTTGGCTTCGTTGGCAGCAATGCCTTTAACTCATGCTTGTTTTCACACAGCATAAAACTACGTGGGTCACCGCTATTAGCAATCACTTCACTATCTCACTGCATTACCTGCCAAAGGTGTCTGCGTTCAAGTCACATACGGCAAAACGCCAACTACCGCACTTAAAGTGAACCTTTGGAGATTTGTTGCCATGTTATTGTTACACAATAAAGACCAACACCAGAACAATCAGCTATAGTGGTGTAGGAGGCGGGGGTGCAAGCACACCCCCAAAAAGTTTTGATTTGTTGAAGATTTGGGCGAAATCCCTGAAAATTTGGGCAAAATCCTTGAAATTCTGAGCAAAATCCTTGAAAATCCGAAAAAATAACTTAAATGTCTGGGCAAAATCCTTGAAAATTTGGGCAAAAATGGCGCCCAACGTGTGCAGAAAAACAAGTGAAGACCATTTTTTGGAGGTCACACCAAAAAACACTGCGCAAAAGTTGGAAGACAACTTTTTGGGAAAATTTGGACAAAAATCCTTTGCACCCCCAAAAATTTGCTTGCTCCTACACCTATGATCCGCTCGCAAGTTTCGCAACCTGCCCCTTCAGACAAGTGAGCAGACATGAGTAAATATGAACTGCAAGCTCATCACTGCATGACACCAGAACAGTGAACCTGGCTCTTGTGCTGTGTGTCATAGTTGCAAATAAACTGCTATTGCAAGAATTAAATCAGTTAATCGGAATTAAGCTGCTGACTTCAGGTTTTTTAGAAATTTCGGTTCTAAGTCCCAATTTCCAAGGGGAAATGTTCGCGTTGGCCCCCTATAGACATCCATGGCTGAAATAATTGTATGCAGCTCTGCTCAACTTCATTAACTTGAAAGTAACTCACCTGATGTCTTGTTTATGGAAACAGAAACAGGATTTATGTGACAAACAAAATAGATAGTTACAATAAAGAAAAAAAGGAAACCAAGTTTGTATTGTGACTTGTTTTTGACTACATTGACTATTGTCACTGTTGTTTGATATAGGCAGCTATGTCCAACCGAAATTGATTACTGAGTCAAAAGTTATGTCACTGTCGTAACCAGGGGCGCACATTGAATGACTTACTATGATATTAACAAATAAATTTAGTTTAAGCTAATGTACTGAAAGCGTTCGAATCCTAACTGAATGGGAACGACTGTTTGACACCTTTCATAACCAGTGGAACAAAGGTAGAAATCAGAAAACTAGTACAAAATCTTGCACCGAGGTGTCGGTGGGCATATGGAAATCTCCCAGCACGCAGTACAGATTTGATGCTGTGGCAGTGAGGATCACCTGCATCAAAAATGTCAAATCACCTGCATCAAACATGTCAAATTCAAGATTATCAAAATAAGGACAGCTTGTCAGTATGCAGGCAACTTATACCCCAGGGAAAACTTGAACTGAGCCGCGGGTTGGACATAGCTGATACAAGGGAAATGTTTTTCTCATGAAGCGTTCAACTGAATTTAAACAGCGCGTGCGAATTTAGCATTAGCTTTTGCATTCGCGTGGAGGAACAGCGTTCTGATTGTCAGGATAGCGTGTCATGCGATGACAACCTACATCACCACAGCGCTGTACAGTATAATCGCCTCAGCATTGAAAGCACCCGAAGTAAAAAAAACTTAAAATGCTGGGAGGGACATTTCTATTGCGAAAATTGCAGTGCTATCGTTCGCTTTGATTGACGCCTTTGGTGAAATACTGGGTAACACTTTGTATTGTATTGGTATAATGTCACACCATTATCACCTAAGCTCCAACTCCAGATCACCCCAGGTGCATTTCGTTGTTTCAAAATTTAAAACCTCAAGACGTTTTTAATGGTATCGGAAGGGCTGAAACGGTCCAGAGTTTCGGATGAATGCAGTTCCATGTATGTAGTTTCGAGATGTGAAACAGGGTAATAAAATTGGAAAAATGGTATGTAATGAGAGTGATAGCCTCATATCTTCTCGTAAGCGTGTTATATACCGAGAAATAGATCCTTCAGTTTTCAACAGAAATTACAAACTCCGCTCTTGTCAGAAGATTAGTTTGTTTCACTTTTTGTGACTGGGATGTGAGTAGAGTACGACATTTACTAAGATGCGCTGAAAGTCAGACATGTACAACGCTTCCACAGTTTGTAAGCGTTCGAGCATGTAATAAATAAAAAGTTTAAATCAACCGTTATTTCTTTAGAAAAAATTGTAGGTAAGATATGAAACTGTGTGCACCCCTGCTAAAGACATTTTATAAGGCGGTTTATATTTAAAAATGCGAAAGAAGCTGCCATTCTCTCCCTGACAGAAATGCAAATGTCGTTGCTAAACGTTATGCGAAATGCTGTCTGTTTAAGTGAGCTTTAATTGGATGATGTGTGGTTGTCAGCCGAGTATCTTGCTCTCGGTTGTAAAAAAGTTCATGTTTCCAAAAAATTCGTAAAGGTTGGGGCCGGGACTTTTTGCCGTCCTTGCTGCCTAAACGTGGTGTTGTTGGCCATGTGCAATGTTGCTATGTTGACACCATTATGACGGACAACATACGTGCGGCGCACTGGGCAGATCACCAGTGGAATGCGGAGTGAGCGGACAACCCCACCCCCGCAAGACTCTGCATTTTCATCCCTGACACCGGCACCCACCTCCCCGGAGTGACCATCCCAAGAAGAGCCTAGGTCCGGCTTAATCGCCTCCGCACCGGTGTCGGGCGTTTCCGCTCCTGCTTGTACAAATGGGGTATGGCCTCCTCTGCGGCCTGTTTGTGTGGCGCAGAACAAACCGTCGATCATGTTGTCCTCCAATGTCCAATTCATCGACTTCCTCATGGACTGCACGGCCTGAAGGTTCTGAACGATGAGAGGCAATCGAATGGCTGCTCAACACCTGGCCCGAGATCTAGTGCGGCCAAGCAGTGGTTATCAGAACTGGCTCAAAAGAAGACTGGCGGATTCAGGGTGGGCAGGTGGGGGCAATCGTACCCCAAACGTCTGTGGCGCCCCGGCGAATGTCGCTCCTTTGATATAAAAGCGCTCAGTAGAAACAGAGATGAAAAGATACTCTCTAATCTAGTGGTTCTTAACCTTTCCAATCCCAGGGATCCCTATGCTGAATATTGGCCTGGGAACCAATATCTTGGTTTATTGTGACGTGGAGGTTAAACAACACTTCTAGCCTGTTTACATGGCGCATTCATTGTGGCCTAATTGTGGCTTTTCATTTGCTGAGTCACGCTTAAGAAAGCCACACTCTTAAACGTGACTCAGAAAATAAAAGCCACAATCGACCAAAAGCCACAATTTGGCCACAATGAAATGCCCCATGTAAACAGGCTATTTGACACTCTTTCTGGGAACCTCCAGAATTTCCGACTTTTAAGAATCACTGCTGTAAACCAGTGCTTCTTAACTCGGTGAATGGTTCACCTCAGGGTGAATGAAGTTTTTGCAAGGGTGAATGAAAGAAGAGGGGTGAATGAAACTTTTGTTCCTAGTTTTTTAATCCTCTGGTAACGTGTATTTATCTTATCAGCAATCGTGAATAAAGTGGTGAATTTCAAGCGTTCTGACTTTACGTCTACACTCTACAGCAGTCACTAACTCATCACTTCAGAAAAATCGTAATACGGTGCAATTAACTGCGTCTATGACGTATTAGGGATAGAGTTTACCCACAGATGCCATGTTTCACTCACTCGAGTAAGGGAATCTTGCTGCGCTCTGCATGAGCGTCCTGTGTTCCTATGCGAATGTTATCCGCTAGAATCGCAGTACATTCGCAAGTTTCATTCTCAATATCGAGTGAAAGCCAGACACATGAGCACTCATCAGAGCAGCATTATAAATTGAAGTGCAGGTCTTACCATGAAAGTACGAGAGTAACCTATTTATGCACTTGTTTGTTACCACTTTCACTTTGTTATTGATTTCAATATCTAATACGCGCTTATGTCTCAGGTAATACCTGCAGAATGTTCTAAGAAATACGTACAAAACATTTTTGTTTTGGTGAAAGTAAATGTAAATCTAAAGATGAAATCGATCAGGACACGCCAACTTCATCAGCTTCGCAGTTTAAAGAACCAGGTTTGAGAATAAGATCCCTTCAGCAAGATTTTTCTGTAAAAGTGTCTTTCAAAACATATCTCTATTACGGGGAGTATTGGGTTTGTTCGCTTGAAACCTCAGAGTATAAGTAAGTTGCATTAAAAGTCTTGCAACAACTGGTGATCATGACTATTACGCACATGTAAAAGAAAGGATTTTCGTGTTTAGTCCAAATGTAAACTAAAAAGTGAAATGCGTTGACTCGTTCGTGAGTGTGGCATTGCAGGAAGTAAATTCATCCACAGTTACAAAAGTTGATCACTGAAGTTCAGGAGCAGCCCAGCCATCAGTAAACGGCTTTTTTGTTGTAAATATTTGTAGTTTGCTGTTATTTTTTTGTGGTTTTGTTATTGTGTGTGTCTGCAGTGGTAGAGATCTGGAGTTTCATTCTCACTGAACTCGCAATTATCAGGTTGTGTGTCGTTGCTCTTTAAAATAGATCGGATGATGACATTTGTTGCTTTCGCAGCTTCGCATTTCTTAGCAGTCGATGGCATATTCGGTTGTTTTCGAATGAGTCACATAGCTTAAGTAGGATTTGTACAAAAATCAAACCCATTACTAACATTGTATATAGTCATTATTGTCACATCGACCGTGGGATCACCATATGGTGAATCGAAATGCAGCAATCGATGGCAGGGGTAAACGAAACCGGAAATGTTTGAGAAGCACTGCTCTGAACAATGTTTTACACTTCGTTGAATTGGCGCATTTTGGAGCAGAGTAAAGTATGATTGGCCTCTATTTCCGAATTGTTTCAGCAGTGCCATTCTTTCGTAATAATACTGCTCTTCGGTCATTTCTTGCGTGCGTGAGAATTGCTCGGCTATCCTCTGTTAAATCACAATCGCATTCATAGCCTTTTATTCCTTAGCATGGTTCTTGAGACTCGATTCGCCACATGGCAGATCGAAACCGTCTTGCTTTTGTTCCAAGTCTATTGCTAATGCGTGATGGCAGCCTTGAAACGAAAGGCAGTGGTGAAATGGAAATGTAATATGAAAAATTCATAACTGACACAAGATTCTGAAAGCCTTCAAAACGAAACGTTTCAGCTTTGTTATGCCAGTGTAGTCTGTGAATCCGCAGTAGGCTTGTATCCTTGTTTTGCAACGTAGAGGTCAGTGAATGAGTTTTTTTGTCAGAACTAACGCCCTTGATTTTAAAGTAATGCAATAGCATTCAGCCATAATGCAGCGTGTAAAACGCTACTCGAGTAACAAAGACTGAAGATGGCGTTGAGTCTTCTCGTTCTTTTGTTGCAAAATCATAGGCTGTAGCGTCTGCCGGCCACTGATGGGCAAATATTGAGAAGAACAAGAAAAGCCCCGCCCTACTCCGGTTGTGTAACTGCTAATTTAAAGAAACTGCCGTAACGTAAAAATTCATTGCAAAAACTGATGAGCTATCTGGTACCAGGATTGCTGTGAAAAGCCGGTACTTCACTTGTTCGCTTTGAAACGGTTACTGTATTATCAGCGCTGTGTTTTCAATGTGGATCACTATAACACTGCACAAATAGTTAACATTTTCGTTGTGATTAATGTTGGCCTGAGACAACAAACTGGCAAACACTGTATGTGGTTCGTAAAGACCGCAGCCAATGCTCAGCTTGTTTGTATTTAGCTCGGCCAGGTTGCAACAGATAAAGAACAGATTGATAAAAAGTTCAATTTTTTGGTTGGCAAATTTTGGGTTGGCGATCTTGGCCGAAAAAGTCAGGAAAATGTTTGGAGACAGACACATCACAAGCCAAATGGCTTGCGTTATACCAGGTTTTTTTAAGGCGTTTTAGGGACCCGATTCGGGTCCCTAGAATTTCAAATCGGGTCCCTAGAATCAGAAAAAATTATCATCGGGTCCCTAGAATCAGAAAAATCGGGTCCCTACAGATCCATACCGGGTTCCTAACACTTTCCTTAAAAAAAACCTGGTTATACATATATTTGAAGTTAGTAGAGAATGAGCTGTCGGTGTCTTGTTTCTGGTGAACAGACTCAGATAGTCTTTTCTCCACCTGAGCAGTCTAGACATACGAAACGGTATGGAATACTTGCTTGAAATTCTAACATTATTAGCGGTGTCAAACATATTTTCGGGCAATATGCTTTTAGGACAAGTGTGAATCTACCATGCCATTCTGAGACTGTTTTGCATGGTAGTAAGCAGGACTGCAAACAGGGCTGCCTGAAATGGGAGAATGGCATAGCAAATGCCTTTAATACATTTTTTGTTTCTGAATTGTTGTTTCAGCAATAAATATACTTAGCATATTACATCTAGCTCCACAAGCTGCGCCTAGAAACGTGATTGCCACTTGACTATTCATTGGTCTTCTGTTTTGGGACTTGAGCTGTCAATTATTAGTGCAAGAAGAATCATTTTACTCTTTACCAGTAGAATTATCGGGATTAGACCTTGTTTTTCGTTTGATTGTGGTAGAGTGAGCCAAAAATATGTTAAACACGAGCGTTCCGTATGCTTTAGGGCAGGGGTCTCAAACTCAAATTGCTCCGAGGGCCAGAGAGGACTAATAAAGTAACCCGAGGGCACCTTCTGACGTTGACGCAACAGTGGCGGTATCTGAACCTTATCAGAAACAGCTTTTAGGTCTTATTTTCTGCGAAAGATATCATGAGTTACAGACAAGTCATTTCTAGCCGTCTCTACGTTCGTTTGAAAGGAAATTGTCCACTCGCTAGCCGAAAACTTTTAAACACCGGTGAATAAACTAAATAACGTAAATGTTAATTATTTGAAAATTCCCAGAAAGCATCGCAGGCCGCACAAAACGCTCTCTATAATGCCACATTGAGACCCCTGCTTCAGGCTGTGTCTTTATAACACTGTAAATGCAAGCTTGTTGGGGTGAGGACACCAGCAGTGTTCTTGGTGACTGTGCGGCGTAAGAAAAATGGGGACTACTATTTTTGTTTCCCGCTTCAAAAGCGCCTTCATTATTAATTCACAATATAATGTAAGGCGCTTTGAAACTGGTGATTCCCAGAAAGATCGCATAGTTTGGCAAAAAAATCAGCCATTTTGTTAGCTTAGTAAAGGTAACCATTTGTGTGATACCAAACAATTGTCACCACCAGAGAATTCACCGTATTTTGAATAAGTGAAGACTTTTAGGCCCCTCTCTATTTGTCTTTCCCCTCAAACGTCTGGCCTGGAATCGCCACGGGTTGATATTGTCATTGATTGTCATCCTCTTCAAAAATGCTCAGATGGGGTAAAAAACTTATTCAACACTGCTGACCTTCAAAAGATCCAGATGAATTTGAACACATATAAAAAGTGAGTATGTTTGCAAGAAGAACAGGAAATGTGTTACGTTAGGAAGAAAGATATCGTAAAACTGAAGTGTTCAAACTTTTTTAAAGAGGGCCAATTTTGCTCAACAACCTTTTGCGTGTGTCTGCTCTCATAATCATATTCGCTCTCATTTCGCAGTGCATCTAACCTCAATGGGTAACGTCTTAAGTAGCAAGAAACCGCCGTTGCTCCGACACAGAAGTGTAATCCAGGCTTTGGCGAGCTGTAATAGAACAGTCTGAAAGTATTTGTCCCGACCCTGCGCACTATACTTTGGACACCCCTACCTACCATAAAACCATCGTCGTCAGGGTGCAGTGAACTCAATAAACTAAGGGGAGAAGGTTAACGTCGAGCGGTGAAAAGGAATAGAACATGTTGGTTACTTGCACATAGTTGACAACAATGGTGTATAATTGTGTCAGACCCGAATTGATCGTTCTAACTTCTTTCTGTGGTAAGTGTTCGAGAAAAATTAAACCACTTGTGCTTTCGTCATTCTTTCAATGATTAGACAGTGCGACGTGGAAATCCTGGCTAAATTAACTGACCATGGCTGAAGTTCGTGACGGAAAGAGCCTACGCCCAACCGCGATATATTATTAGAAACAGCCTGCTATGTCTGTGACGTATCGCGAATGAATCAGTGATTACCCATTTTGCTAGGTTAGGCACCAGGCAATAATTTTTGACGATTTCGTCAAAGAAAGATCGCTCTGTGCAGCCATATACAGCGTCTCTGTACAAAACGTGGCTCTTCGCACGCATTGCATCATAATGGCTGTAGTATTTCGTTACTACCAACCGTTCAGAAGGAGTTGTTCGCATTGTTTAAATCTCCATGCTGTTACGCAGAAAACTTCGGAACTGTGGGTTATTTGACAAAACCCTATTTTTTTAGGAACAAATGTAGCAACCATTGGGAGTCCTGAGGTCACCTGTTACCTGATTGGATTTTAATCAACACTGTTTTCAAAAACCACTCTCGCTGTGGTTTATGAGGAATACTGTTCGTAAAACCAATTTTTCTGATGGCTAGACAGAAATTATTCCTTTTCTGACTTTAAATAAATGATCGAACAATTTGCCTAGTATGGTTACGGCAGCGCAGTGATCATTTCAGTTGCTTCTTTTAACGCAGCCGTACCCAACATCAACTATACGCAGTGGGGTAGCCAGCACAAAATTTTTTGAGGGATCAAATAGTGCGCATGGAACTGCACAACCATCTAGACACACAACCAGTGAAGCGTTTCAAACGGTAGAAGGTCTATGCGATGCATATAGGATATGAAATTTGGAATTTTGCAAGTGCGCGAGAATGGGATTTCACTGCGCAAATGGTCTGGTGGTACTTCGCAATTGCGCATTGCACACCTCAGAGGAAACATTGGCACCAACTCTTAAAGCACAAAATGACAAGATATGCTAGAAATTTTGGGTGGCATAGTCCCCTTGCCCCCCTGGCTACGCCTATGGCTAATGGCTATAAGCACAGTATTGAAAAATTAGTAGGTATATACGGTAAATATAGCCCATAAGAAATCTTCAACACTCTGAGGAGGTTGGCTTTTAAGCATCGCAAGCGTTTGGCCTTGGGGTTTGAAGATCAAAAAGCACTACAGCTTCAGTCTTTCAAAATTGTTTTCTAATATTTGCTTCCTCGATGGGTTTCACGGTCTTTAGTGCTTAATTTTTGTTTTAAAGTCTAATTTGTGCGTTTGAAATTTTGTGGTTTTGTGGAAGCATGTTATTGTTGTAACTTACCCACTGTATTATTGTATACAAGGGTATAGGTGCAAATAATTGGTCTTATGGTAACTAATATGACTTTATTTAAGCAGATAATCTTAAGTCAAGAAGAAAGCATTACCAAACACCTGTGATGCGCTGTTGTTTTCTGTTTCAGCTGAGCCCGGTGTGAAAACAATTGTATTTATGACACCAACTTCCTCTTACACAGACATCAAACTATCAAATTCGGAGAGCCCATGTAGTTTCTCACATCTAAATCTTTCGATTCCATGTCGTTCGACAGTTTTGCGCTGAATTTAACGTAGGGAAAGATCATATTGGCAAATGACACTTCTTGCATTTTTTAAAATTTCAAATCGTTTTTATATAAGCTTTTGCTACTGTCAGGCTTGAGATAGCGACGAGCAAACTGTGGAACACTTCAATATACCATAAACCTCGGTTAATCCGGATTCGATTTGACCGACGATTTTATCCGGTTTAGGCGAAGATCTGGATTAACCGAAGATGGTTGTTTCTAGCCTGACGTCATCTAAGTACTGAGATATCGGTGAAAATTACATAAATTGAACGCATTTACGACCCAACAGCAGACTTTCGCATAAGCAAAATAAATTTAGTGATGTATTCACAATGGTACAAAAGACTAACCGCCATATCCAGGCAGTTATGAATAATCTCAAGTTCATAACTCAGGTTACTTGACTGCGAGAAACCTGGGATTTTGGACTGACACAGAGATTTCTGCGACTGGTCCATAAGCAGTCCCTAAGATATGTTAACGAGTACAATACACTCAGGGATAAAACGTCACATGCGCACACGCAACACTGATCAATGGACTGAAATCGTGGTGCGGCGACGTGCCTTGAGCGTTATGTTCAACGTGATTATGCTATACCCTTGTGTGACGTAGGAATCGTCCTTACAGTCGAATGTTGCGTGCAGTTGCGGCAGATGTTATGATAATTCTAAACGTTCGTTGTTGATCGTGAGCACGCTTATGTTGCGCCTGAAAGGTGCCGAATCTTTCCTAGAGACCAGTGAATGCACTTTAAGAACACAACAACGTGTAAGTGGCTAAAAATCTGGATTACGAGATGTTCAAAGCGCAGATTTTATCCGGTATTGGCGAAGCTCCGGATTAAAAAATTCGGATAAACCGAAGATTTTTATAAAGAAAAACGTTAGAAATCATTCGTACCACCACTTTATCCGGTTTTGGCGAAGATCCGGATGAACCGAATCCGGATTAACCGAGGTTTACTGTATACTGAAATGTTTGGAATAAATTATAACTAAAATCAATATTTGGAAGGTGAGAAATGCTCATTACGACATCCTTGGTTTGCCGCAAAAATGCTGAAATGCACAAGGCAAATGGCCTAGCAGCTGCATTACAGGCTGATAAAACCAAGAAGTCATTTTGGCAAAAGGTCAATAACAAAAACAGATCCTCATCACTACCAACATTG
>Ga0210059_1009964_pt1 | contig 14750 bp, 7 predicted proteins | sample Ectturendosymbi2_FD_188042 | JGI IMG/M metagenome (GOLD analysis project Ga0210059, IMG submission 188042) | Ecteinascidia turbinata endosymbiont from Florida, USA - Sample 2 (SPAdes) (version 2) | ecosystem: Host-associated > Tunicates > Ascidians > Unclassified | place: Key West, Florida...
GGAAAAACGAATACACGCGATTACGGATAGTTATCATCATTGTGTCGTAGTAAATTTACAGGACTGAAGATGCGCAATTGATGCGAAATCGATTTCCTAGTAAAGCAGTTTGTGAGCAGATTCAGCTACTTTTTCCTTGTGGTACCTTGTCGTTTAATGTGCCGCAGTAATGCGAAAGATGGGCTTCGGAGGTGAATCGCCACCTAGTTGTTTGTCCTTTTTCAAAGCAAGGTGACACTCAATCAGGATATTCTTGAGTAAGAGCCGTACAAAATGGATGTGTACCCAATTGAGAAAGAAGGAATTTCTTCAATTTATGCTTTTGCGGTAGGGGCGCCTGAGGAAAGGTACAAAGCGAAGTGGGCGTGAGCCACCATCTCTCCGTCCACCTGACAACAATCCATATTTTAGTGATGTACGCGTTAGGTATTTCCTTCTGATGCGGAATAACTTACATTATTTTTGGCCAAATTTTTATGCGTTCTCTATGCAAGTGTTTCTGAAAAAACGTTTTTTATAATAATGCATTAAGGATAATGACGTTTAGTAATTACAGTTGTCATGTTACACCTTTATATAAAAATCTTAATGTATTGAAAAAAAATGATATCTATCGACTTGAATCAGTAAAATTTATGCATAAACTACATCACGGTGCGCTGCCCAAAATCTACAATTTTTTCAAAATATTTCTAATGTTCATTCTTACCAAACAAGATTCGCTGACAACCAAAATTATTTTATACAAGCACTCTATGCAACGTATCTGTGCGAAATTGTGGAAAAAGTTGCGCTCTGGAAAGAATTCCAACAGAGTCAGAAAACCTTGCCACATGTCACATTCTCTAAGCATTATCAGAATCATCTCTTAAATTATGAATAGGCTTGTTTTTACGAAACCATATATAGCTATAACCCTTTTTATGGTAACACCTGTCTTCTCCAATATTGTAAGGATTTTGTGTGCTTGTATTTTTCTCTTTTGTCAAATGTGTACTTTGCAAATTTGTTTTTTTTTGCGTTGCGACATTTATAATATACTTATGCACTGGCGCACTATGTTTGTTTTAATACATTTTTGGGGCGCCTCGAATAGATAACTTTAGTTTTTTTTCGGCGTCCTGGTTACGGGTACTTTCTAGCAGTGTTTGCTTTCGCGTACTATGTTGTATTGTAATAAATAAACTTCTTATTATTTTATATGAATACCATTCGTGCTATTTTTCCTCATTTGAATCTATGTGTTGAGCATTTCAAAGTGGAAGGCTTTCAATGCTTAGTGAATTAACTTTTTTATGTTAACATGGAAGCTAGCATTTCGTTCTGCTGTTGCTTCAGCAAAATCGTAATGTTAGGTTATACATATTTTGATGCGACCCATTCGATCTCATCAGACGTTTGTGCATCGCTGACAGTCCACAGCCAGTAATAGGTAATAAAACGTTTCCCACAACTCCTCCGTCAAGCTCAAAAACACCTTCGGTTTTCGTATCGTTCTACTAAAGTTCAACAATACTTGACATCTTAGGTGAAGGCGAGAAATAAACAACAACATTAGTTATGTTTTTTTTCTATGGGAATTGACAGGCTTGCCAATACTTCGGTTTCTGTAACACTTTTTTCTATCTCGAAAATGAACACGAATTTGGAGTAATTTTAATTTAATTTAATTTTTCATTTAATTTAATTTTTTGAAACAGACACGAAGTCCATAGTACAAGTACACACTGCCTGCACAACGCGGATTGATAAAAAGAGACACAACAGAACGTTTTACAACTGCGTTGGAAGCACAACCACAGGGTTACAAACACTTTTTAACACTATTGTTCGATAACCCGTAACACTTGGTACAAAACTGCTTCCAGAGAAGGACACTGAGTCCAACCCTGGTCAAGGCCAGGTAAGGTACGAATGTGTTGTGGCATGCACACACCCTTAAACGAACAAGCACTGTAACTTCCGAGCACTCAGTCACAAAAGTAAAAAGCGGTTGTGGCAAGTGAACGGTGTCTTGTTTATTCCCACAATATTGCAAAGAATCAAACATTTTCAAACACGAACCTATATTTTACTGCCTAATTTTTCCTGTTACTTTTGCACAAGGAGGTTTTGAATCAAAGTTGTTTGATCGTGCGACTGACGTCGATCGTCAACCTTTATTTAAACCAGCGTATTTATGTGATATTAAAAGTGGAGCATGCGACTGCGACGTATCTAATGCATAGGTCAAAATGTTTACACACTGGTTGACTTTGCACGAGTTTCAGCAACATTACTCTCCACGTAGTTTTCCAAAATTATTTCGACGTATATTTTTGCAATTTGTATCAATCGCGCTTACTAATTAAGAGTCATGCTTTGCCACCACCTATATGTAGATGGTGCGAACAAAACAGCTGATAATATGAACCACGTTCATGCATGGAACAAACTTCATTGCTGCATGTGGGGTCTTTCAGACAACGATCTTATCGTGAAAGCAGTCACGATGGAAAATCGTGATTAACATCATGATCTAACCGTTATCTTGCGATACATGGTGATCTAAATCTCTTGCCTTGTTGCTTGTATGCCAAGGTCTTTGCGATCCTGAGGGAGACATGCGTTAAACGCAGTTCATTCGGGTCTTACTCGTCAAACCCTAAGCTTTCTTTTTGGGCGTTAAATGTTAAACATTTGAAAAGTGACCACGTTTAAGTACACTGTGAAAATTTGCAGAACTATTCAAAAGATTTTTTATAGGTATTTCTTCATAATCTTTGCATTTTCTAGTGCGTCACATCTAAGAAACATTACTTAAAATTTATCAAAGACGTAAAGTCTACGATTTTGCAAAATGAATGCCAAGGCTTCTGTTTGCTTTTAAACTCTTCGTTTGTAAGACTTCCTGACAAACAACAACGCAACCACAGGACTTTGTAAGAACAATTATAAAATAATCAAATAGATAGAAATTATTGGTAGAATTCCCTGTTCATGTTGCAGTTAAATTTCTCTGTCAAAGAACTCGTTGTTCTTGGCATACAAACAACCAGGCAAGAGATTTAGATCACCAGAAGTTATAATGAGTTCAATGATGTCAAATTGAATATGTTGTGTTTCGCCTTTTACATGGATAAATCATCTTGCAGGAACTCATTTGGTACTTTTTTTGATTTACAACCTTTTTTTTATTTGTTTATTTTTGTTTTGGTTAACGATGGACAAATTATAAAGTGATTCGCAGTAGTACAAGTGACAACGGTGAAATTTTATGAAACAGGATCTTGGTAATATGACTATTAACTAACGATTTCACAGCAAAAATCAACCAACACCGTTTTTGCTTTCACTATAACATTTTTGCATATAAACATACTGTTAAGTGTTGATAGAGACGAAATATTTTATCATTCGTCCTTTTCCTCAGTGTTGAACGAATAGCGGACTAATAGATTGGAAAGCATGCTGTGGAATGATGGAGATGAAATTTCGATGAACATTGAACAGCTCACTAAAGCTTTTGACACCTTAAAGTATTTCCAAATTTATACTTGCAACAGTCAAGATTGTTGTTTCTGATCAAACTCTTGCCATAATCCGTGCATCGTGCCCGTGATATACAATATATCTGACCTGCTTATGACCAGAAACAGCAGACCACGAAGGTCAGGTGCACCTTTTCATGTGTTTTTCGCTGTTGTGCATCAAATTCCTTAAGTCGTGCTTACATCACAGCTGTGGTATTTTTCCTGTTCAGTGGAAAACGCGTTGCACGCATTTGTTAATGTTACTTGCTTCACTTACAAGTTCTACACTTTTCAGGATCTTAGTTCCTTATTAGCACAATCGTTTTCTATGAAATGTGTTTAAGGCAAGCATATGTACGCTTCATCACAGAACATGTTTTTATATGTCTTTTTCTATGATCCCTATCAGCTTTTTAAGAAAATTCGTTAAAAATTATTTATTTTTCCGAAACACATAAACGCGATCTTTGTGGCAGTGTAAAGGGGGGATATAAGAAAGCTTCAACACGTTCTGTTCAGCACGTACTTACCGTGATTGATTTTTTTGTTACAACCATTAGTGTTTTCTTAGATCTTCGCCCTCCCATTTCCCTTTGAAGTAAAGAAAGCCTTCGCAGGGAAACGTTTTGTGTTTAGATGTTTCATATGCTTGTAGATTCTATATACATCTCAAACAGGTTTCTTGGAAAAATGCATGGCAAATTCTACCTTCAAACTGTAGTTTCTTGATCTCAATAGTTTTGACATCAATTTTGCATAACTTTTGTAGGCGGCGAAAGTGAATACATTTTTGGTCAAAAGCAGCAACAGGAAAAAGACGCAAGTCGGACGTAGGACATACCAGAGATTTACTGTCGCACCACCAGACTTTGCTCAAGCAGTACAACTGGCAATACAAGCGTGAAACCAATTGACGTCATTGGTATTGCAAGGCACGATAAAACTCTTGTAAGCTGTTTGGAGCTTACACTGTCTGACTTAAAATGGGACGTTTATTGCGCCGTAGCGTATTTCATTGAAATGTCTCTGACAGCTATTGCACAGCTTCCATCACCGCGCCGTTTTATAGATTGAGTTCAGCAAATGAAACTTTGCTGGTACATTAGTTGAGGACTGATGGTTTTTACAGAAATATATAACTTTGTAAGCATCATGGAAAAAGATCTCCAACCGACAAGAGCAGTGAGAGAATATTACACCTGCGGGTACGGTTGAAGTTGCTAAAGCTAAATAAAGCTGTTAGGATGTAAAGTAGTAATGTGTTTGAAATCTGTTTTTATTGATTGTTCATAGCGAAAACAGTTGTGAAAAGAGAAAATTTTGACAGATACTTCCCAAAAACAGTTTAACGTCGGAAATCTTTCAACGCCGCAAGCGGGGTTTTCGTCCCTGCCTGTGGAAAAAAAATCGTTTTTTCACCAACGGGCAAATTAACCTTTTCCTCCACTAGTTCGCTGGATTGCTTCTACCACATGATGACAAAAATATGGTTGAGGTTGTCAACACGAAGGACAACCCTTCCAGGAAAAGCAAAACACAGCCGTGTGGCTGGAATGTGATCGCAAATGTCTATTGTTACGAAACGTTTAATGTTGCCACTGTCGCTCAACGCCTTTTGGCAACACTTGCGCATGCGTTGAGACTCGTGTACCGGATAGAGATGGAACCGTTCACGCTTTTAATTGACCATAAATAAGCTACTCTCAAAAGTAAGGATATGATTTGTTTTATGGACGCTTGGTGACGTGACGAAGAAGTTTATTGCCTTAACAAAGCTGTTACAAGCAGGTATCTGCTTTAATTATACTTGAATCAAGCAAAACACATTCATCGCATTCATTTGAAACCTACCTGTCCGTCATTTGCAAAACTACTGTTTTGACAAACAATACTTATTTTCTATAGTTTTTGTCGTTTTTTGTAGGCAAAAGAGTGCTATATCATTTGGCGAACCTTTGCAGGAACTCAACAAGAATAAAAATTCCTTTTTCATTCGTCGAGGTAAATCCAATCACTTTTCAAAGTATTCCCAATAAAATATTGAAAGATATTGATAAAATCACTCCTAATTACATCTTGCACGCTTGCACCGCAATGTGCTCTCATCAAGCAACATTGAATCCTTTGCGGTTTCTTTAATTTGATTACTGTATCAGGCATATGCAGAGACTATTTGTGGTCCCGGTAAGCTACCCATGAAATCGCATTAAGCGTTTATCACATTCAGCTTAGGGAAAAAATTGTTATGACATCACACAAGGAAGCATCGCGCAAAGGTTTGCCAGATGTGTCGCGATAAAGTTGTGCTGGAAACAGTCAACGCACAAACAAGAGCGACCTGGTTGACCATCATAAACATTTCGCGTGGCTACTAATTTGGTAAACAGCCTTACCTTGTGGCCGAAGCAGGTGCATAGACCCCAGATTCCTGAATCGGTTTGTCAAGTTCTGCACCAGCGGGCGAGAAAAGCTATAGCGGATAAGATACTACCTCATTGTTTTTCCTGTCAGATATGAAAAGCTTTTCCTGTTTTCTCAAACGCTTTTTCCATTAGGCATCGTGTCTTAACAAATTACTTTTGGAGAGTTCAAAGCAATTACAGAGAGAAACAATTTTGGAAGGGTGTCAAATTACTTTTCTATTTTCAATCTAAACGTTGTTAAGATATTGTTCTTTCACAAGTAATAGCTCTACGTTTGCTGTAAGCTTTCGAGCTTTCAAAGAATCAACCAGCTGGGCTCTGCTTTCTCGTTTTTGCAATGATTCAAACTTTGCCCATATCTGTATTCAAGTAACTAGTCTCCACAAAGGCGACGTGTTTGAATCCACCAGCAAACTTAGGATTCAAACCCGGCGCTGTTGTGGAGACTAGTTTCTCGAAATTTTTTCTTCAATTAAGATGTGATTGATTACTTTATAGTGCACCGCTAACAGCGATATATGGTGGTTCAAATATTACCTAAATCCTTCAAGGGAAGATCAGAAAATTTTTAAAGACTTACGAAAATATTAAGTCATTTTCACAATATTCTTTACTCGGAGAAAAATATTTCAGTTGGTGTTTAACAAGTAAAGCAAGCCATTAAACGCACTACAAACAATGCTTAGCTGAAGTTTGTTACGGTTTGATTTTCGCGAAAAGTAAACTTACCTGAAAGAAGGCCATTTAGCAATTTGGTAGACGCTGTCAACTGAGAATTTGAAACGTTTCGCAACAGGCAGTATAGTGAGGAACAGCTCTTTTTGACTGAATGTTCAGATGATGCGTATCGCTATGCTCCGACATTACTCACCTGTAAACTTGTTTTTGCCAAAGAAACCAACTTCAGAAACGCAAAGTTGTGCATTTTGTTGCACTGCAAACTACCAAACTGAAAATATCACAACAATTTCATATTGAATCTCTTTTTCCGGATAACAAAAGGACCATCTTCCCCAACAAAGTTTATTTCAAATAAACCTCTATGCTGCTAATGCACCAAACGATGTTCCCCAGAAGAATGCAAAGCCCACAATCTTTGATGAAGCTTTTATATGCTACGTTTTTTTAATTTTTCGGGGGCATTTTTTATATCTATCTGGCCGATCAGCGGAAGGACATATTCTGAGTTTTCTTTTTGTCGTAGCCGTTGATATCTGTGGTTATTTTCCACGTTTACGTCTTTTCAATAGTTCTTACAAACGATTCGGTTCCAAAGTCTTTTCAGGCTTTTCATCTTGCAATGACCTGTTTGATCGAGAAAGGTTCCACTGTAATCGGGAGTTTTTTTCAACACACCAATGTCCCTGAGCAGCTGGTTAAGCAACGTTGGAGGATTGGAAAGAATGAATCAAAGGACGAAAAATATAACAAGCATTTCTGTACCTCGGTGTTCTTATAACTAGTGTTCAATGGACATGGTGTGTGAGACAAACACGTAAATAATAAAAAAATATTTAAGTGTATTTTAAACGTGAGAAAATTTTGTTCTGGCACGGTTAAACAACCCTTTATATTGTGAACCTATAGTGAACAACCTTATGTTTGTCACATTCAAGTTCTGTTCCTCGAAAAAAGCTCTCAGACAGAAAGAATACAAGCGTTTAGAAAAATTCCAATTCTGCTATCCAAGATTTTTCATACAAATTCAGGATGACTAATGACTGTTGCGCACAAATAACTTACCTACCTCACGTTTAGACGGCAGGAAAGGAGAATCGGCTGGACTCGTCATTAGCAATGTCTGAGCAACAATGAAGAGGATTTTCGTTTCATTGATGATATTCGCTTCTTGTATTTCGAAGTGAAATTTTAAAGGCCTATTACCCGAATAGTTGACTGCGCTTTGATGCGCATTTATCATGCTTCTGAGCAAGTAGTTTTGTTTATAAAAATCCAATGGACGAATACCAAAAAACAACCAACACAAATTAGATTCTGTTATTTATCAAAACCTGAAAGGTTAAAATACACTGAACACTTTCGTTGGAGAAAAGATAGACATGATTTAAACCTAATACATTCAGTAGATCAAACTGAATGTTTCTGCGTATTTGTTTTCCAATGACAAATTAGATATCACACGCCTCGTAGTTTCCAATCAACCACGCTTGTACTAAATTTCTATTTGCGAGAACAACGTTTGTGTTTTTTGAGCATTGGCACTTTCGTCAGCGTCCATTTAGTTTAAAATTCACCCACCATTGGTGTCTTTGTCGGAAAAACAGCTGATGTATTCATCGTCTCGGTGTTCAAGCAGGACCTACTCACTACGTTACATCTATAATCCGCTTTTAATGATGGGGAATGAATTCGTTTGTTGTTTGTATTGTAAAGAAACAATAGAGAGAGTCAAGACATCGTCTTCTCAAGTGACTGATGATAGCCAGAAGGTCAAATATGTTTTTGAAAGGATTCGAAGAAAACGATCAATGGGATAAAGCGTGAAGTTAGGAATGCATCAGTCAAACGTCTTGTAAAGCCTAATTTCGCACTTGCGTTTCCGAACAATTTTTTTTCTTTTTTCATATAATAACATGTAGCATAGCATAAAAAATTACAAATCTTTTGTGTCAAATGAGTTTTTGAAACCTTAGTAGTAAGTATTCTTTGTGCTTTTCTGATTAACATTGTTTGCAAAAAACACAGCAGTTTCACTGTAATTTTGAAAAAACAGCATTTCGAAATGCAACACTAGTTAGACCACACCAAAATTGAAAATGAACATTTTCCCAGCTAGCGAGATCATCAGCAACTTTTTGTGGCGGCAATGGAGGACAATGCATTAATTATGTTCACGCTTACGTCATGGACATAAATCATCAAAGTTGCTTTCTTATAAATTTTTGTCATTTACCCATTGTTTTATTCTCATCATTGGTTGTATGTTGTTTGAACCGTGTTCTAAACTTTTAAGGTTTTATCCTGATCGTTTCTGTAACAGTCGAATTCTTAAGCCACCTATAAATTTTTATCGTTGTTATCAGCTGCTTTAACAGTTCATACAATCAAAGTAACTTTTTTCAAGATAAGAAGCATCAGGGTTATGGTGGCACATACTTTTTTCGCTCATCTTCTTTGTTTCACTGAAGCTTTCATGTTCAAAAGAAATTTTATCGAATATGTTTCCCAATGCAGTTCAGATTCGCTATATTATAAGTACTTTTTGGTGCAGGTTGATAGAATGTTGTCCGGTTCGAAGTAGAAAATTCCAAAACAATTCTAAGCAGTTTTTGTCAGTATAAAAATATTAGTAGCTATCAAGCATTTCATGACCATATCGGGTAGTTGTTTCGGAACTCTCTTTTTCATGAATTGCTCTTTAATTTGCAAAAACATTCCACACTGCTCTGCAAATTCCTGTCAGAATCTGTTGTTTTATTCTTCTACTGGAACTGATTTTAATTTGTTAGTCCTTATGCCCCATTATGGGGCACGCAATGTCATCAAAAACATTTTAAGAATGCATTGGTTCGTAATGATACATGAGCTTCTCCTTGGATGCATCTCAGCGGCAAATAAAGTATAGGCAGCATTCTGAAGAGCTTGGTATAAGGATTTCAGCAGCTTACGCACCATACTTCCTTTGAAAATGTATACACCACATGGGATTAGACACAGGTGTCTTTTTGAGCAAACTGGCTGCTCGAGGCTCGGATGAAAAGTCCAAACCACAGTGAAGTTAAGCCATTTTGTGCCTAACTGTTAGAAACGAATTAAAGCAAATGCTTGATATCAAAGCACTGCTGTGTTTCACGTCGTTGTGGCTAAAGTATACAGTAGTATTAGCAAGTTTTGACGGTTTTCCTAAATAATTCGATCCATTTTCAGCTGTAAATAGAAAAAGCAAATGTCATAGAAACAGGAAGCATAAAGTATTACAGACCTAGCAAATAATGAGTAGGAAGTCAATCAATTTATGCAGGGTTGAGGCATATACAACCGAAGAAATATAAGTGAAAAATGTAAGCAGCAATACACGCTAAGAAATGGGAAACTATGCTGAATCCATGGTAGGATATTATAATGAAGATTGGGGTATCGGCAGCTCATGACAATATGGCGAATGGAATTTTGAACCGTACAAACAATGAAGAAGTGCCGCAGTTACTCATACCATGATGAAGCACCATAGCTGCTGTAAATACGTTCAGTTAAACTCTCTGTTGAGTAGAAAAAAATGGTTTCAAGCAACATCCCAATGAATTGTCGTTCTACGTTTTCTCTACTAGCAGCAAAGATTGCTTCTACCGAAACAAAATGCGCGTGTTTTATAATTACACACAAACGCAGCACACCGCTAGGAATGCAAGACGCCACAATGTCTATTGCCAAACATTGCAACTTTTATAATACAAATCAAGTTTTCAAAAAAGGCCAGCAAAGTGTTGAAAGTTACCCAACTAGACAATGTTGCTGTTTTTCAGCACATCGCCGTCTTGCATTAATTTATTTTAGCAACATCTTAATAAATAAGTCAACAAACTCAGAGGTGAATTCTGACGAATTGACGATAGGCCGGGCGGGTTGTAAGGCTTGGCGGATGGGCTAACTTGAACAAACGCTGAAGAGTCACTATCATCGAAAAAGAAACAAGAAATTCGCATGGTTCATTTGCCAACAGGGGAGGGCCAGTCCCATATAAATATGCGTGTCAGCCGCACCTTATTGGCGATGCCCCTAAATTGGAATAAACGGCATTCCAATGCTTCGTGCATGGAAGAGAAAATCTTTTCTTAGTGCTAAAAAAATTACAGTCTCCTTTCCGCTGTCAAGGGTGGAATTGAGATGTTTTATATTTAATTTGTTTTGGTTGTGAATTGAACTATTCCTTTCAATGCTACTGTTGTGTGTGCGTACCTTTCTCTTCCGTAATTACGCCTGTTTGGACGAATAAGCCTTTCCCAGATGCTGAAGTTGGTGGCAATTTAGAGCAGCAATGTTGAACGCATATCCAGCACAAGTGCATCGCTTCTTAGCCTGAGATGTTCGTGTTGATCCAAAGAAATAGCCAAGTAACGCGCTTTGAGAAAACAATGTACATTTCGTGACTTCGTCAGACACCCGTTCCTTTTGTGAGCACCGCTCAGCAGGAGCTTCCCTTGAGGCATGAAACTGAAAGTTGTCAGAGCGATACGAAATCCGCAAACTGCTCGTTTCAGGAGGCCGCTCAGCAATTTAAAGGGGTCAGGCCGTTTTGAGTCAATCCTGCAGTTGTGTTCAAGCAAATTTCCTATCAAAACAAAGGCACAAAGACGCGATGGCCACACAACGAAGCGAGCAGTTGTGAGACGTGCCTGCGACAGGCGCGACCAATTTTTTTCAACTTCGTACGATCTGAAAACTTAACATTCTTCAAGTTAGAAAACTTTCCGCTTATCTGGACAGCGTTTTCAACCGTCAGACAACAGGCGACTGTTGGTGTTGACCTGTTGGTATAGTTGTCACGCGCTCAGTTCTGAACTGAGGCGAAGATTTTGTTTTTCTAGAATCGGCGAAAGAGCTCGCCGCGAACTGTGCCGGAAGCAGAGAAACAACGAGAATTGTAGAACATGTGCCAGGTTCTGATAAAGATTCCTTATTAACGAAAATTGTTGATGTTGAAGGGTTTTAGGTTCATGCAACACAGCTTGACAGCACCGTGCCGACAAAAATGTTTGAAGCGCATAAAGAATGATAGCTTGTGAATGTAACACTGCTGAGTTAGCAGCTGAACATGTCAGGGGTCAAAAACAATATGGTTTATCTTTCACTTCCGTACTAGATTAACCACGCTATGTTTTCATCATTATTTTTTCGACAAGTCTGTGTGACCAGTGTCTGGTAAATGCTTAGCTGACAATGTGATTGTTTGATCAGGAGTAATGGTGCTTGAATTTCAAAAACTTTCTGTCTCAAAAATAATATAAGTTTTTAAAGCAACGATAAAATTACTGGATTTCTAGAAAAAAAGTGCATGCAGATAAGTCATTCTTTTACATTGCAACAGCACAACATTTTGGAATGTATTTGATTGTTTTGGGCAACCAGTGTTTCACCAGCTTCAATACAAATCGCGATGTTAGCCTGACTTTGCAAAATAGGTTCATTGAGGAGAAAAAGTATCTGATAGAATGTTTTCCAAGTCTTTTGAAAAATTGTAGTGATTCCTGTAGCCAGCTAATGCACCTTACCTGCTACTTCGCTATCAACCTACGCGCAGTGCGTATTGGTACTGATCCGCTAGTTCGAATAACAAGTCATGCATGACATTCACCAAACCGCGGCAAACTGCCACAGCTCACTGTTTTTGCCTACGTTGAATTCTTGTCTGCCGACTTGTAAGATGCCTGGCGATATGCCTGCGATTTACTGCATATTTGTTTTTAGCTGAAACTCAAGCTTCGGAATTGCAAGGTAGATGTCTGGCAGTTTATCAAAAGGCAGGATTACATCTGGCCTTACAGACTATGTTATATATAGAATCTGTGCTTCAAGTTTTTCCGTGTTAAAAGTTTTCAACAGCTCAGTGAACAATTTAATGTGCTGGTCTGGAATGTCTGATCCTATTCTAGCAGATGTAGATCTTGCGGTTGCCTCATTTTCGAATTTTCATCACCTTGGCATTTCAACCTGAACTTGGTTACGGGATGCTGACGGCTTTGTAGATATAATCTGTTCGCTCGACTGCTTCTAATTATAATCTGTAAAGTGTTGCAAAAGATATTTTTGAGCAATTTTAGTTCTACGCGGAGCATATACAAAGATTGATAACGTGAGATTCGTGTTCAACAAAGCACTACCTGCAGATAGCGTTGTTTCCAAAACGCGATAAGAAATTATCAGACAATTTCAGATTGTTTTCTCTTCTGTAAGTTGAGCCATTGGCACTCAGTAACCCAAGCATGGCAAATAATATACATTTCGATACTCTTCGGTTTAATGCGAGAAGCAATTTTCGGAAACAAAGCAGAGAAAATTGTAAGGAATCCATATTTCGAGCAAATTCCCTATTACTCAATTAATTGCACTTTTGTTTCCCGAATGGGCAAGCATTCGTCGAGTTTTTGAAAGGAAATGTTTTTATGTTTAGATGCAATTTCCGGCTGCATTTTTTAAATGCAGCAAATTGTTTTTGTTGAAATATTTGTTTGAAATTCATTAACAGCATTTGCCGAAGTATTATCCCTGACAACAGGAGTGACACTTCACTTTTAAGCAGTTAAAGGAGTACATTAGGGTTTTGAGTATAAACAAAGTCAGTCAGATTATAGCGCGAAACAATTATTTTGCAGATGACCTGTTGCTTTTTCTGATGTATGAAGACGCACGTTGAAGCTATCAAAATAATAGAGCAGTTTTGTTTAAATGATGAAATCTTAGTTTTGTGATTTTGTCATGATTATTGTTCCTGCTGTAGATAAACTACTGGTCATTCACGTTGAATCAGTGCTGCTAGTTTATAACCTGAAAAAATATCCTTACGATTAGAACAGTGGTACCCAAACTTGTTCGAGCCGTTACCTAAATCAAGGTAGTGATTGTGTCCTATTACCTTCAATGTTTGCGTCGAAGTAAGAACATAATCAGTATACTTGTGTCTATGCATCGGCAGTACAAAGTTTAGGTTCTGCGTTACCCCCTAAGAATCGCATATTACCCCCGGGGGGTAATTTAACCCCAGTTTGGGAACCACTGGATTAGAAGAAGATGAAACAAAGATTTTGGAGCAGAAAGATTCTTAAGCAGGTTTAAATGCGTGATAACACACTACGATCTTCAAAGCATTTAAGACACTGACTTACCGAAAGTATTTGCGAAAAAAATGCTTCTTGACAGCTATGTCAAAACCTTACGTAATGACTAAAAACATGGTAATATGTGTTTTCGATCTCTGTTATGTTTGCATAATAAACGTTTTAAGAACGTTCGTTTTCCTACTGATACAATATCTTTGTTGCACCAGTGATGAGAACAGATTCAGTGGACAGTTTTGTTCTGTCGGTAGCCTTTGAAAACTAGAAGCTCTGCTTTTGTAATTTTCATTGGAAATCAATTAGAAAATAGCTTATGCATGATACTATCACACAAAGCAACCAGTTCCTGACCAAGCGTTTGCGTTGTTCTGCATTAAAATGAAAGTTTTTCACATGTTTCTGTCAAAATCAGCAAGTATCCAGCAAATACTTCTCTGTTCTATACAGAAATTCAAAAGTGTCCCTAAGGACTTGTTGCAATATTTACATTTACAGTACTCAGTACATCTTGGAAACGAAAGTGAAACGGCTGGAATTTGTGAAATTTCGATGTTATCTGTGAAATAATTGCAAATTTTAATGAAAACCGGAACTTGCTAACCAAGTCGAAACTTCTCAACATAATGTCGGTGAGTAATCATTATCGAGTGCAAAGTCTAGTTTTTTGAAAGAAGAAGTCCTTTAATATCAGCCCCGGAAAAAACATTGTGAAACGCGTGGTTTGTTAAAGTTCGTCTCCCAATTCCATGTTCGGTTTTAAAATGTTAAGTATTTGCTTTTAGGGCTCTCATGAAGGTAAATGCCTGGAAGACACTGAATGAACACGAGGTCTACTTCGATTTTCCCTGTAATTCATTTTATTTGGTAAACAGAAACAAAGTGCGAAAATCCGTTCACTTGGTTTCCCAGGTCGTGAGGAAGCCTTGGTTTCCCACTTGGTTTCCCAGGTCGTGAGGAATGAACAGGTTGTGTCGTGAGTGCCGAGTATACAATTTCCGTGATTAATGCTTGGAGCAATCACG
>Ga0210059_1009965_pt1 | contig 14750 bp, 5 predicted proteins | sample Ectturendosymbi2_FD_188042 | JGI IMG/M metagenome (GOLD analysis project Ga0210059, IMG submission 188042) | Ecteinascidia turbinata endosymbiont from Florida, USA - Sample 2 (SPAdes) (version 2) | ecosystem: Host-associated > Tunicates > Ascidians > Unclassified | place: Key West, Florida...
CATCGTGGAGGCATGCATGAGCTAGTGAAGCAGTCAGTAACCAATGCCTTCGTCCATATCGGCGCACATGTGGCGCTGTCTCAAGCAGAGCATGTAGGATCGTGCTAAGCACGTACGTACAAGGTGCAAGTAACAGACACGAGTGCAGATATGCGGCTGATATCAGGTCAAAGGTGCTATACTGAACAAATCTTCACCTGTACCCCACAGCCTTAGCCATGATTAAACCACGGAAACATCAGAGATTCACAGATCCATTGTTGCAGTATGGTGTCGTAACTCGTAACAATCGCGCTTAGTGTACTATAAAGATCACTGTTATCACTGTCCCTTCAAAATGCCCAGCTCCGGGCTCTGACCTCGCCTCCGCAGCCCTGATTTTACGATTATTCGAGTGTTGTGTGATTACAAGCACTGTTCCCAGAAATGATTTAAAATTAAATTTCATGCTAGTGCGTTTCACTCATTACTATTTGTTTATACAAATGCTGTCGGCTGCACACTGTGAAAATGTTTGCGTGTACTGCCTCAGTGTGCTGTGCATGTTAAAAGAGTTGGTATTTAACTGTGGGTGTGTTTGTTCAGAGAGCTGGAGGTTGCTGCACTGAGACGGTCAGTCACAGTGTATTTTATGAAGTCAGGTCTAACGAATAGTATTCAACGCAATCGGCTGCACACAGAATTCTGGAATGCATGGCTATTGTCGACTCTCCAGAGAGTACGGCAGTTCAACAAATAAGTTGATGCGCAAGGCAGAAGAACTGTGAAAAGCAAAATATTAGTAATTAATACAGTATGCATGAGAGCAAAAAGAAAATTACGTTAATTGGAATCTTTTGTGCAGTAGGACATAATAGGAAACTGACGAAAAACGCATAAAATGAATAAAAGAAAAGCTTAGGAGGCCGGTATGAGCGAACAGAGTTAATCAGCCTTTCTAAGTTACTTGGGCTACGATTATGTTACGTTGCATAGATTCTAACTCCAGAACACATTTGTCGAATTTTAGAATGCAGATGTAAACCAATTGAATTCAATAAACGACATTCGAGAAATGAATGCAATTCAATCTCAGAAAATATCACAAGGTCTAACTATGCATCGTCGGCCGTTTGTGGACTGCGCTGTTGTCGTAGCACACAAAGTGCCGCAGTTGTCATGAGATGCATGGCCTGCATGGTGAACTGCAGCTGTTTTAGGGGTGAACAACTATTTCATTAATTTTCAAAAAAAATATATGTGTATTTAACACCACAACTAAAAGCTCATAGGTTTTCTGCAAGCTTTCCAGGAATCAACCGGCTGGGCTCTACTCTTTTAGCGGTGATTCAAATTTGCACATATCTGTAAGTACTCTCCATAAGGGGGTTGTGGAGAGAACTCACTTGAGTGTATTTCACACTTAATCTTGGCAGGTAGATTTCATTACTTTCAAGTTCATTTTGTTGCTTTCTATCATTATTGGTGAAGTTTAAAATTTCATTGCATTTCGCAAAAAAAACTTTTAAAAAAATGTTAAACGCAATCTTTATACTGGTATAAGGCAGGGGTCTCCGAACGTTTTTGTCAGAGAGCCACATAAGCTAATACACAACAGTTCGAGGGCCGCACATCTTACGTAATGTGATTGTTTCGGGATATGTTACATTTTACCAAAGCAGCAAATGTTTCTTAAATATAATATTTTCTCATTATTGAAAAAAGGTTTTCGCAGCCGGATGAAAATGTCTTTGCGGGCTGTAGTTTGGAGACCCTTTGTACAAGGGATCAGCTCGTAATCGAGACAGCAATTTTCTGTTCATTTATTGCCTTTTTGTATAATTATTAGTGGGTTTATTTCTGTCGACTGGTGCCATTTCGATGATCCCATTAAATGTGACGCAAACAAAAAATTGTCAGAGCAAATCAAAGTTGGTGCAAGACAAAAGTTTGTAAACTAACAAAATTGAAGTAGTTTCAGAATGAACAAAAGTGAAGAAAAGAAAAGGTATTCTTTCCACACTTTTTCAGTGTGAAATCCTTGAGTTCACGATACTTAAAAATGCTGCTAGAATTTTCTGAAAGTAAATTTTTGAATGTACCTTCCACTGGCGTAAGTTTTATAAAGCCATGACGATTTAGCTGCTACATGTTATGAGTGCGATGTCCATACTCATCTTTAATTACCGGCCTAAGCTGAACACAGGAGGAGGAATTATCAAATGAACATGCTGAAATCACTGATACGGAGCCATCAAAGAAAATGTGGAGAAAATTGGCTAATATTGAAAGATTTGTCGGAATTAGACGACTGAAAGGCAAGTTTGTGTATGTTTTTTATTGGATATAAAATTGTGTTACTGAAAATCTGTTTGGTTGAAAGAAACTGTGAAGGAATACTTTTAAGCACTGCAGCCGCTTTTGATTCTCAGCTCGTTTCTTTCAACCCAAACGGGAGCGAGTTTCTCTTTTCGGTGAGAGAAGTAGAATTTAAAAATACGAATTGCGAATAAAAACTCATGAGTTCAGTAAGAAAACATTTATAGCAAATTTTCTCAACCTGTTCTTGTATTTGTGATTGTCTTAAACGTTTTTTGCTCACACGTCAAGCAATTCTGAAATATTGGGTTTAGTTGATTCAAACACTGCTTTTTGCATCAGAGGAGAAAGGAGACTCGGGGAATTTTGCTGGAGGAGCGGCTTCAAAACCATTTCGAAAAAATGCGGGTAAAAAGTTCCAGAAAGCTGTCATCCACGCTGAGCTTCCCGACATCGAAGAAAAAAAGGAAGAGCTTCAGCGGTGAATGCATTTTGTTGTACAGTAATGCTAGACAAAGATCGATCAACAACATAGAACTGTATTTCTATTGTTGAATGTAGATACGAGGTCGACAGATACCAGTATGTTTCCCGCGATTAGAATGAACCAATCACATGTTTTCACGCTTGCATTGATAAAATAAACAGTATAGCGCGAGATGGATTGCGCAAAAGCCACAGAATTATGGAGGCACGGTGGCCACTGCGAAAATATCGTCAACGAAGATGTAACGCATGGAGCTCAAGACGGTGACATACGAAACCCATGTTTGACGTGGATAACACGAAAATGGGGGAATCGAGTACATGGTTGGGCTGGATGGCAGTTTGTTTGTGTCACTGACACTGCAGCAGATCAAGCGCCACCACATGTGACGTCACTGGGGACCCGCATGTCTCATTCATTTTCATGCCCTTAGTTCATCGCAGAAGAATCGACTCTGCAGAAGCCCTACGAGGACTCGAAACAACTCACGGTCAACAGCAATCTCTGACACAGTAGCTCTGCTGGCTCCAGACCAAGACAGGACCAAGCAAGGTCGGAGATATAGTCACTCGACTCCACCTGGAACTTGAACGACTTCTGGGACACTTTCCCGTGGATGTAGTCAGCAGGCCATGCCTTTTCAGTCTTTTCTGGGGCATTCTGGACACATGGCCGAACCAAGCTGAGGTCTCTCTATTCGGAAAAGTGGGTCGACATTCGTGGTTTTACGAATTTGACAGCTGCGCACTTTGTCGCGAAGTGTCGCGCCGTGAACTCTTCGCAAAAATCCCATCTCTGCCGCTTGCACTTGAGATAATATTATTCAAGTCATTACCCGAGATTCATGACCATAGGTGAGGATCGGAACAAAGACCGATTTCAAAACTGACAGTTTTGCGGTGTTTGAAAGTTCTCATTTTGTGACAACAGAGCACATCGGTCATTTTAGTGCTAATTTTCATTCCAGTTTGGCAGACAACCAGTAAAGTGCATGTTGAAGACCGTGGTCAGAGTGGCTGACATGATAGTTTGAAATAAACAAATGTGTTGAGGACGTGTGGAGATTTAAGGCAGAGCGGTGATAATAAATCCGAAGCGACTTGAACAATCCAAATCTTCCGAGCAAAATTTTCTGGTTCTTAAATTTCAACCTCAAGCCGGTTATGCTCTTTGATGTTCGTACTGTCTCCTGATGGTCCAAAGGCTTCGACCATATTTATATTAAATCGAAATTTGCTGAAGAAGAAAACTGTTGTTTTCGAAATATCCAACGTGATTTTATTTCTGTGGTTTTCAAATCGTTTTTATCTGGACCGATTTTGCAAGACATTGAAGTTTTGTTCAGCTTACGCAATAGAAATCTTTCCCAAATGTCTTTCATGTTCCACAGTGTTAAAATTGGGAGATTTTGAGGCTATTTTTTCAGTGAGTTTTTATCTAATCAGTCGCCTTACTACTAAATAAACTTTACTAATGTCAGTTTAGGAGTAAGGTGAGGTGTCTGTGTTATGTAATAACTAATAAGTAAGGTGAGGTGTCTATGTTATGTAATAAGTAAGATGAGGTGTCTTTGTTATGTAATAAGTAAGGTGAGGTGTCTGTGTTATGTAATAAGACTTTCGCTCTGTTCGTGTACAACCACATCACTAATATAGCAGTTTAGCAGAGAATGGGTTGATATGAACAAAAATTAAAAGTTCTATACAACAATTAAAAGGCTGCAAGCTTTCGAGGAATCAGCCGACTGGGCGCTGCTTTCATGACGTTACGATGAAAGGGACTTGCACGTACCTGTGTTGAAGTGATTATTCAAAGCGACGCATTTTCCAAATGTTACTTGCTGCAGCTTGTATTTTGATTTATTCAAAAGTCTACGACTAAGTTACTTGTGAAGCGCTTCGGGGCTTTGAAAGTGTTTGAAAAGTGTTGCGGGATTACGGCCGCCTGTTACTGGCTGTCAAGTCACTGCATTCCTGCTCAGAAGTTTGTGTCCGTGTCGGCGTAGAGGGATTATGGCCGCCAGTGAGTTAAGTTATTTTTCTGAATTGCGTTTAGGAATAGGATTTATCCGGTAATGTCCCATTCACTCTTGCCTGTAAGTACAATCAAATGTCAAACATTTATTCAAGTATATTTCCACACATCTGTTTGGCCGCCTTTCTACTAACTATCTGCATAAAATTGATATAATGGACAGCCGCCATAACTTATATATTTTAAATTTAAATGTCCACGGCCGCATAAATTGTTATCGAGGCCGCAGGTTGTGCATCCCTGGTGTTTATGAATTGGATAGACAGTCACAGCTGTCAATGAAGGTGTCACTGTTGGGAGCTGCAGGATCAACCGCTTGCTTTCAGTAGACAATTTGGTGCTTCTTGCATCTTCTTACATGATCTCCAACATGCACTCGATCAGTTTTCTGCTGCGTGCGACCAAGCCGTAATGAAAACCAGCACTAAAACACCGAGCTATTGTGTCTCTCCAGAAACCCAAGGTTGTGCACGCTGCAAGTGAGCGGCAATACACTGCAGCAGGTGGAGAAGTTCGTGTACCTTGGGATGGTGTTCACGAGCGACGCAAGGCAGAAGAACGAGGTTGATAAACGGATTAGCAAAGCAAACGCAGTTCTGCGTGAGCTTCAACGCTCTGTTGTCACAAAACAGGAGCTTTCAAACACCGCAAAGCTGTCAGTTTTGAAATCGGTCTTTGTTCCGATCCTCACCTATGGTCATGAATCTCGGGTAATGACTTGAATAATATTATCTGAAGTCCAAGCGGCAGAGACTGGATTTTTGCGAAGAGTTCACGGCGCGACACTTCGCGACAAAGTGCGCAGCTGTCAAATTCGTAAAACCACGAATGTTGAACCATTTCTCCGAATAGAGAAATCCCAGCAAGGTTGGTTCGGCCATGTGTCCTGAATGCCCCAGTAAAGATTGGCGAGGCAACCCCTGCTGGTACACGCATGGCAAAGCGGCCCAGAGGTCGTCGAAGGCAGAGATATAAGTCGGGCCGGGTTCAGGCCAGGCGCGTAGCCATGGGGGGGAAATGGGGACAGTTGCCCCCCCCAATTCAAAAATTGAACCAAAATGTTCAGGTTAATCAAGCTTTTGATGCGTAAGCCAAAGAAATGCTTCAGTGCAAATCAACGAGACTGCTCCAACGAACCTGTCCTACTTCAGTTTTTAGTCGAAACTGATCAAAGCAGTATGGTTTACCAATTGTTCATGATTAATCAAAAGTTATGCTTAGTGTAAATGCTGGAGAATTCATATCATGGCTGACCTTTACCTCGGTGGTTTAAGCTCCGTGTGGAAGTTGGTCAACATGAAATACAAGCATGTATGCACGCGCTTGCAATCACTAACCGAAAGTAAAAACAATGAGTAAGGCTTTTCGCATCTGTTTCTGGCGCACCAGTTTGCTGCAACGGTGATGTAAACTTCATTTCAAGATCATCGCAAAACTTTCTCCATTATATCTCTGGCATGCTAAAAATACTGTATAACTTACCCTTGTCTGCAGCATCAGCCGTAGCCTTAAACGAACATCGTAGATTTTTTATAGTTTTGAAACTAAGGCGATGATATACGGTACCTATTATATGCCTTGAAGCTCGAACTTTGGCTAAGAAGCAATCCAGTTTCAAAGTCTTTTTATTACGCAATGTGGCCATAGACCAGGGATGGCCAACTAGTCAGATACCAAGAGCCACATTTTTACTGTGTTACCCAGGGATGTAGTGTTAACAAAAAAGGTGTGGGAACGCAACCAAAAAATAGCCATTTTAAAACAGCTTCCAACTCATTTTAAAGCAAAATGTGAAAAAGGTGTGGGAGCGCCGTTCCCACGCGTTCCCGCCCCACTACACCCCTGGTGTTACCGCAAAGAGCCACATCACACATGGGCACACACGAATATCAAACCATCTTCTCACTCGAACGCGTACCTTTGCTCAGCTGGGTTGATTGTAAATTGTAAGTATCACACGTCAGCATGACAATACAGAACTTTACAAGCCATTTAATGGCATGCATGCTGTTTTGTGGGGTTTCTGGTAATTGTGTAAGAGCCGCCTGGAACCGCGCAAGGAGCCACATGCAGTTCGCGAGCCGCGGGTTGGCCACCCCTGCCACAGACACTGTTTGGGAACTATAGCATTCATTCTGGATATTTATTTGTGATGATTTAAATGTACCGCGTGACGGTTCAATCACAAAGATGTGGATTCTTAACGTTTTCATCAATGATTTCACATACTTTGCCGGAGCCTAAAAAAGTTTTTTTCAAGTAGGCCTAACCAGAGTCCGACCTGTAGGTCTACACAGTATGAAAGTGTTCCAGCTTTCATCAGATGTTAGTTGCCACCCTATCCTACAGTAAATTTAAAATCAAGTAGGAATGTGCTATTTATTTTGTAAATGCTGAGGGCAAAAACGACACTGCCATAACTTGCATTGATATTACCATAACTTACAGATAGCTTGCATCTGGTTTCTTGATAAAGTGCATATGACTAAAATGAAACTAATGCAGGGATGGGCAAACATTTTTTATGGAGAGTCACATGGAAAAGTTTTTTCTACCTGGGGTCGCATATATTACATCTATCATCGCTTTTAAACCTTCAACAAAAAATTTTTACATTATCTAGCACAAAATGAAGGTAACAATAGATTCTTCCGGTTGAGAAAAATGCGGTTTCGAATGAAATGTGTGGAATAAAACCTCGAGAATTCTGATCTAATCGATAAAACTACTTTAACATAAAATATGTACTATCTATGTATGTGTGGCTGCTCTGCGCGCCGTAGTTTGGCAACCCCTGAACTGAAGCAAATTTGTTCCCAGTCCATTGGCTTTTGTTATTTAAACACTGATGGATTTAAAAAAAGGCTTCAACCGCTTGCGCTGGAGTGGTTAGATCAGCGGTTCCCAAACATTATTGAGCGTGTCCCAAATCAGAGTTTGGTAAACACCCCGCGACTAAGTTCGTTTCTAATATCAGCAATCTACTCCTTTCTCACGTACATACACTATAAACAGACAAGCAGTGGTAAAGTTGAAAATGCACAACTCCGAGTTGGATCGCCTCGGCGCGACCCATTTTTTTATCCTTCGCCACCATTGTTTGGGTTTTGACCCATACTTTGGGAACCACTGGGCTAGATAAACTAACCAACAGTTGTGTTAACTGTGGTGACACATATTTCTTATCTTTAGAGCAGAGCCGTGGTGATAATCGATTGTGACGTCGTTCCCGTGACTACCTAATCTTTTCCACACTTTGTGTCGATTGGGTCAAACATATGCAAGTTTATTTAGAGAACATGTGTAACTTCCCCAATTTACAATATTGTCTTTATCATATTTGTGAATCATATTGTTAACTCTAAATAGCGAGGCTAAACACCTGATCGAATGCGGGAAGCAAGATTACAGTGCAAGTAGCGTAGTCCCATTTTACAGCGTTTTAATGACATAAAAGCCAACATTTTGCAAATGCGTTGAGGGACTGTAGCCTTTACGTTAACAGTTGCATACGTCAACCACTCGCTCAAGAATTGGACAAGATCCACATCTTATATGCGAGCAAAGTTTTGTAGACCTACTTTGGGATCTGTGTTTTGCGCAAAGTCGCTGCTGGCTTCGATTGAACATGTGTTGGTGTACATCAGAAGCGTGCAATAAGCGCACTCATAATGGCGTCCACAATGACTTCTTGCTCAACTGCAGTATTGGCTGCAAAAAGCATAAACTGCAGATCTTGCACTTGTGGCATCGAGATTTTCACATGCGTTTTTGTAGGAAAATTTTCCGAGCAAATGGTGGCTTTGATCCAGAATAGAAGCTAGGAGCTTTATTTAAAACAAACATTTTATACTCAACGAAAACACACTTTCTATTTGCCGACTGAACTTAATTATCTCAACTTCCAGGAAAAAAATCCAGGAAAAAAGCGCCTGAAAAATGCACGTTTTCTGGTTGGTGCTTTAAAAACAAGGGGCATTAAATATTTAAATACTGAGACTTTGTTGTTTGCCTTCCCTATCTAACTTTCTGGCTACTCGCCTGATTCAGGCTTAAGTTTGTCAAAATGTTAAATACTTATTTCGGGTCTGCATACAAAGTTTTTACGTAACGACGGACACTTTTGTCGCCGGTTACTGTTGAAGCAATCAAGTTGATTAAATCCTCAATACATAATGATTAATTGTGAATGTTCTATTTGAATAAGAGCTGATGATGCCTACATCGTAGGCGAAATATATACTCTGTAAGATCTTAAAGTGTCGGATTCTTTGCTGAGAAAGGATTTCTTTCCATAGACAGTGTAATTGCGAATTGTTTTGTCTTCTTTAGTTGGCTGTGCCACCAGTACCCCGCAGTTGCTCGTATCTTGACTCACTCGGTAAATTTGGCGTTCGGGCCTAAATCGGGCTTAAAAAGTTAATGTCGAGCTCAGGCTGGGTTCGGACTTCAAAATGAAGCCCGTTTACAACTCTGGTCCAAGCATCAAGCGGCATGACTGTATCTCCGACCTTGCTTGGTCCCGTCTTGGTGTGGAGCAGCAGAAATATCATAGACTGCTTTTGACCGTGAGGTATTTCGAGTCCTCCTAGGGCTGCTGTTCCCGCGACCCTACCCAGAGGAAAAGTGGGCACGATATTCAATGAATGAATTCTGGCCTTTAGTTGTTTGTTTTCTATTGTTTGGCCCACCAGCATTTCACCCGGAGGCATTGCTTGCATATTTTAGGACTGAAGATGTGTTTAGTTTTGGTAAATCAATTTATGAGCTGTTAGATTTGACTATGTCGCCTTTGTTGAGACTAGCTACTTATGCAATAAAGAACGAATACGAAAATTCATTTTGAGGTAAAACTTGTCTGATGATCTCATATCTCCGGGCGTTTAGCAAACCAAACATTTGCAGAATGGCATAGAATGCTGCTTGCTGTATGTCTCTCTAGATGGAGAGACGAGGTGAAGCGGAAGTATGTACTGACCAAGTTGCAATCGATGAACTCTCTTTTTTGCGCCATCTTTAATATGAAAGGGAAGACCCTGAAATCGCCAGTAAGTATACACGGGCTGGCTGGTGCCAATCGTATGATTTTGTTGCAATTTTCCTATCAATTACTCTTCAGCAGATCTACAGGTCTATCGCCAAAGCACAACGTCATTGCAAAATGCTATATTTGCATAACTTACCTCGGCAGTAGTGCAATTTATTCCGTTCGATTTTAGGATGTAATGTTGTTGTTGAATCTCGGTATTTTGAATGAGATTAACTTCTGTAATGTTCACATAAAATAGAGTAGCAAAGTATAAGAATGTTCTAACTCTGTGATATCTGATGTTTGTATTTTTCCAATATACTGTTCTGTTGCTGCACGCATGTCAAAGTTCTGCAGCTGAATTGTATTTGTTCATGTTCATAAAAACGTAGATAACAAGTAGAATTGAAAGATATTTGTGAATTTGCTTAAAGTAATAACGTTCGAGCAGAATGCGTGTTGCGGACAACCATCGCTTTCCACGACACTTTTTACTTTAATGTTGGCGATTCTATCAAGCGTCGTTATTTTTTCTTAAAAAGAATTGTTCTTTGCATACAGCAACCACTTCCATATAAGGCTGTGAAGGAATTATTGCGTAGTGACGTAATTTCCGACTCCCAAGGCAGGCCGGTATCATGGTGAGCAGCGTTGTTATTGTTTTCTTTAACGTGGTACTGCACGCTAGAAACTGTTTCTTAATTAAGTTTTTCTTCCATTCCGTGATAATAAGGAATGATAAAGCTTTAAAGGTGAGGGTATATGCACAGTAAGTAGATTTAATAAGTGGCTGGTCGACAGAAAGACGCACCTGTTTTGTTTGAAAGTAACGTTAAGTGAAGGAAGTGTTTATTTTGAAAACGCTGTATGATTTCAACCTAACCTAAATAAACATTTCTGAACTGTCTCACGAGTTTGCATCTGAACCTTCTGCAGTGTGTAATGTACATGTTTGATGTATCGCTGCAGTGGTCTTTGTCAATGCGGACACTAGAGTTCTGCGCGGGTCGAACTTTTTTCTCCTCTCCTACCCAAGCCCATAGCCACGGGGGCAGTTTTCCCCAAATTTTGTTGTGCCCAGAAGAATTTGTGTTTGTGTTTAACATATAAAAACAACAAAAATCTTTCCCCCCTAAAAATGTATTTGCCACCCCCCACTTTAAAATACTGGTCTGCTCCTGTCCCGCGCCCGCAGGAATTTGAGAAAGCTTACCAGCTTCCGCACCCTGCAAACTCCCAGCCAGCGCTCGCCCCGCACTGTTTCCGTCCCAAACTTCCTCCTGTCACTGTGTGTCTGAAAGCCACTAAAAACTCATGGAATGTGTTTCATCGCTAGCGGCAATTTATTCAGTGGTTCATTTCAAAGCCACAACAATAAACACTGTGAAACTTTTTAGTCAACCTTGAGCGCTTCTTTCTCAGCTTGAAAAGCACTGTTAAAAAAGAGTATGTCGTTCACTGACGAACCATACTAAACACTCTTTCATTACCACTGCTAGCTTCCATCACGCAGAACGTACTGCCTGCAAAATCTCTGAGAGTTGGAAGCTCCAATCTGTGGTCTCGTCACCACTGGAATATGTCTCTACAGATTACACACCCTTGTATCACAAGCTCTATGTAGTATGAACTTCTTGCTCACGTCACCTCCACATGCATTGGGTCAACTTTCAGTTACCCGCACATTTTTATCCCGCCCCGCACCAAGTTTTTTCACGCATAGTTCTGCGGGTTCCCGCACCCGTACCGGAAATGCGGGTACTCGCAACCGGCGCGAGTTAACCCGCCCCGCGCAGGACTATAGCGGACACCATGTGTGGTCTGAGGTGTTTTCTGAAGATCTAGGCACAGTGTCCGAGATAGAACAGAGTTAGACTGCCCGATCTATTTCTTCACACTAAGGTCGCAGACACTTCCACCGTGATAAAAATTATTTCACTCTTTCTACGTCTGTTTGTTTTCCTCCCCTCCTCCCTTCAAGTCTGCACAGTGCACGCGAACAACTTTTAACAAAATCTACACTACTAGTTAAGAACGACTAACCTAATGAAGCAGACAAATTTATTAAGAAGTTCAACATTTGACTTTTTTTCAAACTCTTTATTCTTAAATAGAGATACCTCCAGTGGCGACTCCCGCACTCGAGCTCAGCCCGAGTCTTCGATTACGCTTTATATTGTAGAACGTAAGCTTTCTTGCTCTATATATTTGTACCACCACCCACTTCACTTATTAAGGTTGCTAACTCGGGCTCTTTTCATTGGGCATTGTCACTATTCATATATTTTCATTCATGTCTTCCTTTCGCAGTGGTGGAAATGGGGTTGGAGGAGCCCGAGGCAAGGCTGAAAAGGGGGGTTCAGTTGGGTTATTCCGAACCCAATTCCAAGTACCAATTTTTCTATTTTCAAGTCCATAACAACTTGACAAAGACAAATATAATGCACCAACAGCTACAGAAAATTTGTAGGGAGAAAGTTTGTCGCTTAAAGAAGTTTTTCGAGCAAATTTTGGAAATTCAGGTAAAATATCCTTTGCACCCCCAAAAGTTGCTTGCTCCCACACCGGTGCTCTGACCGACAAATCTGAGCTCAAAGTTACCCGCTCAAACACACCAACTGCACTATCTCGCTTCAACAAATTCATATTCTGACACCATTACGACATACAGGAAAACAGCAGTTGTATTGTAATTGAGCGACATTACCGTTGCAGAGTTCTTCACTTCAACCGCAAAAATGTAATGTTGATAAGTTCACCTAATGGCTAGGCTATAGCTTGTGGCACTTATTGAAAATATCCCACTGAACATTAAAACGAAGCATGAGACGTGCCAAGAAATGTTCGTCGCCAATGCCGATGGGTGTCAGGTGATGTGATGATGCGCCGTTGCTGAGGATCGAACGATATAAGAAAAAGGATTAGGTTAGTCTTGACAATTTACCGTTATTTCATGCAGAGCCTTTTTATCAGATTTTGAGTAGAGGAGAGGGCAATATAAACCTCAAATTACCGAACCAGCAATGTTTGCTAGTCTACGGTCGGATGTCATCTTTGTCCTTTGTTCAACGTACTTTTGACTGGGATGGGGGGGAAATGGCTTTGTCTGGAGAGGAAGGTGTAGGGACTGGGGGGAAATTTCCCCCCAAGTAAGTAAGTATGCCAAAAAAACCCTGATTTCAAGACAACCACTGGGTACTTTAGCACACTGGATTTGACCTAGACCTTTGAGTAAACATTTAATCAACTTGCTTACTCCACGGTCACATTTCGGAGGGTTCTAATCACAAAAACTGAAGAGTTATAATTTTAAAACAGTTAAGAATTTATTTAAAAATAATAAAGAAGTGTTAGAACTTTTGAATTACTTTCAAAATTTAATGTTCAATCAACAAATTTCCCCCCTCAGAAGGTGCCGCCCGGGTCCCAGAAGCCCCCAGGCCTTCCTTGCTACGTCACTGCAGAGCTACTCACCGTACAAATAGTCTAATTTTCTACAACTAAGTAAATGGTAACATATAATAACCATCGGAATGCTTTTACGTCACGCTCGTGCGGCTGAGGCATAGTCAAGAAACCTCTGCCAGAGATGAGCACGGATCAGGACAGAATTGTTGTCTTAATGTAATTTTTCAAGCATTATTAAAATTGTAGTTTTGATCCGTTTTTATATATTGCCTGGCAGAGGTAATGATGCCTAACATTTTCACGGTTTTAACCCTTCATAAACAATTGGTATCAGAATCGTTTCACAGGTCTACAACAACATGTCCCGTGTACAGTATTCGGCCTGGGCATTGAACTGGGGAAGACAAGACATTGCTGTGCATGCACACGTGCATGGCGCACTTCGGGCTCATGTAGTCATTTGAATAAACATAACGAGGAAAGTTTAAAAAATAAAAGCGCTTAAAACTTAGGAAATTACAAATGCGAAAATAACTAATTAAACTATCTAAATCTTCAAAAGAAAAGCCGCCAATGCTGCAGTTGCTTACATTTTTTGATTGGTGCAGTGATTAAATTATTTGTAAAGTAGCATAGGTAGTGTTTATTGTGTCTCATGAGGCAAACGCTGTGCTGGGGCTATTTCGCTTTTAAGTGAACACGATTGGTTGAAGTGGTCACTTGACAAGTATCATACGCAAAGAGACAAGGGGTTAGGGTTAAGGTTTGGGGTTAGTATTTATGTTTAGGGTTTGGCATACAGTTCATGCAGCACAGACAAGAAGCCACTAACAGCTTGCCAGCACTGAAACCATGACAACACTCGTCCATGCATGTCGGGCTGAGCCACACGTCACGGTCAACTAAGCAGGTTGTGCATTCTGATCTTGTCACGTGACCACTTCAACCAATCATGTTCGGCTAAAGGCAAAAAAGTTCCAGCAGTGCATATACCTCATGTGGCAAGATGGACACAAAAATACATGAGCGGATCAGGACTTGACTCGAAATAAAAAATTTCACAGTACGCTCATCTCTGATCTCTGCATCACCCTAAACAAAACTCAGCTAAAAGACCACACTTTGGAGTGCCGTTCGTAAAAAAAATTGCATTTGGCTCACTTAGCACAAAAAAAACTGCTAGATCAGACAGATTTAGTAAAATCGGAACAGATTTCAGACAGACTGAACTAAATCGGAAATGATTCACCTAAATCGGAACATATTTATAGCTATATAATTGAACGGGTGTAGTGGTCACATTCGTGCCACTACATGAAATCGACAAAGTCCAAGGGGACAGCACCAGATGAATGTACTTGGTCGTAAGGCGCGGAAATTAAGAGATGAGCGACAGACACCACAAAAAAGAGATACCGCGACCGCCTGGCGAGTATATAAGTCCCCATAGACAAAGCAGTGGTAGAGTGACCGCGGCGTGCGATCTCTATTGCT
>Ga0210059_1009966_pt1 | contig 14748 bp, 10 predicted proteins | sample Ectturendosymbi2_FD_188042 | JGI IMG/M metagenome (GOLD analysis project Ga0210059, IMG submission 188042) | Ecteinascidia turbinata endosymbiont from Florida, USA - Sample 2 (SPAdes) (version 2) | ecosystem: Host-associated > Tunicates > Ascidians > Unclassified | place: Key West, Florida...
TTTAAGTGGTTAGCCTGCAGTGAAATTCATGAAGGGTCACTTTGCAAATGGTGTGTTGCGTGCGTTTGCACCTGATGTTGTCAGCTAAGGCCCTTGGTATGTTGGTAAAATCAGCTCACAAAAATTTGAAAAAAGCGAAAGAAACAAGTTTTTCGCAGAGCAGTTTAATATGTTTATTGAACTTTGCAAAAATGAAGGAAACTTGGACTTGAGAAATATGCTTTCCGACAGTAGAAAAAAAATCATAGATCAAAACAAAACTCGGCTGAGACATGTACAAGTTTGTCAAGTTTTGCGATCGTCAGGAAAGAATATCAAAGAAACAAGATGGCAGGTTAGTTGGAAGGATCCCCAGTTTTCGTGGTGAGTACAGTTAATTGTTTTTCTACAAATTACATGCTTTCCTTGACTATTCTTATCACAAGCAATTTTTCCTTTTCAAGGCTTTTGCTTCCACAACTTCAGCCCCCCCTTAGAAAAATCCTGGCTGCGCCCCTGGTCACACATCACCAGAGGCGTGAAAGACCTTGCCGGAAATAGCTTTCTTTGTGCATTCCACACTGTATTTATAAAATATGAAATAGAAGAAATATTGTGCGACCACGAAATCAAAGTGGCTGGAGCAAACGGTGGGTTTCCTTCTATTGGATGACGTATCACCAGTTCGTAAGCGTAGCAGCGTTCCTGGCCAAGAATGACACCTCCAGTTGCATCGATGTATAGAATATCACGTTTGCAGACAGCATGCAAAATCTCCATGCTTCGTTTGCTGTAGAAGATAGCCCCAGGAGGGTCAAGCATTATTACCTGCAAAGTGGCGTTTTCTAAAGAACATTTGCACTGTTCTTCCTTAATTTTTTCAAGAGATAGCCACACGTTGTCGTGTGGTATTTTTATTTTCCTGCTTTCATATCTAATTTTTTTCAATACTGCCTTTGATGGACACGAATCTCTGCATCCACTTTGACGTGTTTCAGCATCTAGCTCAGAAAGTTTCTCCAAGTAATTTACAAAGAAGATTTTTCTGATAGTTGGTGATGAATCTCTCCCTTAAATTTCACTAGCAAACGGAGATCTCTCGTGATTTGACAATTGAATGTAACATCACAAGTGGAAAATTTGCAATAGCCTTCACACCGAAAAACATTAAGGCTTACTAATCTTTTTTTCCTTGCATAGTGTAACACTGTGCTTCCGGAAGGAAAAGCTGCAGAATCCATTGAATGTTTTCAGACCTTTCAATACTTCGTCTCGCCACATGTCGTTGGTAAATTGTCGAACCTTCTGTGTTGCTCTGCACTGACTCCATATGCTTCGTGCAAACCATACCTTCCCGTGTTTCGCGAAGGGCTTAGTGAAAAAACTTACAGATGTTATTTCTTTATCGTCCCTAGGTTGTACTGGTGAATAAGAAGAACTTGTCCCATCGGGCATTACAGACCATTCTTCATCGTCGAACAAATCAAAATTTGGAATAGGGTAGTCAGCCTGCAAAACAGTGTAAGCTGATATAAGCATATACCCAATTGATACACATCAGTGTAGAAAGATTATGCAGCAAAAGATAAAATATTTGTGACGTACGATGCATTCTTCTTCGAGCAAGTCGCTGACATGGTCTTCGCTTTTTCATCAGATAGAACCTCTGTGTTTTGGATGGTTGCATGCTCTGCACTCTGATCCTCAGCCATTAAACTTTGGCTCAAGACGGAGTCTTTAAACTGCAATTCAATTGTGGAAAAACAATTGGGCTACACACAAATGATTTCTTTATCATAACCAAAAGCAGTTTTATTTGCAGCATGTAGAAACAGCACAAATCTTGCCGACATACTTCTCTACTGTCCTCAACAGGCAAAGAATGATATTTTTTATTATATTCTGCATCATTAACGGCTTCTTTTTCATTGCATGTCTTCTTTCGGCAATCTCCTGTTTCTTGCCTAACGGTGATCGAATGTGAAGTTTCAGAACCAGTCTGCAATGAAAGAAAGCACATCCATTTTATCGGATGAGATCAGCTCAAGGAAATAGTGATATAGCCTACCAAAACGCAAATTTGCTCACCTTCATTTATTATTGAATATGATTCTATTTGAATAAGGGTTGATGATACCTATGTACGAGGCGAAATATATAATCTGCAAGATCTTTTTGTTTGATTCTTTGCTGTGAAAAGAATCCTTTCCATAGACAGCTAAGTTCATTTTCTTAAAAAGTATTTCATCATAAGATGATTTGTCATTTCGATTATTTATAGCGAAATGTTCATTCTTAGATGTTGCTACTCATTTGCATCTCACACTAAAATTTTTGATTATTGCAAAACAACCCAATGATCACGTTTACAAATTAACATGAAAAACATCGCACTGCAAGAAAAGTTTTCACTGCCAATTTGCGAATAAGAGAACTCTAAACTATTTTTTTCGAGTTACTTGACGAGTTAACAAGTTCGCAGCAGCCTTTGCGGATTTATGATTTCTCATCTATGAACGCATTCAGTAGATAAGAGATCAGAGTTTACCATTAGTTTCCTAAGTATTGTTGCAACAATTTCCACGGTGCGTATTGTCAGGGGCGTGTGGCGGCAGGTAGATGGCGCCACATGTAAATAAATGGTCACCGCTAGATGGTGCCCATAAGTTACAAGTCACTGTGATAGTCACCACAAGCGAATTATCGTAGTTCACTTATCCCTATATAATGATAGTGCAACCTAGTAGTAGTAGAGTGAACTCGTCGAGGAAGCTCTATTGCTGCTGGTTGCTTTACTGTTAGTTAATGCCCCGAATTGCCATCTTTCTTTTGTGCTTGCCTCAGTAGTTCAAGGCGATGCAGTCAATTGCAACAGGCGTCACAAGGTTAGCGCCCGGGCAAGAAGCAAGTTTGGTGTCCCCATGTTCGAACCTGAGGTCTTTCTGAAGTAAATGTACTGAATTGAAGAAAGTACTTGTGACATTGTTGGGACGTTTGGCGCCCCCGCAGTGAGTCGGTACCTCCATAGTGGTTTGGCCGCCGAGGAATTGTGACCCCCTCGCTAAGTCCCTGCATATTTGTTTTCAATTATACTTAATTGAACCTGTTTCAAAATTGTACTTAATTGAACCTGTTTCCTTAAACGTATTGAGAAATATATTAATTGCATGCGCAGTGCAGTACTCACTGTATATCTGAATCCGTCGTAGTTGTGCCTCGTGTTTTCCCCAAGAGTGCTAACACCTGAAATTAACAATTTGCAAAACAAAACTATTATAACAGGAATGCAATAGTCTACCATCGATGCCAATACGTTATGTTTTTAAAAACTGGTGCATCACCATTAGTATATTTATTACATGAAGAAATTTTTATTTTTTCGCTGTCGTAATAACACCAGTGATTCACATAAAGGAATGCAAAACATTCTTGCGAAACTGCATCGATTCTCTGTTTTTTCTCGGTATACCAGACAAGTCTTCTGTCTCTTTGGGTTAAATTCATGAGTTGATTCACTTTCAAATTGCACGATGATGAAGGTCAAGTCGCACGTCATATTGCAGTAAATTGTGATGCGCACAGCAGACCTGATCACCTTGAACAGGCCTACACAACATACGGTCTGCGGGCCACATGCGGCCCGAGAAAGCTTTTCTTGCGGCCCACGAGAACTTTCTCAATTATAGAAAATGTTGCAAAAGCTCGACCTCGAATAAGTAATTGCCGTTCCAGAATTTCTTCCATACCACAACGAAATATCTACATTGATATGGAAAACACTCTTGCGGCCCGCTGTAAATTTATGTTGATAAGTTGGCCCTTCGAGCTTTCTGAGTTGTGCAGGCCGGACCTTGCAGCTCCTGTCAGTTGCTAAAGCAGTGGTTGTTTACCCTTTTTTAATGTACACTTTTTTAGTTATGCACAAGCAATACTTGTCTGTCAAGTAATCCCTTGACAGTAATCATTGACACAATAGAAAATATAAAAATCATTCAACTGCAGTGCAGCTTGCGGTGAGTTTCAAGGATGTCAACTATTCCCGCAAAACGATTCTTAAACAAGCAAAGCAAAACCCGATCGAAACAAGCTCAAACCAACTTACGTGAAGGTAAAATTTCCTCTCAGAGGCTGCCTTACTTTGCACAGCTATTGCAGTTTTTTTGACAGTTTTCTTTTTGATTAACTTCAAATGTGCACATGCCGTTTTGTAGTCCAATACTGGTCCTTGCATTGCCATCATCATCACAGCCGCAGCAGGAACAAAACGTTGTAACAGGCAAACGCACGTGGAGACAATGCACGTGACGTGCAGAAACCCTCTTGCCATTCACGCAGACACTGCAATCCACGTGGGCATTATGACACATAATAATCAACATGAACATGTGTTACAGGCAAGTTTTGCCGGTAACAACTATTACTGTACAAAAAACAAGCCTGCTGAAGGACTCGCTAATCCTGAAGCAACCAGAATGGATTCAAAAGGGTTGCAGCCAATTAAAACCCATTATTTGGTCAGCTGACCATGAACACAACGTCATTTAAACGTGAGCAAGAGTAATATGATGCTCGATCACGATCAGGTGAAATCCCAAGCAACGAGGTATCTCTGAAAGTTCTGGAAGCATTTAAGCTAGCCAATCACAAAACAATTACCTAATGAAGAACCAATTAAAGTACCTGAAGGAAAGGGGAATTTCCAAAAATTTGGGTACAAAAAGCGTCTCATCTGGACTGGAATTCAGACTTTTCTCCTTCTGCCTTCAGAGTAAGTTCGAGGTTAAGTCGTTGTCGGACATTGGGCATTGCGCTCACTTCGGGCAATGATCAAGAAGAAGAAACTGACTTATTCCGCCTACAGGTTTAGCCCTGGGTTAAGTCACTGTCCCGCATTGTGCTTTATGCACACTACTGGCTGTGATCAGGAATAAAAAAATGGTAGTCCACGGCTTGTACCAGATACCATATCAATTTAGAGTTTCAAGAAACTGGTTTGTCCTGACAAGATTCCGCCAGGCTAAAGTGGCTTGTCCGGGATAATCTCTGCCAGTATGGACAACAGCAAATGGCTTGTCCGGGATAATCCCTGCCAGTTTAAGTGACAACAAGTGGCTTGTCCGAATGAAACTCTGCCAGGCTAAAACGCTGTACTATATTGGCATAGCCTTCGTCCTGTCAGTCGTTCAGGCTTAAACAGTATTCGTGAGTGAGTTACATTCGTGTCTTGCTGAATTGTTGACATTTCCAGAATAGTCGCGAACTTTCAGGTACGAACAAGTAACGTTCGAAGTCTTAATTAATGACAAATTTCCGTCTTAAACTCAACAAGCGATGCCGCGCTACTGGAAAAGTAAGCTGAAATATGAATATAACAAAGCATAGTTTAACTGTTACCAGACAAGAGCACAGACATATCTCTAAGTATAGTTATAACAAAGTACAGACCTTTTGAGCAATACAGATAATAATTAAATAATCTTTAGTTTATAATAGGTTTATAACTATAAGTAAGATGCTTGAATGAGAGAACCGATTTTAAATACATCGTTGATCTCTTAATCGCAAATTACTAAGATGCAGAATTAAGATATGAGAATTGTGTGAGTGTTGTGACATGTCGGGAAGTGTTTGAACATCATGGAATATTGTATTTTGGTGAGTACCTTTCTGTCTCATTTGAAATTATGATTCATGGCAAATAAAAGTAGTAAAGAAAATAAAATTCATAAGTGTGTATCTGTTGATGTGAATCGTTTTAGGTATCAGAAGTAAAAGTAGGCCTGTCAACCAGACTTGCTTCTGCGAGGACGGACCTGGATTCAGTAAATGAGAACCCATGCATAAAAAAATTACTTCTGAATCCGATTCACAGCATTGTCACCTCTTAGAGGTCGTGATCTGTGTAACACATGGCTCTGTAAGTCCAAAAGTCCATAAAAAACATTGTGAAATTTCCGCGGACACCTACAAGCACTTTCAAAATTACTTGATCTTCACCCGCGCAAGAATGACGGAATGTGGATCAAATTATGGGCACAATATTGTTGCAAAATGTGGGGCTGCAGCTTGGTGTGAAACCAACGTAGTCACTGGGCTGATGCAGAAGGGAAATTTTACAAATACAGATTCCTTGTCTTGTTTTTAATAGAGTTGAACAGCTGCACGAGTGAGATGTCTTGTTTCAGTTGCTCAGGTTAAAAAGATGATAAATATGTTTCTTGCACATTTCCACTCTTTGAAAAAGCTAGGAATCTTTTTAATGCTACTGGGCATTATGCATGCAGCCTAACCCCTACCAAATCACTAAATTTGCTTCTTGCCCTGGGCGTCATCTAACCTCGTGATATCCTCTTACCAGTAGCAAGAACAGTTTGGCAAATAATTAGTGCAGGTGACTGCACAAAATGATCTTCAATCTATTTTTATTGCTGGTGGGTTAACGTCAAATTTTTATAGATTAAATTAATAAAAAATATTGAACAATCAAAATGTTTAGGTTCAACATCAAATTTTAACGGATGAAATTAATGTCAAAAGTTTCATTTGCAAGAGTTATACTTGCACAAGGACATGAAAATATATTTAAGGTTAAAGAGAAATCAAAATGCATAACTGTGAATTGGCAAAAAACGTACAAAGATTCATGTGCATTAACACGAAAAGACTGTCCAGCAAAACTAGGTCTTACGTAGGCTACCAATCAAGCAAATGTTTTCCATTTGGGTGAGAACATTGCTGGGTTTGGTTTGGTCAAACATTGTGGGTTTGGTCAAAGCACAGGTAAATCAGTTTACAAACGAACCAATGTATTCAGAACAGGTACAAAGACAGAAAGTGCAGCAGCCACAAAATAAATATATTTTGGTCACCATTGTCGTGACATCAAAACAAATGATGCCAAATGTATTGCCAGACGCAATCGCCAGCAAGATTGACTTCACAGTTTCACGAATTCTTCAAAAATATTTCAACTTTGTACCTATGCTGGAATCACGAAATGTGGATCACGTGAAAGGTCATTGTTTGTGAGACATGTTTTTGTGAAAAAATCCGGGCGGATTTCACAGTTTCATGAGTTTTTCAAAAATATTTAAACTTTGTACCCATGCTAGAATCACGAAATGGGGATCACGTGAAAAGTAATTGTTTGTGAGACATGTTTTTGCGAAAAAAATTCAGGCGGACTACACACTTTCATGAGATTTTCAAAAATATTTCAACTTTGTACCATACTAGAATCACGTAATGTGGACCACATGAAAAGTAATTGTTCGTGAGACATGTTTTTGTGAAAAAATTCCTTGCGGACTTCAGAATTTCATGAGATTTTCAAAAATATTTCAACTTTGTACCCATGCTAGAATCACAAAATGTGGATCACTTGAAAAGTAATTGTTCGGACATCACAGTTTCATCAGTTTTTCATAATTATTTCAACTTTGTACCCATGCTAAAATCACGGAATATGGATCACGTGAAAAGTAATTGTTCGTGAGATATGTTTTGTGAAAAAAATTCAGGCAGACTACACACTGTCATGAGTTTTTCAGAAATGTTTCTATTTTGTACCCATGGTAGAATCACGTAATGTGGATCACGTGAAAAGTAATTGTTCTTGAGACATGTTTTGGTGGAAAAATTCAGGCGGCCTACACACTGTCATGAGTTTTTCAAAAATATTTCAATTTTGCACCTACGCTAGAATCACGAAATGTGGATCACCTGAAAATTAATTGTTTGTGAGACACATTTTGTGAAAAAATTCCTTGCGGACTTCACAATTTCATGAGTTTTTCAAAAATATTTCAACTTTGTACCCATGTCAGAAACAAGTAATATGGATCACGTGAAAAGTAATTGTTCGTGAGACATGTTTTTGTGAAAAAAATTCAGGCGGACTACACACTGTCATGAGTTTTTCAGAAATGTTTCTATTTTGTACCCATGGTAGAATCACGTAAAGTGGATCACATGAAAGGTAATTGTTCGTGAGACATGTTTTTGTGAAAAAATTCAGGCGGACTTCACAGTTTCATGAGTTCTTCATAAATATTTCAACTTTCCACCCATGCTAGAATCACGAAATGTGGATCACGTGAAAAGTAATTGTTCGGACATCACAGTTTCATCAGTTTGTCATAATTATTTCAACTTTGTACCCATGCTAAGATCACGGAATATGGATCACGTGAAAAGTAATTGTTTTTGAGACATGTTTTTGTGAAAAAAAATCAGGCGGACTACACACTTTCATGGGTTTTTCAAAAATATTTCAACTTTGTACCATACTAGAATCACGTAATGCGGATCACATGAAAGGTAATTGTTCGTGAGACATGTTTTTGTGAAAAAATTCAGGCGGACTTCACAGTTTCATGAGATTTTCAAAAATATTTCAACTTTATACCCATGCTAGAATCACGTAATATGGATCACATGAAAAGCAATTGTTTGTGAGACATGTTTTTGCGAAAAAAATCAGGCGGACTACACACTTTCATGAGTTTTTCAGAAATGTTTCTATTTTGTACCAATGGTAGAATCGTGTAATGTGGATCACATGAAAGGTCATTGTTCGTGAGACATGTTTTTGTGAAAAAATTCAGGTGGACTTCGCAGTTTCATGTGTTTTTCATAAATATTTCAACTTTGTACCCATGCTAGAATCACGAAATTTGGATCACTTGAAAAGTAATTGCTCGGACATCACAGTTTCATCAGTTTTTCATAATTCTTTTAACTTTGTACCCATGCTAAAATCACGGAATATGGATCACGTGAAAAGTAATTGTTTGTGAGACATGTTTTGGTGGAAAAATTCAGGCGGACTACACACTGTCATGAGTTTTTCAAAAATGTTTCAACTTAGCACCTACGCTAGAATCATGAAATGTGGATCAAGTGAAAAGTAATTGTTCGTGAGACATGTTTTTGTGAAAAAATTCAGTCGGACTACACCCTTTCATGAGTTTTTCAGAAATGTTTCTATTTTGTACCCATGCTAGAATCACGTAATGTGGATCACATGAAAAGTCATTGTTCGTGAGACATGTTTTGGTGAAAAAATTCAGGGGGACTACACAGTTTCATGAGTTCTTCAGAAATATTTCAATTTTGTACCTATGCTATAATCACGAAACGTGGATCACATGAAAAGTAATTGCTCGGACATCGCAATTTCATCAGTTTTTCATAATTATTCCAACTGTGTGCCCATGCTAGAATCACGAAATAAGGATCCATTAAAAACTAATTTTTCATGCGAATTTTTTGTGAAAAAATTCTGGTGGATATCGCAGTTTCTTGAATTTTTCAAAATTATTTAAACTTTCTTCCCACACTACAAGTGCAATTAAGAAATGTAAGTCAGTTGAAAGATAAAGTTCATGAGACACATTTATTTTGAAAATATCCGACCTACGTTGCTGTTTTGAGTTTTTGTAATTATTTCAACTTTCTGCCTCTGCTAGAATGATTTAAATTAGGTCTTTTGTTATTTCGTTTAATTTCAAGCAATGGTCAATTGACAAAGCATAGCTCAAATGGAAGTTAACTGTTTTAGAATAGTCTTTATTCAAAAAAGGTGTTGTCTAAACATTTTCCTAGTAGGTAGGCTACTTTTCTTTGCTTTAATCGGCCAACACCTTGCTTTTGTGTTTTTTTTGCACTTTCCTCAACTGGCGGTGTCAAGCGAAATGTCTGACTTGCGAAATTTATGACTTTATTCCATGTGCAAATGCTCAGAATATTATTCTACATATCGCAGAGAAATCTGATGAATAGGGCTGGGGGTTTGGTTTTTAGATTAATTGTTTCGGGTTAGAGTTTGCCTTAAGTAAAATAATTGAGATCTAAAAATAAGTCTAATTTTTTTTTTGGTTATAGTTATTCCTGTAGGCTACTGTAGCTTGTTGTGGGTATCTGGCATCTAACCAAAAAGTTTCAATTTAACCTAGACCCATCAAAAAAGCAATCACCAAACTTTATTCCTTTACTCTGACACCGGCTACCTTCCCTGTGGGTTTGCCTACATCAGCCGACACAACCATCACACACTTTTTAAGGTGTTCAGCTTAGCTGCTATTGTGCATTTTGGATTACTTTCGCTACCATGCACGTTTCCATGCATTCAAATCATACGACACTCTGCATATCGTTTTTTTTTGCACTTTCTTCGACTGCCCGCTGCCTTCTGTCTGGGTTACGCCAACCGTCACATCCAGCCGTATTTTGCCAGATCCGTTTTATTCACTGCCAGCTACACTGCTGGCTCAAGTAACTTTGGTAGTTAGGGTTAAGGCTTAGCTTTAGGGTTTATCTTTTGTTTTTATTTCGTTTCTGCCAAGCCTTGGATCGGCGGCACGATAGCTCTAGCCAAGAGGTTGCCCTCGCATTTTGGCGGCAAAGTAGACACTGCCTTTGAGTTAACATTGTGAAACTTTAAGAGACGATTTCAGTCTCTCGAAATGAAATGCCTTAAAAAACGTTGGGTCTGGGTGTGGTTACCAGGTTTTATATCACTGATTGCAATGTAGCTCATTCCATACGACACCTGTAAGTAGGTGCATGTCACACTACTAGGTAGAAGGACACAAGTGTGCACAAATGCTTATTCACACTCTACAGTACATCACACAGAAGGTGATTGTTGATAGGCAATACTTCAGAGGAGTGAACACTGAAAACAATTTTAAGCATAGGTAGGTGGTTGGGTAGCAGGGATGGTCAATAGCCACTGGTTTTTCTCTTGGCAGTGGCTATAGATGGTAGACGCCTGTGGATCTTGAAATTCGAAAACTTATTCATACGTCACCTGTGGTGTAACAGTAATGCACGATGAGAGTGCAGTAGGCTTAGTAGAAATAAACTAAACGTAAAAGATAAACTCTAACCTTAACCCTAAACCTAACCTAACACTAACCCGTAAAGGTAACACGTAAGCCTGAAAAAAAGTAAAAAAAAAAAACGAAAGTTGGCAAGGTGAGAGTCGAACCGAAAACCATTGGCATTACCAGGTGTAACGCATACAGTAACCCCTAGGCTATGAGATCCACGCTGTTTGAATGATAAACTGACCCTTTTATTTGAATTGTGTCAGGCCAGGCATATCTGTAGTCACTCCCTTTTCTCTTAGGGCATTTAACTTCAAGGCCTTGATATTGATAAATGAAACTTTGTCTTGATTTAAATGCTTTTGTCATGGTTGCACAAATTTTTGATTGGTCACCTGACTAGTTTCAATGAGTTATAATCAATGCAAGGCATTCACCTCACCTCGGTGAATATTTGGATAAAGTCAGTACCGTAGACAAAGAATGAAGAATAGGGCAGCACAGTAGCATGTAGCCTAGTTCTATAAAAGTAGACCAGTTATGTCCAACTGAAATGCCTTACTCAAAAATTATGTCACTGTGAGGGCTGTACATTGAATGACTTACTTTGATCTTAGCAAACTAAAATTTGGATTAAACTACTGCACTGAATGTTTGAATCCTAACTGCAATGTAACGACTGTGGTACTTGTAATTGCATCCAAACTGGTAAAACTAGAAATCAGTTTTGCATTGAGGTGTCACTGGCCACATGGAAATCTATTAGTGTGTGGTACATTCTTCTTCTTTTGAGTGAGTTGTTGAAACCACGGCTTTTTTTGAGCGAGTTGTTTGGAACCACTGCTGTAGTAGATGATACAAAGGAATTAAAGACAACTGCATCAAAAAAGTCATATTTGAGATTACAAAAATATGGACAGGCTACTATTGTGTTACTGCATACTCAATATTGAAAAGCTTCTTGGGACGTACAAAACCTTCATCTAGGCTGCAGGTTGGACATAGTTGATGTAGACCAATTTTTTATAGGTTCCTAAAGTTGATCCTCTGAAAAATGTATGAAGCAAGTTCATACTGTTTTATAATAATTATACACTAGAGTAGTTCTCTTATCAGTTTTTCGGCAATTTTTTTGATTCCTTGGGTCTTAAAATGTCTGTCTAACAATTTACAGCCATTTCATCTTCATGTGTTCAAATGCTAAGAAATTAAGATTTTGATAGAATTTGAAGCATGCTTTTTGAAGTGGAATAAGCTAAAGTAGCATTTTAAAAGTGGGTCATAACTCTGAAAATAGTGAAAAGATTTTCAAAAATGTTTTTGTATTAGTATTTTAGTGAGATGTACAAATGTGTCAAATTTCATTAAAATGTGAAGCACTTAGTATGAATTAGAAAAATTTGCTCATTTGGCATGGAATGACCCAATAGTCAGCAAATCTTAAATGAGTCAACTAACTTAATGGCCCTAGAGTTTGAAATAAGAAACTATAGTAATGAAACTTGATCTTGAACCTCAGACATTCAAAACTAACCTACAACTTCATTGTATCACTTTTAATTGTTTATGCTATCCTGCAGCACTGTATAGAGGTAGATTTTCTTGTGTCTTGGTATTTTAGTTTTCACATGCACCATGGATTTAAAGCAATATGTGGATTATGAAGGAAATTATCACCTTGACGATGAATATACCTACAATGAATATGAATTTTATAATGATGATGATCAAGATGCTTCTGTTATTTCTAACCACAAACAGCTTCTTCCAGAGATGATAAATTTTCGTTTGTCCCATCATAACATTGCTGATGAATTACAGTTTTTGTGTGTCAACTGTATTGGCGTTACATTGTGGCAGAGCATAGAACACATTGCATTTACTTTATGTGTGTGTTTTGCTTTAAGGATGATGTTATTGGTAATGCAAACTTTTTTTCTGAAGCATGTGAAAATCATTGCTGGCTTTCATGTTGTAGTTATATTATCAGGTATTGCTGTGTTGAGAAATACCTTCACTGATGCATTTTCAACAATGCTGTTGGTTTTGTCTTCACTGTTGCTTTTTGTCTATCTTCTCAATTGGTTTTGTGCATGTAAGCAATTAAATGGAGGACTGATAGCTGCTCTTGGAACTGTTGTTTTCATTATTCTAGGTGAAATCTATTTTTCTGATCCTTTGGTATGGAATAAACTTCGAGGGGTTTTACTCCTTGTTTCAATGAAACTTATTTCTTTGTCTTTTGACATGTTTTCTTGCCAGATAAAAGATACCTATTGTAATATTTTTGAGTTCTTTTCATACTGCTTGCACCCAGGCTTTTTGGTTTATGGACCATGGATTTCTGTCAAAGATTACAGAAATTATATATACTCAAAAAGACTCCTTAGTATTGATTGGCTTTTTTGCATTATAAAGAATATTTTTTTATCTTTCTTGTGCCTTGTGTTATCTGTGTGCATACTTCCCTACCTTTTCATTGATCCTGTTCAACCACAAAATCCAAGTATATTTCCAATTAAAGGCTCAAAATGGTTAATGTCATATTGTACTGCCATTTCATTTCATTTTAGTCATTATTACATTAGTTACCTTGCGGTGGTAACAAGCACATTATCTGGTGTTGGTGGTGTTGTGCAGAAGAAGCTGAAGACTGAAGATGATGTGGAATCTTCCTCAAATGTTTCATGGTCAGAATTTAAAGTTACCAGGCCAATTTCAGTTGAAATTCCAAGATCAATGCTTAATGTTGTTGTTGCATGGAACATTCCAATGAGCAAATGGTTGAAAATATATGTTTTTGATAAGTCCCGTGTTTTGGGTGATTTTCCTGCCGTAATCTTTACGTATGTTGCTAGTGCAATGCTTCATGGCCTCAGTTTACACTTAGCTGCAGTACTAATATCACTTGCTTTTTATACGTACACAGAACACAAGCTTCGACTTAAATTATCCAACATTTTTAATTGTCCTGAAATACAAGCCAGACCACCTAAAACAGAAAACAACAATTTCAGGGGGCAAAGGCCATTGTCACCTTGGGCAAGATTGTTTAACTATGTATGGGTTATTATTAACTTGATGCATTTAGCATATTTAGGATCTATGTTTCATTCTAGTAATGAAAGTTCAGAAGGGTATAGCATTACCTATACAATTTCAGAGTGGAGAAACCTGAATTTTTTTAGCCATTGGTTTGCTTTGGCATGTTTTGTTGTGAGTTTATTAATTTGATTATACCTGTTGGATGGATGGTACCTTTGTGTATGTATAGTTTAAGTTGTTGAAGATGTGCCATTTGCATAAGATTTCATGGTAATCGGTGCTTATTTCCTTCTGTTCATTGTGCTGTTTTGCCTTAAGACAAGATTTTGCAGTTGAATCTTTAACACTTTGGCACCCGACTGGTTTTGAGGATTTTCGGCAAAAAAAAAACACCTAAACGCACGTGGCTTTGCGGATGAATATCTCCGCTCCTGTTCGCTCTAGCGACTCTGCGAAACTCTCAAAACACGCGGCCAGTCTAGTAGATTGCACTCGAAAAAAATTTTTTTTCTTGGGGGGTGCGGGTTGGCTGTGAGTGACGTCATAAGTAGAGGACTTTTAGGCCACCTTGGCCAACTTTGCCTGGCCCTAGGCGCCAACCGTTAGGTGGTAGTATTTCGCTGAAGCTTTTACTGGAAACTAGGCTACAATCCGAGTCTTTTGATACTTTGGATGACCTGCTGGGGTTTCGGGTTCAAAAGTTATGATGTTAGTTAGTAAAAATATTAGACTAATTAGATAATTAATTAATTTGTTTATTTTAGATCATAGCTTTTGAACCAGAAACGCTAGAAAGTCGATCAAAGGCTCAAAAGACTCGGACTCGAGTCTAGATTCCAATGAAAACTTCAGCGAAACACTTTGGCCTAGCGGTTGGGCCCCAGGCCAGGCA
>Ga0210059_1009967_pt1 | contig 14747 bp, 7 predicted proteins | sample Ectturendosymbi2_FD_188042 | JGI IMG/M metagenome (GOLD analysis project Ga0210059, IMG submission 188042) | Ecteinascidia turbinata endosymbiont from Florida, USA - Sample 2 (SPAdes) (version 2) | ecosystem: Host-associated > Tunicates > Ascidians > Unclassified | place: Key West, Florida...
AGTTAAGTTGGTGGGTAATTGGTGAAATATTTCTGATAAAATTGTTGTTTGAAAACAGCCAATAAACAGAGAAAACAGACCTTATCTTTAATTTGTGAAATTAATTAAACCTATCCCAATGTTGCATCTGTAAACAAACTCGCTATAATGTGTCTTACTTACCTTAACTGATGCTATATTTCTGTCAAACGATAAACTGTATAGTTTTCTGGGTCCGAAACCACTTCCTTTGTGAAATATGCCTAACAAGCAAACGAGCCCAGTAACGAAGCGTAAATAAAATCTTTTAACTTCCATAATCGGTTAGCTCTTCTTACGTAACTGACACCTTTTTACAACTTTTGCAGTTGCTAAACTAAAAGCGTTTTCCGTTAAAAACTTTTTAGTTTAGCAGAGAGCATATTGCTTTGATAAATGTCTACACAGCGCTGAGTTTCATTTCGGTGAAGTCAAAAAAACTCTGAACGAACGTTGACTTTCTTCGCCTCAGGTGGTATTGTCATGAGCCAGCAGTTCGACGTAAAAAATCGTAAACCGGTTTGATTGGTAGAAATTTCACGGCTTCATGAACAACACACAGTCAGAATGTCACCGACTGTTGCGTAAATAGCCAAAATGTCGCTTAGCCGAAAAAAGTATTTGGAAAACACTCATTCGGTACAGATGTCAAACAGTGATTAAACTACTTCTTACAGGCTTGGCTCTTCATTATACAACCGTTTGCAATCCATGCAGTAAACTTACTTTTCCATGAATTTTCAGTTTTCGCAAAAACATAATGTTGATTACAGCTCTAAATTAACTCCTAGCAGTGGCTGCTTTCCAGTTCAGCTTCATTTTACAGTACTCGTTTTTTATACTCTTTTCCAAAGAATAAGTAGTTCTGTGAAATGCAGCATTCACTCAGGTTTGGCTCTGGTGGCTTAGTCTTTTAAATGTTTTTGCGTATGACGTTCGCACGTTTGTCTGGCTGTAATTACATTTTGCCCAGAAACCTAACCTTTTCTTTTCATTTTTCCTGTGCTAGCGTATGTCAGGCAAACGGATTAAACTTTCAATAAAGCAAGTATGATCAGCCACGCTCACCAAAGGATTTTGGCACCAGAAAATTACGGCAAACGTTCCAGAAAGACTGCTGTATAAAATCTCAGCTGACAACAAACATGTGAAAAAAGGTTTAAATTCATGCAATGCCGGTGCGATGATGGGATCTTCGCGTTAAAAATCTTCTTAATACAGTTACATCGAGCCGCAGGTAAATTGTTTACGGAAACGTTTGCGAGTAGATAAAAAACTCCCGTTCTTGCTCCTCTGCACATGGGTGGCCGACCACTCAAATCCTTGCAAGGTTTCACATTTGGATGGTAAGTCCCAACGTTTTGTGGATCTGAGTGTAATGAATTCCACATTTAGATTACAGCGATTGACCCGTAGAAATTTTGTTGTGTTACTATATATCAATATGAGCGACTTGTTGAGATCACATAGATTTTTAATCACGCCGTGATTTACAATTCTCGTTCAGTGACACCTGGTGAAGGTGAAGCCATCTATACTAAAACGATTTAACCGATTATGGGGGAAGACGTGAACTACGCTGAAAACTACTTTGGCGAAAAAGATTACGAAGGGATTTGGAGACAATTCGGGGTTATAGTCTCAGTGTCAATAAACAGTCTGGTCAAAACGCATGTTTACATCAGTTGTAACAAAGTTGAGTACATTCTGGGCTAAGATCGATGTTTTATGAATAAACGGTTTGATCCCAGGTTTGCGGCACACTTGCGAACTTTCTCTTATTGCAATGGTACCCCAGCCTTGTTCGAACCGTTACCCAAATCAAGGTAATGATTATGTCTTATTACCCTCAATAAAAATTTTTCGCATTTCAGCTCAAAAGTTTTTTTTGCAGTGATTGCTCATAATATAGAACAACATTGTGATTTTAGTTACGCCTTACCCCCTGAAGAATCACATACTACCCCCGGGAGGTAATTTACCCTCAGTTTGGGAACCACTGTCTTAATGTGAAGCTTCTGATGCTTTCGTTGGGCGAAAGAGAATGTCGAGAAAATGCGGTGCCAATTTGTTTTAATGAATGGAATAGACTCGCATTCCAAGATAACACACCAAAACAGTTCAACAGACTGTGTTTCACACGGATACAAAACAATTGCTATGCTAACTCAAACAATTCAATGCTCATTTGACAGCGCCAAAAATGAACCCCATAGATAGGCAATCTTTATGCACACTTATATACCAGTTTATCAAAATGTCTTTTCTATCTCAATGTGAAAAAAGTTTATGAAATCAAACAAATATCAGGTGACTGCAAAAAGAATACTCTCTCATTTCAACAAATTAAAGTAAACGTTTGCCCAACTGTCACAATGCCACAATTAAAACGACGCGGGCGCTTCAGCCCATTGAACGGTGGTTTGAGCAAATGTTTTCTTTTATTTTGTTTATTCCGTTGACTTGTTCCGCAACAATACGCCTTTCAAACTGTTGTACGAAAAGACGTGCTTTCTTGCAAAGTCGTCCCTTGGCATTGGATCAGTCGGCTAGCGAGTTGATGAAGGACACAACTAGCTCAGCAATTTAAAATAAGCATGTATTAGCTGCGAAATTCAGTCACGTAGCAATTGCGTTTCGTATTACAAAAAATCGCACGTTTTCGACCGTTTCTCAATCAAATATCATTATTTTGCAGCCACTTTCTGGAAGAGTTTCTGTTGGGATCCATTCTCTGCAAACCTACACAATACGCATGAAGCCTTACGCGGCTTACCGCGTGGTTGCCATTTCAAAAAAGATAATTAATTATACTTTCTCGCTGGGTTAACCAGAGCAGCGGACGAGCATTTGAGATTGGCGTAATAATGAAGTTCTTCAAAATTGAACAGCTTAAAATAGGATTTTTTCTATTAAGCTGCTCCTTTATCTGAACACTCTACACCAGTGGGTCTTAACCTTTTTTCTACCACGCCTCCCTTACGTAATTGTCCTTTGTTTTAGGCCACCCTGACTTTCAATGAGATTTAAAGGTAAATGTGCTCATTGATAAAATTATTGATAAAATTTTCCATGTTGTAGACCGCGTAGGGCTCGCTCCCCACTGGAAATTTGCTGACGCCCCTCTGGGGAGGTGTTCCCGGTTAAAAACCACTGCACGTTTTCATTTGAGGCAGGCGGTGAATTGTCTGGGCATAGACATCCGCAGCGGGGTGTGACGTTGGCCACGCGTCAGCAGTTTTACAAAGGCATGCTTGAATTTGTGATCATGTTCAGCTCATACACCAGCCAGCGTGCAAGCGTTTGCCACAGAAAAGAACGCAGTTGAGTGATAACAAAGCTGACTTATTGTTTCCTCCATGAGTTCGGTGTGAACGACAGAGCAATGAACGAGTTCTTAGTCCAATTTTGGCAAGAAGCACTTACTCGGAGCCTTGCATTTACACAGGTTAGTTCCCACAAACAGATGGTTGAAAGAATTAAAAGCTAACAGTATTCAAGTTCTTCATGGGAGTTGCTTGCAGTTCATGTGTTTAAAACATGGTAGCTAAGTAAAAGTGGTATTGGCATTAGCTGATTCCCTTTGATGGCTCAGCGTATCAAGAAAGTGGGACTTCGTGAACGTTGTTGGTATCATAAAAACCTGCATCAGATACGGAGTTAAAATTCTCTAGCCGCATTAAACAAGCAAAGAACGTCTGATAACCAGCAACATCAACTTTACGGGAATCTATGCTACGAGGCCACGATGGTATGTAAACCACCGGTGATATGTAGAATAGTCACCACACTCACTCTTTGTAAGACTTACTTTACAAACCGCGTTTTGTGGGAACAAAGGACCTCAGGAAAGTCTCAACTCGTTGCTTAGATGAAAACTGATTCAAAAAAGATCGTTTGCTAGGGTCAGAAAACATGGTTTTTGGCAGTCATCAGGTGCTTCTGACACTGACAAACGAGGCCGTTCTACTGTGTGACAAGCTAGGATCAGTGATGAATCCAGGAATTTGGGTCCCGAGGCAAAGATTTTGAGAAGGTCCCTTTAACAGAAGTACTAGGAGACTAGGAATTTTGGCTACTTGAAAATTCACAGAACACATGAAACTGGCATACATGGCATGATATGTGCATTGCATATGCCACTGGTTGATATTACTCGTACGTATAGTGATAATAACCCTCTGCATATAACAAATCCCTGCCATAAAGCAGCCTGCAGCACTCAGATCTTTTCACGACAATCTGCTAGCAAACACAAACCTATATTCCCTTTCAAGTTTCAAAAGAATTTTTGCACAAGACCAGAAACCACTTGCGACCATTTAAACCACAGTAAACGAATACAGAGACTCGACACGTTCTACATACTAAATGAAAGATCTACCATAGCTCACGGCTACACGTTTTTTGCAGTACGGAGTTTAACGTACTTTGGCGTTTTGTACAAAGAAACAAATACGTAGAACTACGTACATTGGCACTAAAAGATTGGAATTTTTTCTTCAGTTGTATCTTGGAAGAAGTAATACAATAGTCATAATATGTCCAAACCTGAGTAAATTTGAAGCATTGTTATGAAGCAGAACTGGCAGGAAACCAATGTAAATCCCAAAACTTAATTAGAATTTTGAAAAACGGAATTTTGAAAAAGAGAGCCCCACAGATTTTTTAAAAATAGGGTCCAATGCAAGTGCTTCATTTGACTCGTACTAAATCCAACACTGACGCGGATCAGTCTTCACCAACTCACCAGATATTCTCACGCAGTGAAAAATGAGTTCTCTTCCAGCGTGTTGCATACCTGCAACTGACTGGCTGGCCGGAAGAAATTAGGTAATCTGCAAAAGTGTTTTGTTGTCTTTACGGTTGGTTGCACAACGAAAGAAAAACATTGTCATTAGATCAACCTTGGTATCGCGATGGTGCAAAAGTGTCAAGAAAAATTAATTGTTTTTTCATATGTCCGCGAGACTGCGTCACTTCACATCCATTCAAGTTTCTAACATATGTAAAACATTAGCGTTGCCCAATTTTTGCAGTTTATGGGCTCTGTTTTATGTTTCATCCTAAATCTTTAAGCTACCAACCTGAAAGTTATAAAAGAGTTTTAGTTTTTTGGCACGATTTTAGGTTTTTGTTACCTGAACAATACGAAACGCGTGTGTCATAATCTGTTGAAAAAATGTTTATCAAAGTCTGTGGGTATTGGGTACGCCTCTCATTATGGCCACAATAATTTTGCATGCTACTTGCACTCATCAAACTACCATCAGCAGATTTGATAAACGATGATAAAAAAACGGAAGAGCAACCACAGTTTGAAAAGTAACTTCTGTGCAATTTTCCAAGTAATTGTGTAGACGTCTAATCATTTTAAAAAGTTGATTATTGGTTCTACCTAAAAGCTAGAGTGTAAGCGTCCTGCAACCCCTAGTGTTTTGTGTGAATGCTGTAAGTCTTACGTTTTTCGAACAAGTCAAATATCTTGGTGTATGACGACATATCTTGCTGAAAGATGACAGTGACTTTCAGAGGCAAGTAAAATTGCTTCATTGTGCAGCAAAGAAACTCAAAGACTCTTTTTTCAGTGCTTAACTGCTGTCAAAAATACTCTGTATCGTGCCTATTGCATTTCAATGTAGGCCTGTCAATTTTGGAACAAGTACACACAGAATGTGACATTTCGTAGAAAACGCCTCCGCGTTGCCTATAAAAACGCACGCCTATCAAATTTTGTATTACGTCCCAGGAATCTAAGTGTTCGCCTATACCACGTGATTTATTTCGTAAGGACGTTTGACGCCTTGAGTTGTAACAATCCATACGATTTTTTGAACGATGTAGATCTTAATCCAACTTTGTTATCCGCTCACTTCAAGTATCTGATGCTTTTTACAAATCTCCATTTTCTCCTGGAACTACGAAACACTTTTGCATGACAATGACCGAATCCAGTAGTTACTAATGTGTTGCTTCAGTGCTAGTTCATCTTCCGTATTGTCAGCGTGTACCAAATAACACTCACCTAAGATGTTCTGTGTCTAAGGATTTCTGTATTCTTGTGTTTTTTTACTAATTCTTATGATGTGGACCTTGCCTCTGAGTCAAACACGTAAATAAAAAAATTAAATAAACCAGCGATTTTTTACAACCAGAGTAAGGGAATGCCGACACGGCAAACTTACAAACGTTTTGTATTCACTCGAACTTGTTTTGAGTACCTTTGTGAAAAACAAAATGACCTCGAAACTGAAGCTTTACGGATATACGATATCTTCGAGAGAAGAGACTGCTCGCCTGATGATGGCTTACGTTGGCATGGAGTACGAGGACATTCGATTTTCCCTCGCCGATTGGTCATCAAAGCAAAAAGGTGCTACAGTATGCATTTGAATATTTTGAAGTACCGGAACCTCTCAAATGCTTAAGTCTTTGAAATGTACTCGCACACATTTTTCAAAAAGCCTAAAATGCGTAACCTTCTGCCGACAACCATAGACAGCCTTGCCCAATGGGTGGTTCACGTGTCAGGAAAAATAACATGCCTAGAGCAGCGAAATCACCATCATTTGTTAGCACAACCTTGTGAAGCTTTAATAATGATGATTTTTCTTGCATTGAACTAACAAATACAATGAGCCAATCGAGTCAAATGAAATTGGATCTTAACGTAATAAGTTTAAACGGACAAGGGAAAGAGATTAAACGTGAAACATGTGTGAGGAGAAACCTGGACGGATGAACTTCACCTATAGGTTGTAGAAATCGTGTTTTTGAATTAGCAAAGGAATGGGCAGGAAGTTGACAATTAATGCGGCGCAGCTACAGATTTCTGCACATGCAGATATGGTGTTCATTGCCTTACCTTCTTTTCACTATTGATGCCATCGCTGGGTTTCTCTTCTCCAGGACATTTGAGTGTACTAAAATCTAAACGTTGGTAGAGTTCCCGTCGTCCACACGTACAGACTAACCGCTTAATTACAGTAGAGTGATGCATCGGGAAGAAGTTTTTAAATTCAATCACTGCATATCTGAAGTCTTTTCAGCGAATTTGCGTCATTACGCAATCTCTTCCAGTTTGAACTTCAGTTTAATGTTTTTGTGAAATCTTTTGCTGGTAACTTGGCCAAAAACAAGATAACAAACACATCAACAGGAACAGTCCAATGTTCCATAAAATTTCATAAGTTGTGTGTTCTTAGATGTGTCTTTTCCTTTCGGAAAACTTCCGGTGATGGAAGTGGATGGACAGATTATTTCTCAAAGCGGAGCAATCATACGCTACATTGCAAGAAAGTGTGGCTTGGCTGGCCGCACCGATTTGGAGGAAGCTAAAGCTGATATGGTTATAGAGATCATTCTTGACATAATGATGACTATACCGTGGTCTGAAACTGATCCCGTAAAGAAGGTAAAAACAAAAAATTACTTGAATATTTGAGTCATTGCCAAGCACGAACACATGATCGAATTTCCTTTAGAGTCCAATTAGATCAGATAAGTTTACACAAAAGATGAAGATGAGCTAGTCACTGCCGTCTCCGAAATCACAGCTTTCTACAGGTACACATACTGTAGATGTCCTAAACTAGATCAAACAACTCGAACAACCAAGGACGGAAAGAACAAAATTTGGATCCGTACTTAATGGAGTTCCGTCACGGAATTCTAAAGACTGCGTACTCTAGGATGTGTTCAACGTGATTTTCCAAGCTAGATATTTTTCCTAAGAAATGTATTGGTGAGCTCGGCGTTAAAAGTATAGTAGACAGAAATCAGTAAATTTGCGAATTTACAAAAAACTGTGAAAGTATTAAAGCAATGGGCAATTTTGCTGTTTCAAGCCAACAAACAATTTCTGAAATCGTTGACAAAAGCGCTTGGATTTCCAAAACAAATCATTTGGCTGCAGTCAAACCAAAGTTACGCATCTTGTCCAACGGCAAGAAATACTGCCAATGCTCACTGTTCAGGTCCCTAATGCAAGCAGTTCATTGGATAATCATCTAAACTCTGGAGGTTTCTCTCCGGTTGCAGTAGAAGCAGTAGGAGCACTTGTAAAAGATAGGAGCAGCAGGAGCACTTGTAAAAGATGCTACAGCTCTCAACAGAGTTTGCCCCGAGATTCTGGTACGGTAAAACTCAAAACCATAAAAAATGGTCTTGGTGCCGCCAGTTATACCTATTTACTTGACAAAGATGTCAGGAAGTTTCCATCTGTTCGAAAAGGTGCTGCACAGTCACAAGGTTCTGCAATATTGTTCTAACCCAATGGCTCCTGACCTTTTTCCGACTTGTTGGCACTTGAGTACGTAATTTTTTCGTCCACTCCAAGCCCAAATTGTTTAGTTTAGGAAGATGCAATATTTTGAAAGTCTGAAATTATTGTTAAACGCTGGTTGCTGACTTTAAATCAGTCAAATGAAATCATCCCAGTGGTATATTCGCTATCTTAATCAATGCAAAAATGTTGTTAACCAATGGTCAAGTAAGAGGAGGTTATAACTTCAGGAACCAAGGTGAACCCATACTTTTGTCTTCTCAGTTCTCCAGGAATGCTCGGATCTCAGGTTTGAAACCATTGTTCGCAGGGATGTAGTGCTAGCAAACAAGGTGTGGGAACGCATCCAAAAAATAGCCATTTTAACACAGTTTCAAACTCATTTTGAAGCAAAACGTGAAAAAGGTGTGCGTTCCCGCCCCACAAGGGGAAGGTGGGGCACAGTAGAACTAAGGGCACAGTCGTCTTTTTTGATTTATTCAAAAAGTTTAAAACGTTGAACTTTAAAGTTTCCATGGTATTTAGTCACATAGCCGTGATACTAAAGTCGATTTGTCCCTGATAGGCCACCGTTGTTACGAGTTACAGAGCAAGTTGTGTTTTTGCTACCCAAAAGTAATTTATAAAATCGGATTTAGATTTTGGTTTTCCCCACGTTAATCAACATCTTCTGTTTTGAGTTTTTTTGACGTTGTAGTCAGGGCAGTTCAACATTATTTGATAATGCCAGATTTCAAATTCTTTTTTTGCTGAGTTGGTATTTCTTCATTTTATTTTTTAGTTATGCGTGGGGCACATCTGTCAAAAAAATATAGGGCACAATCAACACGTTGCCACTATGTCAGTCTAAACAAGGTAAAGCTTGAGAGGTTATACTGAAATACAAAACAGAATAATTCAAATCTATGAGCATTTTTAGGTTTGTTATGTGCTTAGAGGCACATTATATTTGTATGGTAAAGCATGAATTTCAGCATACTCCGTTGGGTTCATTTAATGTTTGGTAATCATACAAATTTGTTTTGCCATGCAGTGATTTTTTTTTGAAAAAAGTGGAGAGGCAGTCAACAAGTACCTATTTTGCATGGGATATCATCATATCACGTGAACATTATGCAATGCATGCAGCCCAACTTTTTATTGACCAGTCAGTGTACCCCATGATCATGTCGAGTGTGCCCCAAGCATGGTGCACATTCGACAGAAAAAGCATCTTTTTTTAAATTGATTGTACAATTTTTCTGAAGGGCGTTGTTTTGATGTTTTGGCATGATAGTGTGTATATAGAGTTGCTTTATTGTGTAACAAATTTTGAGCTTGTTTGGACTTGAGTTACAGTAGCAGTGGTTGAAAATGCAAAAAAGCGTCGACTGTGCCCTACCTTCCCCTGCACCCCTGGTTGCTCGAACCTTTCAAAGTAGAACCGGATGCAATTCTATGGTGATATGGTCGAACCCTGAGCAGTGATGATGTATTTGCTGTTAGTCATGAATCTTCTTAATACCACAAAACACTTATCCGATGCGATTTTGAAGGTCCTGCCATAGAGTAAAAATGATGTAGAAACGGTGGCACTATTACCAACTTTGTGTTTTTTCTTAGGTTGAAAAAATGCATCAAACCTTGAACATAACCATTCCCTATCAGTTGAAACAACTCGAAGGTATTTTTGTAGAAGGCGGAGGTGAATTCTTTACAGGACAGGTAAAAATTGAACGTCTAACAAACGAACTTTTTCTATCTATGAATGTTGTACAACATGCAAGAGGTTTTGTATTTTTCGCAATACTTAAGAAATTCAAAAACGTTTGTAATACGTTGACAGAGCCTTCGCAGGCACAAAATAAGATATCTCATGCGATTGCACTTCACACGTTTCATCAGTTGCAAAGATTTCTGTAACTTTATCTTTTTAGCTATTATAGAGGTTTGGGTAACCAGGATAGAGTTTGCTTATGGGGAAGGTCGTCGTTGTATGCAGAAGTCAGAGTCGTAAATGGGCCTCATTTTGAAACCTGGACCCAGCCCGAGCCAGAAATCACAAGCCCGAACCGCGGCGGGGACCGACATTTGTTTCTGAAGCCCGCTTTGGGCCCGAAAGCCAAATTTGCCGAGTGAGTCAATGTACGCACAAGTGCGGCGTAGTGGTGGCGCAGCAAAGTAAACATGACTTAATAATTCACACATAATCATATTTTATTGAAGATTTAACCAACTCGATTGCTTCAAGGGTAACTGGCGACAAAAGCGGCCGTCGTTGCGAAAAAAATTTTTATGCAGCCCCGAAATCGGCCCAAAACATTTTGACGAACTTAAGCCCGAATCCGGTGTCCGGTTCGACCCGATAAGCCCTGCCCGACTTCCCACACTCAGTGCAGAACTGATGGTGTCACCAAAAGCAGCTGTTATCAGTTTGATAATGTAAGACGCAAACTGTCGACATTAATTCACCAATGCATCACCACAACAGTCATGCACGACGTTTAAGTATTTTATGGGCAACATATTTTCTCCACTCCAGTCACTCGTGACTAAGCAAAACTCCGTGGTGTCTTCTGAAGGATATTTGATAGGGCAGTTTTTTAAAATGACGACTTGTATTGAGTGAAATTACTACTGTATGCAAATCAAGTCGAGATATAAAAATTAGAGAATAGAGTCATACCAGCAAATTTCTTGTCTACGGAAATTGTCGCATAAAATTTTCACCAACACCGACACCATCAAGGGAGATAAAATGAAGAAGTATCAAGGGAGATAGTTTGTTTAATACGAGTGTGCTTTTTGCCTTTTTATCGGCCATAAATGTTAGTACACGAGGCGGTCGTGAATTAATCTTGGATTTTGCAGCTGAGTTACGCGGACTTTGCTCTTCTCAAGGCTGGTCAGTACTGGTTGGATCAGAAACCTGACATATTCGACCAAGCACCGTTGCTTAAAGCTCATATAGAGAAGGTCAAAGATCTTCCCAATGTTGCCAAATGGATAGCGGAAAGACCTGGCTAAGAAATGTGGAACAAAACTGGTGGCAGACCGCCCCTGTGGACAAAAATTCTACTTTGTGATAATGGAACTTGCGTCAGGGGAAGTTATTGAAATAATAAACGTGAATCTAACCACGACTCGTTTTTACCGATATTCTGTAGAATACCTCTTGAAATTTGTTCGCAAAGTTAAGTTTAAAATTAGCTGTTCGTTGTAGCAGTCATTTTTGGAAATGAAAAATGTATATTTATTACTTCATAACCATCCGAAAATATTAGCCATTCCAAAGTAGCAGCTTTATCATGTTTTCTTGAATCATATTTGTCTCCATTCCAAGATTCGTTCAGAAGTAGCATATTTCCGTGACGAGATACCATTTCACAGCAAATGAGCAATTGAGGCAGTTGTCTCGGGCTTCCCACCTGGGTTTTACGGTACGTGTCCTTAAAATCAGTTGTTGAGTTCGTGTTGCATCCTCAACATGAAACGTCTCTTGACTCGGACAAACAACCCGCTCAAGATGTCAAGCAAGTTTAGAAAGCAACCTGGAAGTTTGTCGATAGTCTCATTGAATAGCAAAGACAAAGAAGAAGCATTGGAACACCAAAAGTCGCATCACCGAATAGACTGAATTCCAGGAGAATGAAGTTGGAACAAAGTAACAACTAAAAACACTTAGTCTACAAGGACGTTGTATTGTGTATTTATTTAAACCATTGTGTATTTATACTCCACATGTAATCACAATTCACAATTAGGAAGAGAGTAACCCAAACCATTGTAGAAATTGTTTACATTAACAATTCGTATAAATTTATAAACGATATTCACGATTCAAACGGATAAATACGAACCACAACGGAAAGCAGTCCGGATTACGGCAAAAACGGTAGGCGGAGCCTACGGTACCGCCGGAAAACCATTCTCGAACGTGATTCGTCGAAAAAGATGGTGACGTTTCGAGACGTGAGAATCAACCAATGAGAGTCGAGGAGACCGGAGCGGCGCTGGGTATAAATACCCGTACATTCGCCAGGTCTGGTCACTCCTGAGCCACTGCTTGAGCAAACAATTCCGGCCACTGCAGGACTTTAGGCCACTGCCTAGACTTAACCTTAGCCTACTGGCTGAGAAGAAGTTTCCCAATGGAAACTTGTTGAACAGTCTACAGTTAGTCTGTTAGACTGAGACCTATTGAATTTATGGCAGTATGGGTTACTCTCTCTCTCCTATGAAAGAAGTGAACTCTTGTTAAACCCCTGTTGCTTACAGTAACGTTTGTTGCGTGCTTTAATCTATGATACTTGCATTAACCCCTGTTATTTCAAAATAGTTTCTGACAGATGTGAGAATAAAATGCGCAGTGCTTAAAGTTGTCTCAATAAAACCATGAGTGAATACAATTTTGTCTTATGTTAAAACTGAGCGCAAAGTCGAACGATAAAGGGCGGGTCCAGGTTTCTTAATTGTAAATTTGGGCGTGCCTAGGACACGTTCCTGTTAAATTAACCAGTGCTCTCGAGGAACTGTTCTGAATAACATAACTTGAATGTTACACAGTAAAATTTCGAAGGTTTTGATGAGCGCGAAGAAGGGAAGATATTTTTGGTATTTTACCCGAAACGTGGACCGCTGCGCATCTAGTAATCGTTGCGTAAGAGGGATGCAATTTGGAATGCAACGTTTTGTAACAAGAGGGTAACGGATAAAAGATAAATTGACGTCACAAAAGTTGTTCATGGTTCTTCAATCGCATTGCGTTGTTATTATCGTCTTGAAATTGTAGATACGTGTAAAATCTAATTTCAGAAACGTTTGGGATCACAGTCATGAGAAACGCTTGTCCATTACCAAGGCTCAACATAACATAAGGGCATTTTTAAGCAGGTGCAATGGTAGTATTGCATAACCCATCCATTTGCAGCAACTTTTCTGGATTCTGCATCCAACCGCTACTGCTTGTCAGGGTCGTTTGTGATTTGAACGTGCAACAGCGAATTCGGGTTGCAACTAAAGCACACGAAATGAAAAGGTCTAACCACAACACGTGGGCAGCTAAAAACTACTTTAAGGATTCCAAACTCATAACTTTTCGAATCGTTCCAGGGAGTGACAATTTAAGACCTTATATTCGAAAGGGAAATGATAAAACAATAGAGGTGAACTTTTTATGAACACAACACAACATGACAGCATGTGTTCGAAACCACTTTTTCGTAACTTTTCAGGGGCCCTCGCCAGTTTGGCCGCGTACAGATTTCTTGCTGTGCACCACGATTTTTATTGATTTTAACAGCCAAACTTCATTCCCTTTATGTTACAGTCGAAAATTTTGGAAAGGTCGGAGTCGGATATTTTACCTCCGCCTCCGCAACCCTGGGTCGTGACTCGTAAGGCTGTTTGCTTTGTTCGCAACAGTATCACGCCCTGTGGACGGCATCAGAATCCCGATGACCTGCGCTGTCCCATGACCCTAAATAACGGTCTTTTCATAGCGAACCGGTGATACAAGCTCTTCAGTAAATTAGCTTGACAAGGTCCCCGCAACTAACCTGAGCAAACAATACGAAACCATAACGCCTAGACCAAGTCCACATGAATAAATTTGTCGGTAACACAAAGACTGACGCAAGTTGTACTAACTCAACTATTGCCCAGCGGCCAACCTCACCAGTGATGTTGTCATGGTCCGCGGAACTAGCGGTCCGGGCCACGGACCCCACTATTTTGCAGAGGGGTTCGAAATACAAAGGACTCCCACTATTTTTCCAGGATTCGAGATACAAATGACCTCCACTATTTTGCTGCATTTTTACTTTTTCATTGCAATAATATCGTCAAAAATTGGCAGTTCGATAAGGCAAGCTTTATTTTGTTATTAAACTCTTTGTGACAAATTATATCGAAACGACTCGTGTGTCCAGTACATGGTTCTAGAAATCCCTAGCCCAGTAAGGAAGCACGGGATTATCGTGCGCGCAGCAAAGCTTTCCAAATACATATTAATTGAACCAGATGTTGGTGCCAGAGTATAAAGTTAAAGTCTTTTGTGAATAGACACGACGAGGAAGTTCTAGATTTGTAGATCCGGTAATACAGGGTGACCCAAAAAGATGCGTACCCATATTTTGTTCGATAAAAAACCCATTTTTTAACGAATGTCTTTTCTGTTGCAGGACGTGATAGGTGAATCTGTGGATGATCGTTTGCAGCTATAGTTGCCCCAAAAATGTCTTGGACAAATCAGCAGAAGATATTCTCCCTGGAGACCTATTTTGCAACAAAATCATACCAGAGTGTACAGATTCAGTTTCGAAAATGTTTCCATTGTCGCAACTTTCCACCAAAATCAACGATTGTTAGTTGGGTTACGAAGTTCAGAGAGCATGGGACTGTAGTGAACTTATGTTCTAAAGCCACAGGGGGAACTTATTCAGGCAGGAGAAAGAGTGCAAGGACA
>Ga0210059_1009968_pt1 | contig 14746 bp, 7 predicted proteins | sample Ectturendosymbi2_FD_188042 | JGI IMG/M metagenome (GOLD analysis project Ga0210059, IMG submission 188042) | Ecteinascidia turbinata endosymbiont from Florida, USA - Sample 2 (SPAdes) (version 2) | ecosystem: Host-associated > Tunicates > Ascidians > Unclassified | place: Key West, Florida...
TAACAACGTATGGTTACGTGCTTTGATGCAGTCAGATTGTTTGTACTCGTCACTATTCTTTGAACACTATAATCGCATTTTACTCTGTGAATGAGTGATCGAACTTTGCAGTGTCCGTTTGATCGACGGCATGACAAGCCACAATGCTTTAGCATTTTACCTAGACTAGTCCAATTTAGGAATTAGCGCCCTACTCCGCAGTAGTGCTGCAACAAGTGCTACTTGTTATCTAATAGTAGTGTTAAGAATGTGTCTGTAACCCTATGGTTCTGTCTTCAATGCAGTTGCAAAAAGTGTCTGTAACCCTATGGTTCTGTCTTCAATGCAGTTGCAAAAATGTCTGTAACCCTGTGATTCCGCCGACTTCAATGTCTTGTACTACGTTCTGTATTGTCTGTTTTTATCAACCTGCGTTCTGCAGAGTGTGTGTGTTCATACTTTGGAATTCGTGTCTGCTCACAAACTAATAAATTAAATTAAATTAAATATTAATCTAACAATTAGCCGTTCAGAAAAAAATAAATTTAATGAAATTCATTATCCGACTTCTGTACAAACTTAAATTCTCACTCCTGCTCCAGCTCCGGGTCCGGTTTTCATTCAAAAATCCGACTCCGGGTCCTGCTCCGGCTCCGGCAAAAATCATAGACTCCTTCCGGAGTCCACTCCGGCACTCCGGCTCCGTGATCACCTCTGGTTCGACTCTCACCTTGGCGCCTTTCATTTTGGTAGCAGTCTAATGGTTGCACTTTCAAGGGACCACTTTTTTACTTTCTTCAAATGTTTCCAAACTTTTGTGTTCAAATTTACAGTTTTGGTTAAGGTTTAGTGCATTAATACTAACCTAGTAGTGCACTCTACTACACACTCATCAAAGTGCTACTGTCACGTTACAGGTGATGGATAAATAACTTTTCAAATACGAAGGTCCACTGACGGACCTGTAGCCACTATGGACCTTTTAGAAACAAAAATTTTGAATCGTTGCACATTGATTAGTCAGATATGTTAACAGGATTTTTTCAGGATTCGGATTTCATAGTTGTGTTGCAAACAGGATTCTGATCAGGATCAGGATTCCTACCTCTTGGATCAAGACTGGAGTCGGACTCGAAAAAACTTGAATCCGAACATCTCTGGTCTGAACACCTCTCTAGCTCTAGCGGCTGGTGATTTATGGCCAAAAAAGTGCGAGCCAATATATGCCGACTCTGATTTTTTTGAGTCCGGTGTCAAGCGAAACTTCTGGCTTGCGAAATTTCTGACATCATGCCATGTGCGCATCCACAGAGTAATATTCTACATATCAAATACACTGATAAAATTGATTGTTAGGGCTTAGGGTTTTGTGTTTCGGTAAGTGTGTCGGGTTAGGGCTGGGTTACGGTAGAAAAAAATTGATGTCTATATTTTTTCAGTGATTGTACTTATTCCCGTACCTTTGTTTGTTGTGGATATCCGACATCTAACCAAAAAGTTTTGTTTTACACAACACATCAACAAAGTAATCGCCAAACTTGATTATTTACTCTAAGACAGGGTTGCCAGATGCTTGACAGAAAATATGGCAAATATTTGTCTAATTTATGGCAAATTTTTGGCAAAAAATTTTTGAAAATGGCAATATTTTTGACAATATTGATTTTTCATTACAAAATGGCAATTTCTTGGCAATATTGATTTCATAATTTTTTGGAATTAATATTTTTTCCATACTTTCAAATTTTTTACGTTTGACAATAAAGAAAAGGCCAGTTTCATGTGAATCAAAGTGCATGCTCAGCAGGCGAAATATATCCTCTGTTTAGTTTAGATCAGTGGTTCTCAAAGTGGGCGGAATGGCCACTTGGGAAGCGATTTTGAGGAGCACTTGGGCGAAAAAACTAAATGGGGTAGTTGTGGGGGTAAAACAACACAAAGAGACGAAAATGCTCAACCACTTATCAATATTTGAGTTATCTTCAGTAGCTTAGAGTAATTTGTCCATTAAATTTTTACTCTGGTGGTCTATGTGCCCGGCTACAGTGTGGATTATATTCACAAGAATTCTGAACGTACAGTGAGTAATATTAGCGTCATGATACAGTTGCTTAGTTCAGCTATTTAATTCTTTCTTTAAATAACATTATTCAAATTTACTACCTTGTGTTTGCTTGATCAGGCTTGGGAGGCTAAAACGACATGTCGGGAGTGAAAAGGGAGGGAGTTGGAATTAAAAAGTACTTAAAAAACACTGGTTTAGATTGTAGACCCTCATTCGTGGCTGAAAAATGATTCCTTATGATTCATAGTTAAAAACTTAAAGTAATATGTCAGGCCTAGTGGAAAACCGGAACAATATATTTCTGTTTTGATCGTTGTTTACAGAATCATAATCATTACATTAAACCAAATGCACATAAACCTAAGCAAGGCAAGACCTGAACACAGTAACAGCAGTGAGCAGGTGAATTTCAAAATTAGTTCACAGTTATGATTGGTTCCTAATCAAATGAAGCACTACAACAATTACAGCAATTCCTCAAGCAGTGAATCATATTCAGACATATTATCTGAGATGTGCTTATGAAAGTTTTGGTATTAATTTGATAAATTTTGCTAATAGCAATAGTCACAATTGGCCTTTCAAAAATAGCAAATTTTTGGCTTTAAAAAATATTGCCAAACAAGATTGGCAAATTTTCAGCAAAAGAGTGATTTTTGGCAACATTTGCCAAATTTGGCACCATCTGGCAACCCTGCTCTGAAAAGCAAAATAACTGAAGAACAAAAATGTGTCAGGAATTTGCTTGAGATCAGATCCAATCCTGTTTTGCAAATTTTGAATCCGAATTCGCTCTTGATCCGGTCACAACTAGATATAAGAAACCCGACTCCTGTTTGACTCCGTGTAAATATAAGTCAAGCAAATAACCAGTAACGTTTTTTCAGCAAACACTAAATCCAAATCCAATCCGGTTACAGCATAGAAAACTGCACTCATGAACCTGTTGGAGGCAGCAGGAGTCCGGATTCAAAAAATAAGAAATCCAGTCCATGCACACCTTTGGTTCCCACTCACTTCCAACAAATGTTTACTAGAAATTCCTTCGCTAAAGTTGAGCTTAACATTCCCAAAATGTCTAAAAATTCCTTAGATTTTGCACAAAGCAGTATGTTATTTTCATCCCACTTTTTGCACTTCAAATCAGTGGTGTGCCCAAGTCATCTTTGTCGAGTCAGAGTCACAGCCCTTCTAGTCAGAGTCGAGTCAGTAACAGTTAAAAAGTTTTTGAGTCGAGTCATGACTTGGTCGAGTCGAGTCGAGTCGAGTCAGAGACGAGTCACAAGAACTGGCGAATCACTGCGAGTCATTAATTTGCAAGCTCGAGTCAATGTCGAGTCCAATGAAATTTCACATTTTACCTATGTCGTTTTTTGCCATGAAATGGCACCCAACTTGCTATAAAATGACACCCGATAACAGTGATAGCGTGACTCGATTCATTGACTCGACACGACTCGAGTCACGATTTTTGGTGACTCGGACTCGACTCGAGTCACGTTGAAAAAAATGGTGACTCCACTCGAGTCACGTTTTTCACAGAATGACTCGACTCGACTAGAGTCAGAGTCATTTTTACAAAATCTCTGAGTTCCTGATGGACAAACCCAGTTCGTTTGCACACAAAGAAATGAGAATTTTTGTGCTGCAGAGATGATCAAGATTGAGGGAAATTTTCTATTTTGACTGTCTAGTTGTGCTATGCTGCTATTTAAAAAGAGTAGAAATGATTTGGGAAAAATACAGCGCAGCTAAGAGAGTTCCTGAAACAATTGTATGAACGAAACACCTGTGGCACTGGTGAAGTTAGTTAATTCATTGCATTGGAAAAAAGACGTCTGTAAATTAGATGTGAGAAAAAAATAAATAACAATATGATTAAACCAGTGACAACAAAATATGCGACCAAAAATGAATTTATTCCAACCATCCGAGCAAACGTTGATAAAGGACACACATAATACAAAATAAAAAGTGAACTTTTCGGATTTTATTTCAAAGCGTAATTAAAATCAGGTATGAGCAACCGAGGAAAAATTGCAATAGAGTTGAAAAGAGAAACAAAGGCAAGAAACTTTGCATAATGTGCTAACAGGGCAATTTGATGTTTATGAGTATTTCTGAGAGACAGCAATATGATCAATTTGAACTTGCTAGGAATCTGCCTGGCATGCTCTGCTTTCATGGCTTTCTAATAATTCGGACTTGGACATATCCGCACTCCAAGTTGCGTAAAAACAAGTTAAAACGATTTCCTGCTAAATTAATTTGCTGAAGAATAAGGATGCGTAGTGTTACGTGAAATCGATTCCTATTTAAATTTTGCTGATCGATTCCTTGTTCATTTCCTTTGTGGAGAGTAGTTATTTGATTCGACTGCGTCATCTTTATCGAGACCTATTGTTGGGATCTGATCATTTTCGTTGCAAAATATTTTGTACAGAGAAGCCGGCAACAGATGAAGAAGTAGCCCGTTTTGATAGGCAAATAATCTTTTCGAAGACGCTTAATGAGGTTTCAGGAATGTTTCTTATACGTGAGATAATAACTTGAATTTGGCGAGGAAAACTGGTGTGTTTGGTTTCCATTTATTTGTTGCCTTCTAATCAGCATTTTACGCGCTGCGATCACCGCCACAAAACTACACATAAAAGAAAATCCAGAAAAATTCTTTAAAGCCATTCACGAAGCCTAATTCGAAAACTTGCTTTTCTGGCTTGTCTGCAACAACTTTTTGTCTAAATGTCAAAAAGTTTGGAAACCGCGCGGTCTCAGCAGGTTCAAACAGCAAAGTAAAGGATCTCGTTTTGCTTCTGATAAGTTTTTGCTGAATTCTATGGACATGGATAATTCTACCGGTTAAGCATCAATAACAAAGTGCACATACATTGGAAAATCAGTGGTTTTCAAACTTGCAACCTGGAAATTATCTGAAATACAACTGCCTCGAAAACATTGTTTAAGGGAACGTTGCTTCGAGTTATAAAAACCCTATACAACTTTTACACTAAAAATATATTGCACATTAAGAAGTTTGTAAGGTGCATTTTGTCGGTGATCGTCAATAAGGAAAATCAACTGCTAGGATCGATACTGCTTGGAATTGTTATTGTCGTAGAAACCGCGGCTCCACAATCACCCACAATGAAATATTGTTGGCAGCAGGCCCGTAACCAGCTTGGAACTACCAGAGGGGCGAAGAGTTTTCTGAGAGGCATCCAAAACTTTTAAACTATATGTCCAATTGTTTTAAACTATCTCCAACACATTTTTCCAAGGAGGGCGAAAAGTTTTTCAGAGGGGCTCCGTTCCCCAGCGTCCCGCTAGTTACGGGCCTGGTTGGTAGTGAGAAGAGAATAATGCTTCATTTCAGATAAACAAAATTAGTTTTGTGCAATGCGTACATGGTCATGATATTCCTAACACAAGCAAATAGATCTTTGACTTTATCATTTTTTCACAAAAACGTTATATATTGCTCTGGATTGTACGGGATAAATTATTTCTGGGTAACAAAAGAGCCTAACAGTGGCGATAAAGCTAAAAACAGCAGGTACACGTGAGGGGAATTTTCTCTCTCCTCTACGAAATCCCTGGTATTGCGAATTGAAAACATGCTAGAAAGTTTCCATGGTGTCACAACCTGGCGCCCCAGCCATGGAGTTTCAATTCACAAACCCGTCTGGCCAGACATCTCTGGAATAGTCAATGCTAGCTGCAACAGCAAAATTATGTAAGCCTCAGCATTTGTCGCAAAAAGATTCCGTAGCAAAACATCTCGTGACCAAAGTTTCTTAGTTGCAGCAACAAACGCCAAAAATCTTCACTCTTCTGACTTCAGATGACGTTTGCATCTCGCAAAGCGTTTCTTATCCTGTCAGCTGGAGACCCCTGGTCTATGTCCCATATTGACCCAATATATTTCGGGCAGTTCTCTGCAGTGCCACAAGACAGTTTTGTCAACATCTGGCCGAACTTTTTCCGCGAATTTGTGCTCAAACTCTGAGTGGGCGTGGCCGATGCACTGATGACAGTTATGCCTTTCCGCTTGAAGGCATTGTAGAGTGCTGAGAGGAGAAAAGCTAAAAGAAACACATGTTGCAATCAGAAAACCGAAGAAGCTAAAGATCCAAGGATTTCTACGTGTTTAAGATACGATGTTTGTAATTTGCCTTGCTACAGTACGTGGTGCAAGAACCTGTTGAACCAACGGCTTTGTAAGCATGTGGAGCTGAAAGTTTGCAAAACCATACGCACTGCGATGACGCAGCATCTTACAATATGTTCAGCATTTAAAAGGCGGTAGGACCTACATACTGAAAAGACAGCCTACAATACTTCAAAGTGAAAGAGTTGAGATTCTCATAGTCTTACATCCTGGTCTTGCCCACGATGGTACGTAGCTCAATAGCGCCACAATGACGTTTGGAGCTCTGGCTCTGTCTCCACTCGATGGGGTGATCACTTTAGATTCGGAACAGCGGAGAGCCCAGTCCAGCCAGAATTTTCCGCATAAATATGGAAACGAATTGATCTGATACAAAAAATGATCATGAAATTTGATCTTTTCAGCATGTACATTGGAGTGGAAGAGAGGCTGTTGAGTCAACACTGAAATCTATAGCGCTACTGACAAATAATTTTAGGCAGAACTAAAAATATCCTACACCCAAATATTACCGCCCGTCAGCATTTCTAGTTCTCTTTCAGTTCTCATTTAAATTTCTCATTTAAAGTTATCATAAATAACCACACCATTTCCCCTGAGGATAACCTAAAATACCTAGATGTCCTTCTTGACAATAAGTTAAGCTGGAAACCTCATGTACAGAAGGTAAAAACTCAACTATCAAGAGCTTGTGGAACTCTATCCAAACTTAAACATTATACAACACTACCTGTACTGAAAGTTGTCTATAACTCATTAATCCATCCCTTCCTTAATTACTCAATCCTCAATTGGGGACGTGCTTCAAATGCAACCATTCAGCCTCTCATTAGGCTCCAAAATATAGTTATAAAAATAATAAATCCAACTAATACGGGATCACTAGAAGAACATTTCCAGCACTTGAAAAATCTTATACCTTCCCAAACTATATAGCTTTTCTGTGGGCAAATTCATGCACTTTTATCATAACAAACTGCTTCCAAATCATTTTGATGAATATTTTGTTCCACTCAGCTCAATTCATTATCACTCCACAAGACTAGCAACCTCTAAAAACCTGTTTTTACGTAGAGTTAACTCTTCCTCAGGAAAATGTTCTCTTAAATGTATTGGCCTAAAAGCATGGTCTTCAATACCAGACGATATTAAATTTTCAACCACCTTCACCTTCAAATGGAAACTTAAGAAACACCTCCTACACGGAAAAAATTCCATATTATGAACTTTAGCAACATTTCACTTGTCCAGAACATAATACTGTGTATTCTAGTATTCTGTAACTCTGCTCATTTTTTGTGTATATTTACTTTTTCGTATTTTCTGTGTGCACATTCTATGCTTTTCGGCATGAAACTAAACCTTTCGTTTTTTTTTGTTTTGCTTTGTTTTTCTTTTGTACCTCATTAATTAGTTTTTGTAACTTTTTTACCTTTTTATTACTATATTTAATTTTTTTGTATGGCTAATATATTCTAACCACACCAAATTCCTTCACTTAATTTCGATCCACTCATCTGTGTACACAGGCATGCGTTTTCACCTGTACATTGTCTTCACCATGTTCTGCGTTCATTCGTTTTTTGTTTTTGTTTTTCTTTTCATTATGGATTGATGTCAAACGGTTGTTTCTCAACACTTGTCAAAAAGTGATAAACGGGTTTGGTTGACTAGATGACCGCCACGATCTTTCGCCAATCCTATATGACACAGCGCGCCTCTTTGTTTACACTGATCAGCTATTGTGCCATTGTGTTTTCATTTGCTCTAATTTTCGCTAATGATTGGTTTACTGCATGCGATGGATTTTATGGTGCTTCTGCTTGTTGGCTGAGTCATATGAAACAATAAACCATTTCATAACTTCACATAAAAATAAAATTAAGTGAACTCCGAGTAGACTGACCTCTTCTGTGAGGTTGGCATGGTTTTCATTGAACTTTCTGACTAGATGGAGGTTCTTTCCGTCACTTACTTTGCAAATATCGCTTATCAACTGAATTGCTACGTTGGTTTTATTGTCACCAACCGTTCGCCAATCTTTCATAAACCTGAGAGCAACATGGGGATTTGTCATGAGTCACAAACAATTAAAATTTTGGCAAAGTTGGTAAATGCGAAAACATACATATGCGGAAAAAATGGACGGAAGATTTGTATTTTTGAAATTTTTTCTGCCTAACACAAGGCATCAAACTCAAAATAAACCTGCACATACTCCTTCATGAACGTCTTCATTCTGAAGTAATGTGGTGTTGTTTCAGCGCTAATGTATTGTGATGTGATAGGGCCTTTTGTTCCATTTTGTATTTCTGGGCAATTGTCCACAAAAGTTGAGGAATCGACCAAGAATAGAATATCCAAGTCGTTATCTGCAATACAGAAAAAAATTAAATTTCGGGTTAACAAACGTTGTGCGCATTCCTCTGATATCCAGTAAAACTTCGCTAAAAATACAGCAAAGGACAAATACACTGCAAATTTAGTTTAAGTTGAAGCGTTTTCAGATGAGTTCATACCATAACTTCCACACACTTAGGTGGTAGTGTGCAGTGTTTAAACACCTGTATAAAGTTTTGATTCTGCTTTATGTGTCTCGTTCGTTAATAGTAATTCATGTCGGAACAGAAAAGAACAAGAATTAACACCAGCTGTTTGTATCGAATTGGTAAACAAAGTTAGTACAGCATAGGCGTAAGAGGTGAGGGTGTAGACCTCCGACCACTTTGCTAACGAACAAAAAGCATTTCAAACATTGATAACAGTTATGTTTCGAAATTGTAATCTTTAATTCTAATTAATTTAACCCATTTCGGTATTAATGAGGTGAATATCATATATTTTTATTACTTAGGAAAGTTATATTGTACAATTTTTCAAAAATCTATTTTTGGACATGAACAAATTTTCTGGCGAAGCGCTAGAGTCCCAGGCCAGATTTTTTGTGCCCCTGCGCTTATGAACATTTCTATTAAACGTTTGGAACCGGATGCATCTAAACCCAAAGCTTGTTCGAGATGAAAAATTAAACATACAAAAGCTGCATGTTTTGCTGAATTAACATACTTGGAAATGAGGCAGATAATTGCTGGTTCGACTGAAGTACAGCTGTTGAACTGAAGTGCAGCTGTCTACATCGAGCTGTTACATGCACTATAGTTTATCGTTAGTTAGTGATATCTGAAGTCAGCAAAGCATTTCATATCATGGTTGTCGAGGAAGACTGAGACATGTTGTGACAAAAGAGAAAAGAGTAATTTTCACAAAAATAATGTGACGTCATTTGAAAACAACACACGACATCATAACAATGCTCCCACTGTGTATGCGAAAAAGAATACACGGCAAACATGAACTGGATCGTGAAATCCTGAAAACTGTTCTCGATTCATCGATTCTTCTGACTCAGACTCACCACAAGCGCTGTTTCCACAATCTTCAGAGCGCTTGTAGCATCTTCCAGGCCCTTGGTTCATTTGTTTGTTGCAACGACGCTCTGCCACACGTTCTCCTCCGCCACATGAGGCGCTGCAGGACGAGCGAACCCATTGTGACCAATCCTGTGAGACAGCAAACGATTGAACTGGTTTTTGAATAGTTTAAAAACAACGATGATTTTGAACCCCAGGAAATAAGTGATTCACGTGGTCAAAGATTCTCAAAGAATATATAAAGTAACAAAAGTGAAGGAAAACTGTTTCAAACTGAATAAAGAAGGTTTAAAAACTGAAAACATAGTTAAAACATTTAAAACTTTTAAAAAGTAAATCATTTCACGCTTTTTTCCTTACATAAAATAACCATATCCAAACAAAACATTTTCAGTCAACATCAATACATCCAAAAACACACGTGGCCCACCCTGGGCGACACACGGTGAATTCTAAACGAAGCTTTTGTCTGCTACTGTATCAATGAATGTTATTTTCTTATATTTTTTCTCGACACTACAGTAGATCATCATCTATCAAATAGCAAGGAAACGTATCCAGGGGCGTAACAAGGTTGCATGGCGCCCGTGGCAAGAAGCAAGTTTGGCGCCCCCATGCTCGAACCTTGAGTCTTTCGGAAGCAAATTTACTGTTTTGAAGAATGTGCATGTGACATTGTCGGGACTTTTCGGCGGCCACCCGCAGTCATTTGGCGCCCCTGGCAGTGATTCGGCGCCCCCATAATGGTTCGGCTCCCGGGGAATTGTGCCCACCTTGCCCCCCGTCGTTACGCCCCTGAACGTATGTATATCATTCAGCCTGTACTTGCTTCTGACTAGATTGGGACTGATGTCTTAGCACAGTTTGACTTTTCGTCCTCATAAGGTTTTTGCCACTTACGCGTACCCATATTCAGCGCATAAACATGAAAGAGTTGAAAAAAGTGGGTGAATGAACAAAATATGTCTTATAATATTTCAAAGTTCCCTCAGAAAAGTGTAAATATTTTTGTGAATATTTTACTTCTCAACATGTGCACTAAACCAGCAAATAAGTCTCAAGAGATCCTCAAAATTTCAATAACTCATTTATTGCTGTATTCACAAAATAGCATATCTTATTAACCCATTGGTTCACCATGTTTGAAGTTTGGCTGCTGCAGAAGAGTTCAGGCATTCACCAAACGCTGAAGATCGAGGAGCTGCCGTTTGAAAACAATGACACTAGGCTCCTTCATAGAAAGCTGTTGCGTATGATTGCATTCTGCTTTTTTGCAAAGAATCTTAAACACAACACTCCCTTAACCATGCGATACACGAAATGCTGAACGTATTTATCGCAAGTTGCATATATTATATATATTCCACTTACATCACAGTAGTCCACGTTGCAAATTTCTTCTTCGGTTGCCGGGCCTACGCACGACCTTGTGACGTCACAAACCCTCTCACGTGTTCGAACGCCGCTGCCGCAGTCGTGCGAACAATTGCTCCAAGAACTCCACGCGCTCCAACTTGAAGATGACGTCGTGGTCAATGTAGCTGTTGTGCTGGTAACATTGACTTGTGCGGAAGAGCACTCGACCGGAAGATCACAAGTTACAGTTTGACTGTAGCACGTTGGCCCACCTTCAAGGGAAAGCCAGTCAAATCACAAAAACTAAGCGTCAATTCGATAAAAATTGTTCCTCAATGTCTCGACGCTTTCACGCATAGCCTCAGGGATATAGTGGGTCGGGAAAGGGTAAAAGCAGCGTTCCCGGTAGCGTAGTCAGCCCAAAAATTTGGGGGGTCAAAATGTTTGATTTTAGGCGAATAACACTATTTTGTTTGGGATACCGCCTCTCAAAGCACAAATTGACTATATGTACTTAAAATTTAGGGGGGGCATGGCCCGTTGTCCCCCCTAGCTACGCCTGTGAGCGTTCCTGCACTTTTTTGGGTGTTGGAATGCGTTCCCACACTTTTTTCATAGTAACCTGACGTGAAGATGTGTCGTTTTACTCAGATTTCCTGTGTGCGGCACCTGACGTCACATAAATAGATAAATAAACAAACTATCTCTTGCGTAGCATCCAAAGCATAAATGGCTGATTTTTGATGAGATCCAACACTTCTTTTCTTAGCATTACAAGCCTGAGTAGCCTAAGCAACAAAAAGGATGAATTAAACTGAAAGTTAAACGATTTAAGAGAATAGCCCTTTCTAGTTCCTGAAAGCAAAAAGTACCTTCTTTTTGCGCTGCCACTCTGCACATTCTTGAGCGTAGTTTTCGGACTGTTTGCAAGTTTTCAGTGGTTTTGTTGCAGTCTTCACCACATGAAGCTGTAGACCATGATCCCCAGTTCGGACACAACTCCGTATTGCATCGTTTTCTTTCAAACGGGCTGTCAAATCCACAACCCGGGCTGTCTGAATTCACTCTACCCTCCCTGTTGAAAACACACCACTTCAGCAAATAATCAGTTTTCGGACTTCAGTTTCGTACAGGTGCTGAACCATTGCCGCGGCAATGGTGCGAAGAGCTTGCAAATAATTCAGCTGATCTTTCCTGAAACAAATCAAATGTGTAAGCACGTTTCAAAGTATTACTGCAGAAGAGGTGAAGAAATGTATTTCGCTTGTCGTCATTTTGCAATGGCCTTTCACTCCACTTTCATGCTCTGAAACATCTTTAGCTGGTGTTCACTTCACCCACAGACATCTTCCCAACCCACCGCCCTTAACAATGAGCAATTCAACAGCCCCCCTCAACAACAACTTCGGGGGTGCAATTTTGATGGAATTTCATTCGATGACGCCATCGCGCTTATTCAACTTTGGTACAACTTTTTCGCAAACAGTCACAGGTAAATTCTCTTTGCAACATTTCCGAATATGAGAACTTTTCAATTTTAATCAAGATGCAGACCGAACGATAAAGACAGAGTAACAATTAGTATCCTCATACAAACACCTGGTTCCGTATTCAACTAGTGCAGCCATGGCTTTAGTGTGACAGATCACTAATAAACCTGACTAACTTTGCGTCTTGTTTTAGCAAATTCGTTGTAGCCCTATCCTTCTAGCATGTGCTTGAATTTCTATCACAAATAAAGACCCCAAACGCAATGTTTTGAAATTTTCCGGGGGCGAAATGCCCCAAAACCCTCCCTGGTTGCGCGCCTGGTTTCCTTGAAAAATTTTATGATTCAAGTTGTTGTTGAGAACAATCGTCTGAACCCAGTAGAACGTCTTTCATTGAGAAAAGATTGTTCTAATGAAATACGAAGATTTATGTTCTCTTGTTTTTTGTCATCTAAGAAAGCGCCAAGCAGAATTCACATGCGCCCGCTGGAAAGCACTGCAAAAGACACTTTTGCCTTTAACATTGCACTATTCGTTAGCTTGAATTGGTCTGAAATGCACGGACTAAAATTTTTGGCATGTTTGATCAAAAACAGGAGTTTTCAACTCCATATCGCCGTGTTACCTATAGCTACGTCACTAATTGTGAAAACACGGTACTGATAGTGAGAGATTTTTTACTTGAAGGCTTGTGGTTTCGTTATTTGGGATATTCTTATAGAGTCGAAACTTTATAAAATTACATTGAAAATTTTTTACAACTTATTGGAACAACCTGTTTGACTTATGAGGTGTTTCAGCGGAATCAAACTCTCATGTTGCTGGTTGTCAAGGATGCGAATATTGAAAATTTTGTTACATCATCTTTTGGTGTCTTTTTTGAATAACAGTTATGTTTCATGGCACTTCATTTACGTGCTGAAGAATTAATGAAAACGAATAGTTAAAATCCATATTATCCTTACATTATACTGATGTATACTGTAGTTCTAATTCTCAAGTATATTTAAACGTTTGTGGTTTGTCGCCGGCTTCTACGTTGCGCAATTCTAAGGGACAATAAATTGGAGATATTTTCTAATACTCTTCGTATGGCGAGTGCATAACTTGCTTCCTTGTTGCGTATTGATTTGATTTGTTTTTAGAATAAGTGTGGAAAAGATAGACTTTGATCAAGTGCAACAAACGTCCTAAAACAATTTAATGAAATTAACATAGATTTGACATAAAAATCGAAAGAATATTGTTGTGTTTGTTTCAGATATTCTCACGTCATCTGGCTCCTGACGCACGTGGTGTTTACTTAACTGCTCTAACCGCACCAAGCTGTGCCTGTCTGAAGATGCAGTAAAGCTATCACGCAATGGCAACATACTTCTTACCGATCAAAGACGTAGGATAAACTTGTCTGTTTGCATTTGTCATTTAGCTTGTTTGACACCAAAACAATGGACAACACTTATAACCTTGCTTTCGAATTGTGATCGAACAATGCCAAACACAATTCTCAGTTAACGCTTTACGTCAGAATCCAGCCTTAGTCCAAAATGCAATTCTATCCTGGCCATCAATCGGAATAAAAACAACTATACTCCAGTTTCAAAATACTTGTGGATAATACAATTCAAATAATCTTCAGAATTGTACTATTTTCCGATTTAAACTCATTACGTCCTCAAGTTTGTCTTTAGAGGTTTAGATGTATGAACTATCTTACCCAAAGATGTTGCTGGGGATGTGCGAAGAAATAATACTGTTCAACCATTTCCCGTGGTATCGTTGTTGTTAATATCAAGACTAGTTTTAACTCGTAACTAAATTTAGCAGCAAATCTGTACAATTCCCAACCACAATCTCAACTTACCCGTCCTCGCACACTTGCACTCTAAGTTGAACTCCGGGGCCACACGACCTTGTGCAGGCGCTCCACACTGACCACACTTGGACGTATCTCCCTGTTTCTGGTGACGTTGAAGGTTTGGAGGTCGTCTCAGAAGTTTCTGTTGCAGGTGAGTTTGGTGTAGAGCCTGAAAAACTTTGAGTTTGCATCTCCTGCGTTGTGGAGATGTCAACAGATGAGGTAGTAAATGTTGCGGGTAATTTCCCAGTTGCTGCTGACGCCACAATAACAGAGGTCGATGCTTCGGAACGATACGGAGGGGTTGTTAAAATCAAGGGGGTTGGACAGCGACTGAGACCCACGCAGGGCAGTGACCTCGCCCGGCATGCTATGGCCTGCTCTGCTTCTTCCATTGAC
>Ga0210059_1009969_pt1 | contig 14745 bp, 5 predicted proteins | sample Ectturendosymbi2_FD_188042 | JGI IMG/M metagenome (GOLD analysis project Ga0210059, IMG submission 188042) | Ecteinascidia turbinata endosymbiont from Florida, USA - Sample 2 (SPAdes) (version 2) | ecosystem: Host-associated > Tunicates > Ascidians > Unclassified | place: Key West, Florida...
CCCTGAAGATAACCTAAAATACCTAGGTGTCCTTCTTGACAATAAGTTAAGCTGGAAACCTCATGTACAAAAGGTAAAAACTCAACTATCAAGAGCTTGTGGAATTCTATCCAAACTTAAACATTATACAACACTACCTATAACTGTACTTAGAGTTGTCTATAACTCATTAATCCATCCCTATCTAATCTTAATTACTCAATCCTCAATTGGGGACGTGCTTCAAATGCAACCATTCAACCTCTCATTAAGCTCTAAAATAAAGCTATAAAAATAATAAATCCAATTAATACGGGATCACTAGAAGAATATTTCCAGCACTTAAACATCTCATGCCTTCCCAAACTATATAGCTTTTCAGTAGGCAAATTCATGCACTCTTATCATAACAAACTGCATCCAAATAATTTTAATGAATATTTTGTTCCACTCAGCTCAATCCCAATCCATTATCATACCACATGACTAGCAACCTCTAAAAATCTGTTTTTACTTAGAGTTAACTCATCCTCAGGAAAATGTTCTCTTAAATTCATTGGCCCAAAAGCATGGTCTTCAATACCAGACGATATCAAGTTTTCAACCACCTTTACCTTTAAATGGAAACTTAAGAAACACTTCCTACATGCAAAAATTCCCAATTATGAACTTTAGCAACATTTCCCTTGTCCAGAACAAAATACTGTATATTCTAGTATTCTGTAACTCTGCTTATTTTTTGTGGACATTTATTTTTTCATATTTTCTGTGTGCACATTCTATGCTTCTCGGCATATAAGTACACCTTTTGTTTTTTTCTGTTTTGCTTTTTTTTCTTTTGTACCTCTTTAATTAGTTTTTGTAACTTTTCTACTTTTTTATTAGTACAATTTTTTCATTTTTTTATATTGCTAAAAACATTCTAACCACACCAAAATCCTTCACTTAAATTCGATCCACTCATCTGTGTACATAGGCATGCGGTTTCACCCGTACATTTTCTTCACCATGTTCTACGTTCATTCGTTTTTTGTTTTTGTTTTTCTTTTCATTATGCTTATTTGATGTCCAACTGTTGTTTCTCAACACTTGTCAAAAAATGATAAACGCGGTTGGTTGACTAGATGACCGCCACGGTCTTTCGCCAATCCTATGACACAGCGTCCCTCTTTGCTTACTCTGATCAGCTATTGTGCCATTGTGTTTCCATTTGCTCAAATGTTCACTAATGGTTGGTTTGCTGCATGCGATGACTTATATGATCATCATGATCAGAGTAAGCAAAGAGAAGCATCATAATGATGCTTCTGCATGTTGGCTGAGTCATATGAAACAATAAACCATTACCATGATGATAAACCATTACCAACCGGGAAATATGAAAAGTGTGGATACTTGTGCAACAAGTACCACCAAAACGAAACTCCCAAAGCTGAGAACCGAACCGAAAAGCATTGGCATACGAGCCCTGAAACATGTCTTTTGGGCTACGAGGTCGCTGCCGACTGACTGATAAACCCAGCGTTTTATCCAAACCGCTTCACATGCCAGGCGGATCAGTAGTTGCTGCATCGACGCAAAAACGAAGTGTTTCCAGCGTTCTCATCGCGCGAGGTTACCTTAGGTCAAACGGGCAAAATCGGCATCCATTTCATCATCTGCCCACACGCCGTACCGCACTTGCATCAAATTGCTTTTATCCGGTGCAACCCAACCATTTAAGATGCAGAGAAAAACGGGACGACAGTACAACTGCTAAAAGGAGTTAGTTTCATGATGTTTGTGTTGAAATCAGACCTGCACAGCGCAGAATGGTTCGCTTTTTCCACACAATGAAGCAACTGGAAACAAAACATCTATGACATTCAAACAATGGCCAGGAAGTAAGGCATATCACCTATAGGCCTAATCCGTGTGCTGCGTTTACAGCTAACTAGAACAAACAGACTATATTGGGGGCATGCATTGAATGAATACCTTGCAATGGCCACACTAGCAAAACGCATCCCTCTAAACCAGTGGTTTTCAACCTTTTTCACGCAGCGACACATTTTGCAACCCAATTTTGCCTAGAAGCGCCTTCCAAAAATTTCCAATCATGCATATGAAATGCAGTTGTGTTTGCACTGTAGAAAGTCACAATGACTAAAAAATAACGTGCGCTATCATTGCTACATTGAACAGAGACTCATTCATTAAATTCATGCACTTGGCAGCATCAGGTGAACGATGAATTTTAAAGAAAAAACGGAGGAAATATGATCTTGACTCTTTTTACTATCTGGTTTTTTTGGATATTGAATTTTATAATTAAGTTTAACAATGCTTTTACTAGTACTTTGGTGATATTGGCGGCATCGGATTCAAATCTGGTCGACAATCTCGGGCTGCGAAAATACAGCCCTTCGTTTATCTGCATCAGCGCAGCTTGCACAGTAGGCTAAGCTGATGAGCTGTCTAAGGTTGGCGTTTGAAGATGTAGGCTACAGCAGTAGTTGGTGGATATCACTCTTGGACAACAAAAGGTGTGACTGATTTAAAACATTGAAATGTGAAAATTTTGAAACATGAGAAATCTGGCAAGCTTATATTAAGCAATCAAGTAGACCTTTAATTTTTTGTAAGGTGAACATTTGCAGTTGTTATTGATTCAGAATACAAACTTTTACTGGAAAAGCATAACAATCCAGTTAAAAAAAAACAGAAATTTTGTGTAAGATCATGTACTGTTTGAAATTTTTTGGAAAATTTGAACTTCATTTGAAAGAACATGATTAAAGTACCAGCTCAAAAAAGTGGTTCTAGCCTAGGTCTGCTGCCATGACACGGTTTGAATAATATGCTAAGCTTTGTCTTACTAACAATAACGCCTTAATAGTCGAGTGGAATGTTCGAAGTTTGATATCCGAGTGGTGTTGGGTTCGACTCCTGCTTTGGTGGCAGTGGTTATGCGTAATGCTTATGATGGTACCGCTGTCAAGCGAAATTTCAGACTTCCCGCCATTTGCGCATACACCGAGTCATCTTCTACAAACCAAATTTCTCAGAAAACTGATGATTAGGACACAGGGCTTAATGTTTAGGTGTGTCGGGGTAGGGTTTGGTTAGGGTTGGTGGCTACAACTTGAATTGCTCCAGCTGCTTGTGGCAAACAACAACCATTTTGTTTTTTGCTCAGGATAGCGATTGTGCAAACCGTGCATTGAAAATTTGACATTTCACTTGTCGGGACCAAAACCAGAAAACGTTTTGGTGAGCGCTTACACCCATCTCAGAGTACATTCATTACATTTTTGGAGACAGTAGCATGCATGGAAGTCGATTCAAATTGTCTTGTTTTTGCAGTTGGTGCTAGGCTGCGCAAACTTAAAGAGTCTCAATCTTCTGTGTCATTTTACTGGCGACCGGTTTTTAAATAATTTTTACTGAGAATTTGTGTCGGAATATTGCCTGCTCAAATATGTTTCATACCACAGTATTTGCAAACACAATTCTTGAAAGGGTTATACCAGCGGCGGAGCTAGGGGGCGCCAGGGGGGCCACTGCCCCCCCAAAATTTTGCCTGGCCCCCCAGTGTCCCCCCAAATGAAAATGTCTGGCTCCGCCCCTGGGTTATACCATGCTTTTTCGAACATTCGAATTTTAGTGCTAATAGCAATTGTGAACATCAAATAAATACCGCCGTTGCCTTTTACTTTTGTGTATGGGACACATGAAAAGTGTGTTATATCAAATCGGCCCAATCAAAAAGCAAAACGATTGCCATTTATTCTTAGATCTTACCCGAAAATGGCAAACGCTTAGAGCAGTAGTTTTCAACCTGGGTTCGTGACACCCGTGGGGGTCGTTTGCTATTTTTCTAAGGGTTGCAAGAGCTTCTAATAAAATATTCATAATGACTTCTATATTTTATAGGCTATTTCGTATATGGAACCACTTTTTGTTGTAGCCAAAATGATAGGGTCACCTGGCAAAAATGATAGCTAACCTTTACATTCAAAATTGTTTTAAGAGTGATTATGACCATAGCAGTACTGCTGCGTTTGGCAACGCACGTATAACTTTGTGACGTAAGAATGTGTTTTATTGTAAATTACAGTAGATATCTGAATGTGGTAGCCAGTGGCGGCTGGTGGTGAAAATGGCCGGGAGGGCTGCGATATTTCATCTCTGGTTGAACACATAGGATTGTCGCCCTATCTGTTTTCATAATTAGTGGCGTTTCCAGTCACTCCAGCAGTCCTAATCTTGTCAAACTCGTAATTTTCAGTTCTTCTTATTGATACAAGCAGAAAGTATTCACTTCAGTTTGATAAAACCATACCCTAAACCGAAAACACGAACACAAAAGAATTAAACCGGTGTCAAGCGAAATTTCTGACCTACTACCGCTTGTCAATTATTGTGCTTCTCAGAGAAAAGGAATAAAATTTGGTGTGTGTTGCGTAAATTAAAACTTTTTGGTTAGATGTCAGATACCCACAAAAAGTTGCAGCACGGGAATAACTATAAGCACTGAAAAATATTGGACTTAATCTTAGACCTAAATTATTTTTCTTTTTCTAACCCTAAGACAATCAGATAAATATATGACTGGTAATTCACTGCTCCATTATTTTGTTCCCGTTATCAAGTGAAATTTCTGACCTTTGCGAAATTTCTGACCCATTATTGTATGTCAGTGATTTTGCTTCTCAGAGTAAAGGAATGAAGATGGGGAATAACTTTTTTAATGTATGTGTTGTAAATTTACACTTTTTTATTAGATGTCAGATACCCACAACAAGCTATAATAAGGGAATAAGACTATGAAAAATATTGGACTCAATGTTGGTCATGCGCAAAACCGATTCTGTAATGCATTACTATGCGGTTAACCATATTTTGTGCTCTTATGTCTATAACAGTGGTGTACGGATATGGAAATTTTGCAATCGGATTGGATCCGAAATTTTTTCATAAACTTCATATCCAATTCCTATCTGAAAAATTAAAATTATGAACTCCAATATCCAATCCAAATCCGAAACCACCCACTCACCTGCACATTAGCAAAAATAATGGTAAAGTCTATTGTCTATTTTGCCTCATGAGGCAAAAGTTGAGCCTATTTTGCCTTTAGTCAGACACAATTGGTTGAAGTGGTCATGTGACAAGTATGATATGCACAAGAAGACAAGGGTTAGGGTTTAGGATAAGAGTTAGGGTTAATGTTCAGTTTGCACAAACAAGAAGCCACTATCGTAGCTTGCCAGCACTGAAACCATGACAATACTTGTCCATTAGACTATATGCCATTACAGATGTCGTTATCAAGTGAGAAGGTCATGTCTTTTGAACTTGTCACATGACCATTTCAAACAATTTCTTTGTCTAAAAGGTAGAAGAGCTCCAGCAGTGCTGCTGCCTCATGAGGCAAAATAGACTGGCAACACACTTTTTCTTGAATGCCATGGCTACAACTGCCTACCACAATCAGTTTATGAGAGATCTTGACAAGACGTGCACAATTATTTTTCTATAGTAGAGGGGCGGCCAAACGTGCTCTATGTATGAGCCGCAGTTCTTAAAATCCAAGTTAGAAAGAGCCGCAACATAAAAGTCTAAAAACACGAATTTGTTTGCAATCTGCATTTATGTGACATCATAATTCTTTCTGGAACGACTTGCAAAAGTAATATTGTACGGCACGCTAGCTGCCAGTGCCATCTTAAAATAGTTCTAAAAATAAAAAACAAATATATAAAAATAAAAAACAAATATACAATTTTTTGGAAAGCTCAAAGACCGCACGGAAACCTTGGAAGAGCCACATGCGGCTCGCGAGCCACAGTTTGGCCACCCCTGCTGTAGTATATGGTAGCGCAAGTTACAGTGTGCACAATTCTCATAGGCTACACTCAGAGGTGGGCAACTGCTACTTTGAAAATAGCGTCGCTACCGCCATCGCTATTTGCTGAAAATAATAGCGGCGCTACCATTCCCGTTACTGAACAATAATAGTAGCGAGCTATCGCTACCGCTACTTTTGGTGAACTTTTAAAATTTGTGCTGTTTTGCAGAAGTAAGGTTTATTTTACAATCTCGCATTAAAATGTTTTTAAAGCTATCGTTTTATTGGGTGCCCCTTTTGTGAACAACAATTATCTGAAAATAATAGTCATTGAGCATTTATGATTAGGAAGTTTTCATTTTACAGCAAATGCACATATCAATGAAACTTAGAATGCAGACACACATAGAGTGCATTTACTTTTGTAAGTGGTTTGCTGTAAGTTTATCAATCGCCTTTATTGCTGCTTTCTCGCTGGAGTCGAATATAGAACTCAAGATAATTATCAAGCAATGAAAAGGTCAAAACTTCTTTTCAACAAGGTTTTACTCACGTGTAAGTTGATTTAGGCCCACAACCAGGGTGGGGGAAAACCAGGCATTTTCATCCGCCCCAAAGTTTTCTGGCATCATTTTAGATTTTATAAAGAAGGTGATATTGATCTTTGGTTTCAGTGAAAGCCCCTGAACAAACTGTTGACTACATGTAATGCAAGCTGAGCTCCTTGTTTCCCCATGTTTCGGCTTATTCATAACAGCTCTGAATAGGATGTAGTTTATATAGCCTGTGTGGAAATATAGCCTATTTAGATATCGAGAGCAAATTGGGCAACCACCGTTTTGTTAACATTCTAGCTTTTGAAAGTGCAATCCAAGTGTTGAATGGATTGGCTGCAAACGCGCATAATCCCGCATCAGCTGCAAAAAAATCCGTGTACGATGTGTCACACACGAAACTAGCCGAGGTGGGCAACCGCTACTTGATTAATAGCGACGCTACCGCAATTTGTTAAATTTAATAGCGGCGCTACTGCATCCATTACTGAACAAAAATAGTAGCAAGCTATCGTTACCGCTATTCGCTACCGCTCCTTTTGCTGCATTTTAAAAAACTTTTTGGTGTTGTTCCACTGGCGTAGGATCTATTTTGAAAAACCTAACTTTGAATTTCTTTTTCAAAAATGTTGTTAAAGAAAAAACGTAATCTGAAAAAAATTGTCGTTGAACAGTTATGATATAGGAAATGTTATTTTACAGTGCATACATATATATTTGAAACATGGATTGCAGAAAAGCCCATAGCTTCTTGAGTGGATTGCTATAGGTTTCATAATTCGCCTTTATCAATGCAAGTTTCGCGCTGTGTGCACAGTACTCAAGACTTCAACAGAATGGTCAAGCAATAAGATCAAAACTGTTTTTCATAGAGTTTAATGCGCGCGTAAATTGAATTAGGCCCCCAACCAAGGTGGGGACAAACCAAGCAATCAAAACCTCCCACGAAATATTTATGCATTATTTTAGATTTTCATAAAATATTATGTTGATCTATGTTTCATGTGAAACTCTGAACAAATTACTGACTACTTGCATTTTAAACTGAGATCCTTGTTTCTGCATGGTTCAATTTATTGGCGATAGTAGGTTTGTGTAGAACATAGTTTCTTTAGCCTGCGTGCAAAGATTTGTTATTTAGATATTTCGAGGGCGAATTGACCAACCACACTTTGCTTAACATTCCACCTTTTGAAAGTGCAGCCTAAGTGTTGAATGCTTTAGTTTCAAAGGTGTGCAATGCGCATTAAGCAGCCGGCATCAGCTCTAAGAAAATAAACGTCCGAACATCAACAATCGAAAACTATCGATTTACTGTAAAAGATTTCGACAAATCTGCCGACGGGTCTGCTTATATCTTTTTGCGATGATTTAAACTTGCACAAATCTGTAGGCATGTTGAAGTTACGGGTCCCCACAAAGGTGACAAGCAAGCGAATCAGTCAAGCTAATTATTTTTAAACGACATCGATTTCACGTGCTACTACGCATCCACAATACTGAAATCTTATTCATATAAAATATCCTATCATGAGATTCTTTTATTCCTTATGAAACTAAATTTCGCTATCAGTACATTCAATGTCCATACGTACTATTTCGCAAGATCTGAAAAACTTTTGCATGAAAATAAGCAAAAAACACTAAGAACCACAAACAATTTATTTAACAACGGAGAAAATCAAAGCCAAGTTGTCAGAAAAACAGTTTTTTTTCTAATGCGAAGTTGTAGCATCCAACGTTTGGTGTTACATTGGGATAACGATCACATACAAAAATCGACATCATGTGATTTTCGGCTTAGCACATGGAGATGATAAAAATTTTAGCAAGATTGTGATGATAAAAGAAATCAATCACTTGACGTTGTGTGGCTGTGTCAGGTAAGAACCTCAATCAAAGAAAATATTTTTCAACACCAACTCTGCTTGTTTAGCCCAGGCGATGGCCACTTGCAAAAATATGATGTCATGTAATTTTTACCTAAACACATGGAGGCAAATAAACTTTCAGCGAAATTGCAATGATAAAAAAGCCCAACTACTTGACGTTTGGTAGGGCTGTGTCAGGTTTAAACGTAGATGAACCAAAGTTTTCGTCACTGCGAACTTTGCATGTAGAATTAAAGGAGCGAAAATGTGAGATTTGTTGATTTAAATTACGTTCAAGCAAACTCACGATAACAAGTTTAACGCGAAGTGATTTATCCGCCATCTCAACGAGAACACTTTACTGTAGTCCCCCCAGAACGTTTCGGTTTCAAAACGGTGCAGTAGGAGATTGAGCAGACGCGCTGTAGCATGCTCGGAAATCTAAACCCTCAAGTGACTGGGAATTGTGATTTGGTAACGTCCACAGACTATGCGAACTTTTTCAGCAGTTATCACTGATGTTGAAAACTAAAAAATTATTGTGAAGCAATAAACATAGCGACTGCACGCGTAACGGGAGTTTTAGAGTAGAAAAAGCTTTTGGTGTTTGGCAAAGTAGCCTTATTTGATTTTGGCTGAAGAGCAGAACGTTGAATGAGTAGCAGAAAACAAAAATAATGCACTTTCAGTGCCTCGTTTAGTGAAAGTGTAAAATTCTTCAACGAAAATAATTTCACACAGGGGACAGATTTTTTTAGTGAGCAGAGACAATTACTGATTTGCGATTGGAGTACTAGGGAATGTCAGAAATTAAGTCCGATGTCTAGCAATATACCTTTCACAACACAAAGTAACACAGATGCTTCAAAACGTATCAAGCGAAGAAAGAGGAGAGCAAAAAAATTTATTGGTGAGTGATTTCAGGAAAATCTTTGCAATACAAATATCAAAAGTTCAACTTCATCGGCGAAAATTGCAAGCAAAGTGCGCAAAAACGTGGAAGTTGGTGCATAACGTTAGAAGCATGAAAACTTCAACATTTGGATGCAAATTCGTTCTGGGCATTGGATTCATTGTAAAGGTTACTGCTCGATGTTCAGTGTTGGTTTGATACATTATAATTAACATAACGAGATGTTTCGGTACGAAAAATAACCGCAACCATTTAGAAGGTTTGCTTACAAGCAGTGTAACCCTTGGAATACAAAGAAGCTTTGCTTTCTATGCGCGTTAATGCTAAGCCGTAAAAAAATTGCATTTCCAACCTGGTCGGTTTTAAAGAGTGTTTTCCAAGGTGCTTACGTATATAACGGCTTCGTTGCAAGTATGAGGTTAGCCTAGCAAGACCGTTGAATTATAACATTGTATCAAAAACATTTCGATTTGGGCAAAACACGCAGTGCAACAACTAATTGTGTCACTTAAAGAGAACAGTGGATGCCTATAATCGCATGGGTTGCTCACGATGGACATCGCTTAGCGGACAAACTGGCGATTTTTTTTCAACGTTGCTGTGCATTTTTTGTTCAGCGAAAAGTTTGGTTCATCATAGGTGCAAAACGTTTTGTTGCTGGGCTTGTAAACGTTGTAAACATCTAAGAAAATGCAAATGGTAATGAAAACAGACAATGTTATTAGAGCAATAACAATGTCATTCACGGTTCTCCAAGAAAATATTTTTTTCATAAGATTAAAGCTGTCAGATTAGAAAAAAGGGAATCATTTAGTTGTTTCAAGTTTATTTAGCACAATCCGAGGCACGAAGCTCAAGGTGAATCCCCGTGCGACCACGCTTACAAAAACAACTTTTCCCCAAATTAACGGTAATGTGAAAGAAACGCAGTGACGCCTGTTAGAAAAAGAATGTGCGATGTAGCAGAAAAGCGACATTTCATTACAAGGTAACTTACAAGAATTTTTTTCGTGCTGGTTTGAACGAAATTAAATACGACTACGTAGATTCCAAACAGCATTTCTTTCTACAGTATCATGTTACTGCAACAGACATGAAAGCACTTCGCAAAATATCAAACGACATTTCAAGCAGTGGCGTACCTTGGGTTTCAGGCGCCTGGGGACATGCTCTGTTTAGGGCTCCTACCCTGCCCCTTCGTGGCAGCATAAAATGAAAGAAACACTGCAATCTGATGCTTTACTTGCAGTTATCTAATTCCAAAGTTTTCTTGTTTTTGCTGCTGAAAATTGATCGATTATTTTATCAAAAAGCTCATATGATTTAAATGTGTCACATATTTTAACCAAGAAAATATCTAACGCCGGTGACTCTCTGTGAGAAGTTTTGTGAGAAATTTTGTGATCTGAATTTCGATAATCATGTCTGTGGAGATGATCAGTTTACAGGTGGAATTACATAAAACACAGGTAGCAGCCGAAGCAGCGGTAGGGCAGGGGTCATTAAAAGTATTTAAATTGAAATTCAAACTTATATAAAACAAAACCTTCTTCACCAACATGTTTGTTTCTGTTCAGCAACAATGTTGACCTCAGAAATATTGACAGAGAGTGTAGAAAACCATTCTGAGTGTTGTGGGTGCGTGAATAGCTGCAATAAATTTGTTTCAACTTGATCTTGTTAACCATAAAATTCCCTATGATACTGTGATGAAAAGTTAGCTCCGCCCCTGTTGCCTCCCTCTTGAAAGAACAGGGGAAGCGATGTCCCCGCCCACCGCACGTCCCTGAGAGTAACTGAAAAGTAGCCTACACAATTATAGGCTAACTAATATATTCAACGCTCTTGTCCACTTGCAATTAGAAGTTTGGAAAATTAGTCAGGATTTTTTCAAACATCCTACAAATAAAAATAAACCATAATTACCTTCAGAACCACATCAAATCCTTTTCAACATGAAGTTGTCAAACCATCAAAGATCAAATGATTTCCTAAACATCAGATCTGATGTCGTAACAAGAACAACATACTCTTAAGGTTTATCGCTGCGCTAAAAGCATGCACAGTTGCATGCACTGTGAAAGCTGGATCCCCGTCCATTGTGACGCAACTATAGAATGAGAACGAAGTGGAAAAGTTCTCAACCCTGGCTATCTGAAAGCATTGTGACGCAACCGTGAGTTAAACCACAAGTGGGCACTGGTTGCTGGAGACACAAGCGACGAGTTAAAACGTCACTAAGGTTCATGATTGTTCTCTTTGCGAGTCTCTCTTTGCGACTTTGATGAGATTTTGCAACTGGGCATCAGCGACTGGCATTCGACATTTTGTAACTCGTAATTACTAGTATCCGCTAACATTTTTCATTTCGTAATTGTTACGTGACATTCCAACCCCAATTCACGCCCTGAAAATGCTGCGCCCGGGGACAGATGTCTCCCCTTCTCCCCTGGCTAAGCCACTGTCTACAAGACAGAATTATAAGTTTGCTTCAAGTTATGCATACAGCCAAATATACTAAAGTTAAACCAAGCTACAAATACTATCACATTGACATATACTTCAAAACGAAAACTGTAGTTGCACATGCAGCGAAATGTTGAACCCAGTGACATATTTTCCAAGCATTCAATTCAGCCATACGCAACTTTACTGGTAGCAGTAGCCAATGCTTCGAAGCCCCAACTGCTTTAAGTTTGTCGCTGACGCTGTTTTTATCGAACTAACGTGGAACCTATCGATCAGGTCAAAAGCAACCTGAGCTAAATGTTTCCTAATGCTGCTAGCTTACTGCAAACAAATCATCCATCAGCAGCGCAATACAGTGAGAAGAGCAGTTCCTATCAATGTGTGCTGACGGAGGAGATCTTGCGAACTTTTTCCTTTGGACACTACTCACGCCAAAGTAGCGAATAGCGGTAGCGGTAAAATGGTGATAGCTCGTTACCACATCCGTTATTTCTTTCAAAAAACAGTGGCACTCCAGCTGACACTACTGGAAAATTAGCTCGGTTGCTACTGCCCAGCTCTGGCCACTATAGCAGTAATGTTTGCCTGCAATTTAGAACAGTTCCCCATGAGCACTGGTTAATTTAAAACAGGAACATGTTCTAGGCACGCCTGAAATTGCAATGAAGAATATCAGACCTGTTCCTTGTCATTCGACTTTACGCTCAGTTTAACAAGAAACAAATTTGTATTCACTCATCGTTTTATTAATATAACTTTAAGCACTGCGCTGTTAATCTCAAATACGTCAGACAAATATTCAATAACAACAGGGGTTAACACGAGTTCAACTCTTTTATGAAGGAGAGAGTAACCCGAATTATCATAAGACAGAGACATACAAGCTACTAGGCTATATATCTCTTTTGGGTGGTCTAGTCCAATGGTAAACCTACGTGAACTACCTATTTCAGCTTGTTAAGCTTGGTGCGCCCATAACCCAACTTGCTGCTGCTCATGCGGTGGCCCGAGGAAGACTGACTCTAGTGAAGTTTTTCTGGTTCTGCAGTCGACACATTGCGTCACACCATATCACGTGACTAAGTGTCATTCTCGACTCTCATTGGCTAGTTCATCAGGTGACAGGACGTCGCGCTCCATGACGCAACACGGCGCTAAGCCTTGCGTAGTCCAATCGTGACACTAGTGATCACGCTTTCGACGCGTGATCATGTCAAATCCGAAATCGAGGTTACACATCAGTGCATATCATTTGTATATGTTTAAATCGTGAATATTATTAACAAATCATGGTGGCGTACTAGTACAAGTTATTTTTAGAATGTTGTGGGTTACTTTCATCCTTAATACAATTCACGAATCATTTGTAAATTATATGTCCTCTACATTCAAATGTAGACAGTTCAGAATATCCACTTCCTGTTAAGCCGAGTGTCTTATTCTTCATTTTGTTTCAGCTTCATACTTCCTAGTGAAAGTCCACTTCTCTGTACAGTTTTAGTTTCCTCGGTGTTCCTCCAATTCACACTTGTCCACAATAAATGACCCTAAACTGCAGGGTCTTCTTCTTGACTCTTTTTCTCAGTCACTGAAGTCATTTCTTGGCTGTATTCCGAAGTATGGACCGCAACGTGCAACGCGAACTCAACATTCTTTCTCATCCTGTTAAATTGAAAATGTCGTGGTTGCGAAGAATTTAAATGTATAGACGGCAATCTTGATAGAAACTCAATAATCCGCTATTTCAGGAACTTCCGTGATCAAATGATCATTGCACACAGCAGATATCTTTTGCTGATGAGAGGCTGTCTTTTTCCATTCTTCATGTGAAACTCTCGAATGGTATCAAAATTCAGAAAGTTGATATCTTCCAGGATATTCAACAATTATGTTGTAAGATGATGAGGTAGGAGTGTGACAATTACTCTCGGCCATCATACGTAGATAATTGTAGTCTTCGCGAAAGTAATTGTTGAACTCCCCTTTACATGTAAAGTAGTGGAAAATAATTAAAGACCTAATAATTTACAAGATAGGTTTGCGAGAACCTTCTTTTATTGACGAGACTCTCAGGTCTTCTACTGAAGGATGATACCTCGCGTACCAAATTTTATATAACGTTTGTGTTTTTATTACAAGACTAAGGTTTTCTAGAAAATTTCCAAACAATAACCTAGATGCAACGGCATCTGTAAGTTTTTCTTTCAGATACAACATTTGCTACGTAGAACAACACGCTTTTTTCCAAAACAAGCAGTCAATTTCGCTTGACTGATTATTTTACGCGTTTGAGAAGTTTCATAATACACTGATGATAAGCACAAGGCTGTCCTCAACATTTTTGGTCTATTCCCTTGAGAGGAGTATAAAAGAACCTATGAAGAGAAATTTTTATTCAACTTCTTTTTGTCAACCGATCTTCCCCATCTAGGGTATACTCCATATTCAAGATTGATAAGGGTTCATTCCCCAGGTCTAAAAACATTGTGAGTATAATCATCAAAATGACAGTTTATCTCACCTTTTGAGTTTTTACCAAATTTCAGTGAAGCAGTTTATTTCAAAACTGTGTAAAAGTTTTAATTTTCATACCAGGAATAACCTTTTTTTCAGCATTTTTCACAATTGTTTAAAATGCTTGGTTACCCTTACCAAAGGCGCAGCCAGGGGGGGGCTGAAGGGGCTCAAGCCCCCCCTTAGCGATCAGAATATTGATGTTTATTTTCTTAGTTTTTCACCAACATTGTACTGTAAGTCGAGATCGGGTGCATTGCAAAATGTTCTTTGGCAGTACCACAGGCGTAGCAACACATTCGTTATCAAACCAAGCGGTTATGAATTTTCGAGATTTGAGAAATATTGAAGCAGCTTTCTTCATTCCTGCGTGTTTTGCACTACCATATATAACAAGAGCTGGGTGTTGCCGTGCTCTGCCAGTGTGAAAACAAGCATGACATTTGAACTACCAACAGTGTCGATTGATGTGTAGTTTAAACGTCACAAAGCTGGGACATTCCTAATGTACACACGTAGATGATATGCATCAGTGTTACCACTTCTGATGTTTTGAGAGAAATTTCTGATGTCTGATGTTTTGGCAGCATATCTGATGTTAACTGAGCTGTT
>Ga0210059_1009971_pt1 | contig 14743 bp, 9 predicted proteins | sample Ectturendosymbi2_FD_188042 | JGI IMG/M metagenome (GOLD analysis project Ga0210059, IMG submission 188042) | Ecteinascidia turbinata endosymbiont from Florida, USA - Sample 2 (SPAdes) (version 2) | ecosystem: Host-associated > Tunicates > Ascidians > Unclassified | place: Key West, Florida...
CACCAAACAAATCCAAAGCATTAAAGTTTTGGGAGAGTTTTATAAAGAGGATTTAACGAAACCTCTCGAAGAATTAGTGCCTGAATTGAGATTATGGTACAGAAAACTGTCTCGTCTGAATGCAAGCAAGAGACCAACTGATGTACTGGGCTGTATCAAATCATGTTGCTTTGACGCTTTCCCAAACATTTTTACGTTGCTCCATATATTTTTAACGCTTCCGGTGACAACGTGTACCAGTGAACGATCTTTTTCTACCTTACGCAGACTAAAAACGTACTTGCGAAGTACGACCACTGATACCAGAATGAACGGGCTTGCATTGTTAAGCATTTATCGAAATTACACTCCTTGCCCGGAACAGATTATTAACAGGTTAAGTGAGACATCCAACAGGCGTTTAAATATGTGTTTATAACTGCTTGACAACGTTTACGTATTGTATTGCTGCTTGTTTTATATTTTTTCTTATCATACTTTCGATTTTAGTGCAAAGAAAAATTTTGGCACTTTGAAACCCCCCCCCATGAAAATTTTCTGCGTACGCCACTGTAAACAACACGTTACCCAACCGTCAAATACAACAACACAGCTTATCATGCATTTGGGAAATGTTGAATGCAGGATAGAGGGTTTCTAAATTATCGTTTAAAATATTGCTGGCCGAAAGTTATCTACTGCATATGTCCAGGGTTGTCGGATGGCCGGTATTTTACTGCTAATTTAGCAGAGGCCGGTAAAAGGCCGGTATTTTGAAAATCAGTGTCTGGAGCCGGTAGTGTGAAAATAAATAATTTGCCGTAACTTCAAAAAGAACTAACGCAGAATTTCTCAAACTATAACGACTCTTGTAATGAATCTTGTCAGGACAGATCCTTCAGCGAAATTTATTTGCTGCTGTTGACGCAATCTGTGGTGCGATTGTAACGTCATACACACGCTTCGAAATGTAACGAGTCAGCCAAAATATGGGCAAATCATTAATTGTGGCTTAACAATACTGATTGTCTCTCTGTTTTCCCTGTGCCGTTTACGAATTACGACACAGCTTAGATCTGACGCTGTTGAAAAAATGGCCGGTATTTTTACAAAACGCATTTGGCAACCCTGCATATGTCAACCAAACGATCTTAAAATTAAGAAAAAAACTGGGGGTCCATGGCCCACCCAGGCCCCCCCTTAGAATCGCCACTGGTTGAGGTGAATCACGATGAAGATTCTCTTTTATGGCGTTAATGAATTATTGTTACGTTTAATTTGTCACACAACGTCTGAAGCCGTTTTCAGATTACATGAGGACACTTATATACTTTCGTTCAGAATGGGTGTCCTTCTTGTTACTTTTTATGGGTGAAATACGGGTAAAGGCAAGATTTAACTGTGACTGCACTGCAGCCAATGCTACATGTATTCAGGGAGCAAAATGTTGACAGTAGTAATACCGCACGTGTTCAAGCTGGGTATGTTCTTTGACTTCAATTGTTTTGTAGTACAGTAATCTTGAGCCGTTCCGATTTACAGCTCAATGCATAGCAAAGATTGATTTCAACTACCGTTGATCAGAAGTAGACATGTATCTTGATGTATGGGTACGCAAATTTGTAGCTTGTGCTTATTGGTGTAGTTAGCAGAGTGAGCTTCACGTGTACTGTAAGGTGTAAGTTGTTTTCTGTTTTTCAAAGTAATCAGGATAAGGGGATGTCATCTACGCTATAGACCAGGGGTTCCCAAACTGGGGTACATGTACCCCTAGGGGTACATTTCCCTGTCTGAAGGGGTACATTTAAGGTTAGCAATAGAAGGGAAAAAATATGTTTATACATTATTCATTTCAAATTATTTACACATATGAATTTGTCTGAACCGTTTCATGTTACTATTGAGGTTAGACAACGGAAGTATTGAGTCCATGCTTTTTTGCTGTATATTAAGATGATTTATCTATTGAATAAACAACATTAAAGCTGGGTGTTATATTGATAAAGTCTTATTGAACCACTTGATGTTTGCTGATGATATTTGTGTTTTGTCGAAGTGTACGTGGGTTGCAAAGTGTACTAGATATGTGTCAAGCTTGTGCAGAATCACGTGGAATCATTTTCAACTGCAGCAAAACTGTTTGTATGACATTTAAGGCTAAGACCACAAAAAGCGCGGTCATCCCGTTGCTAACGCTGGGCTTACAAAGAGTAAAATCTGTTTCCCACTACTAATATTTGGGGATTATTTTAGATATTGAGCTTTCAGATGACAAAGACATTTAGAAACACCTGCGATATCAATATTATGCAGTAAACAAGCTGCGAGCTTCTTTTTCCCGATGTTTGTACGCAGTGAAAAATGAACTTTTTCGTTCCTTCTGTACGTCCATGTATGCATCACAATTATGGTGTGATTTCAGGAAGACATACATCCACAGATTGCATGTGGCCTATAACTTTTGTTGCAGAGCTCTGTACAACCTGCCATGGCGAGCGAGTGTCAGTAGTCATCAGGTTCAATGTAACATTCCTACCTTTGAGGCCTTATTGAGAAAAAATGTCTACCTGTTTCTCGAAAAAAGTCCAACAGAGTATGGTTGCGCGCTTTGATGCAGTCAGATTGTTTATACCGATATTCATCCTTATTCCTTGAACACTACAACAGCGTTTCACTTTATGACTGACTGGCCGGAGGTCACACTGTTAGTTTTGCAGACCACAACGCATTCATACTTCACCAGGCCTTAGCCAGGGTTGCACTCTATCTTGTAACATGCGAGTTTCGTGTCCTACTCTGGATGTAGTATTTTACCAAGTGTCAGGGGCGCGCGCAGAGGGGATGAGGGGGCTAGAGACCCCCCCTTAACGGAAATCGCCTAAACACAAATTTGTTGCTGACATTTTTTAAAACACAAAACAACTCCGCACATGCATACATAGCTATATAAAGATTTCGATTATAACTAGTGGTGTAGTGATCTGTTACCTTGTTACGTTACGAGTGTTACACTTCAACTGCAATAAGCAAGTCGTGCAAGACTATAGGAAACCCTCGCTGAATGTCGCTTTTCGATAAAGACGTTGCGATTCATGAGTCATAATGGCATTGAGAGAAACCGCTTCATACATGCTATGACGTAGAAACTCTGCACGTGTTGCGCAATGCGTTACGATTGGAGTTGTTCCTCCTGTAGTTTGAATTTCGGGTACCGTGATAGTCAGAAGAGCACGAGGAAAAATGGATAAGTTTGTAGTTGTACAACGCAAGCGGAAAAGGAGTTCGTCAAGAGAAAGAGACTTTTGCAAAAGAGATAGAAATAACACTAGCTCGTGCTCAGAGTTTGCCAGTCAAGTATTCAGTAGTGAAAATCAAGGGCGTACGCAAGGGGGGTTTGAGGTTAACCCCCCCCCTTGAGCTTGATATTTTACAAAACGTTTTTACCTGCGCAAAGGACATGAACTGTTTTCGCATACTTTTTGCTTGTTAATTTGTAGACTTAATGCAAATACCACGGAATGAACTTGCATGCAAATTTCAAGGAACATTGCAAATGGGCCAAAAAGTAATAATTAGATTTCGGAGGGAAACTCCGTTATCGTCTGCGTGCAGAAACCATCTCACCACTTTGTGCAGACCTTTGGTCCACTACGCATGTTTAAGATTGTGCTCCGCGGTAGTTCACATATCCGAAACAATTGCCTTTATTTTGTCTGCTAAGGTTGACCAGTGCAAATGCTGACCGCATTGGCTACATTCGCAATTTCTGTAGCATCATGAAATTGCTGCACGAGCTCAAAAACCGCAGTTGTTAACATAGAAGCATTCGGGCATTTGATAATTTCTCAGCCAGGAAAAAGGAAAACTAAACGTTTGCTGGACTTCCAGGCCCGCAACCAGCTTGGGACACCAAGGGGGGCGAAGAGTTTTCTAAGAAGGGGACAAATTTTTTAAACTATGTCCAATCGTTTAAAAATACGTCCAAAACATTTTTCCTGCGGGGGCGAAAATTTTTTCTAGGGAGGCTTCACCCCGCTGGTTACGGGCCTGCGGACTTCTATCCATCACTTGCGTACTTTATGTCCATTCTCAATTCTCGAGTAGTTTAGCAAAATTCGATCTTGCAAACCAGGTTGTGCGCAAGCCAGTCCAGCCGTACACCTTCAATGCTCAACTGCTCGTATTTGATTAGACCAGTGGTTCTTAACCTGTGGGGAATTCCCCAATGGTGGAGTTGCCTAAACAAGGGTTCAAAGCAAAAATTCAGCGGTTCAGCAATGCACACCACGAACATTTTGAAAACCTTGCAACAGGTTTCAAAAAAAATAGTATGCCGTGCTCAGCTTGGCTGAATTGGTGAACGTTTTCCGGATGATTTTGTTCTTACTTGATAATAAAGTGTACAACCGACCTACCCTTGTATTAACTGCTAGAATGCAACAAGAAGCTAACAGAGGTATTGTCTGAATCTGTGAGTCATTATGTGCAATCAGCACGCAAGAACAGTATTAGTGATAAACTTTAGAACAGTGGTTCTCAAAGTGGTCGGAATCGCTCCCTTGGGGGCGATTGTGAGGGTCAAGAAGGCGAACAAAGTAAAGGGTGGCAAAACCACACAAAGTGGGAGAAAATGCTCAACCATGTGGGTTATATCATTTCCCACACCGTATTTGGTTGAAAAGGGATTTTCGGCTGTGACCTTTGTGCTCTCAAAGCAAAGAAACCACTTGTTGATTCATAAGCGAGGTGATCTACGACTGTACCTCACTAAAATGTCTCCCAATATTTCGAAGCTATGTGAAGGCCGCCAAGCACATTCATCACAATTAACTGGGAACCATGGTATGTATCGATTTCTTTAAATAAAATTCTTTAAAAATATTACCTTGTTTTTGCGTAATCAGGCTTGGGGGCGACAACGATGTGTCGAGGGTGAAAAGGGGACGATGGAACAAAAAAGTTGGAAAAACATTGCTTTAGAACTACTGTAAAGTGTTGGAAATAAGTTTCACACTGATATCACAGCTGTCGTCTCGGTACGTTCGTCGGTGCTGAGGTTAAGTGATTTCAACAACGAACATCCCATAAGCCTCCAGTTGCGATCAACCTAAAGTCTTCAAAGAGGTCCACAGGGTTGATATTTTTCGGGATGGTCAACTACGATGTTTTTTTGCAACACACAAACATTTCCTTTCGGAATTTGAGATCTCCTAAAAGTGATCAGTGCACGTGTGAGACGCAGGAAGTTATATCACTACCTTTCGGTAATAGTTATCACACGCTAAGTTTTGTCGGAAGCTAACTGTAAGATCCAAAATCAGCTGAGCATGCCCGCGAAATTAAGGTTCTTCATACCTTTACAGTCTTTCACAAGTACTGCTGTGTCGAAGTGTGGTTTTATCAAGCGAAGCATTGGGAGTGCGATGGGAAGCATTTACATTTTACAATTGGAGATTGGTCATATCGTAAGCTGAAACAGGCATGCGTTGCTTGAAAAAAATCTTGCATAGCATACCACGAACTGCACTATTGACTATCGTGAAGAAACTCTACTTTCCGTTGCAGTAGGAGAGTTATTTTAAACCCTTTACCTATGAAAAAGTAACTTTGCAAGTTTGAGCCTGACCAATTGTTAGTTGCTGAAATTTTTTGATAGAAACTACTCCAATGAACACCTTCCGCGGTAGTCCATGCTATAAAACAGAGGTTCCCAACCTTTCTTTGACAATGTTACCCTTCAGCATTTAGACAGATGAGCATGTACCCCTAAAATTTTAAATATATTTGACAATCAGCATGGAATGATATTTGAAAATAATATTCACTGATTCATGCATAAATATTTGGATATACATAATATTTAAGTATATTTTTACCTTATATTTTCTAACATTAAATGTACCCCTTCAGATAGGTAAATGTACCCCAGGCTGGGAACCTCTGCTATGAAAGATAATTTCCTCTATTGCACAGTTTAAAAAGTCGATTTGTATGATGTAACATGTGTCTGGAAACGACAAAACAGTAACTATTAGCAATAAAAGAATCATGCAAACCTGGAAAGCTGTTTGCAAGCCTTCACTCTTTCTTGTGGTTTTCCTCGGAAAATGTCTATCATCTTTTGTGGTTGTTCACTACTTACGGCTCGCTCAATACCCCTTTGGATCATTCGTTTTGTCGGATAACCGGATGTTTCCACTCTTCTTGCTTTTTCAAATTCAGAAAGGAGAGCAGCTTGTTGCGGCTTGCTATTTATGAAGTTTTCCCCCAAACGTTCTCGTTGAAATTTTTGGTATTCTCTTTTGAATTCCGTGCCATTTTCCATAGCGGGTCTCAAATCGTTCCACGAAGGCGCTTCGCCATTGATTAAAATCCTAGCATTCCCTGGTTGATTTTTTGTTGGGTTGGGTTCCAGACTGATAACATGTTTGTCATTTATTGCCAGGTGCTGGTTTTTTCCACTTTTACCGGCGTCCAGATCATATTCTCGCAAATACATCAGATAGATCTCCACCTTTATAGTCATACACGTCGTACAAAGGATCGTTCGAACCCATAGTCAAGGACAATTAAGACAATTTGTAGTCTCGATGGTTAGGTTACTTATTTAAAGTGAGTTAAACCAAAATCCGCCCCGCTTATTTTTCCTTTAGCCGACTTCTCAAACCGCAATCTGCAATAACCACACATACGATTGTTCTTAGCATCAAAATATCCACATTAAAACTGTAATGTGTATGAATTCTCAGAAACCTGCGAGTCATCCACATGCTTCCATCGGCTTGAAACTATGTACAAACACCCCTCTGGGGTCACGACCCAGGTTGAAAACCACAGATTTAGTGGAAGGTTTGTGCATGAATTACAAACCAAAAAGTTTTAAATCATGTTGCCCCACAAATGGTAAAGTTTGAATTATGCGAATAAACGTACGGAATGTTTATTATAGCTTACGAATCTATTCTTAAAGCTTATTTAATTAGAATAAAGACACGTGAAGGCAAAACCTTTCACTGCAATAGGAAAAGCAACAGTTTTGGCAACGCCCGCAAAGCTAATTCTTATTTGATGGCATGGGCGTCGGAAGTGGGGGCAAGACCTAGCCCTGGATTTTGAAATTTTTAGCAAAAAATGTTTTCTCAGTTTTGAGTGGAAAAAAAAATTCACCACTTTTGCCTCATCCCCCCTGGAAAAAAATTTGGAAAAATAACCTAGTGGTCCCCCCTGGGAAAAAATCCTTCCGACGCCCATGTTTCATGGAACAAATTGTGTCGATGACATGAACATAAATGTGGACTCACATAAATTGAAAGAATGGCTGTTGCTTTTGTTCAACGCTTTTGTGCAATGTGGAAATATTTGATGAAAGGTCGCTGCAGCAAAATAACTGAATGAATAAATTGTGAAACATATATTTGTGAAATATAATTACTTTTTCCAATGATCTCCACTTTGGTGATGCTTTTCAGACTTTATGAAAACTCGCTCAGCTCAGCCGGTTATCGTTTGTCACATCACTGGTTATAGTGGTGTAGGAGGTGGGGGTGCAAGAGCACCCCCAAAAATTTTGATTTGTCAAAAATACGGGCACAAGCCCTGAAATTCCGTGCAAAAATGGCGACCAACGTTTGCAGAAAAACACGTGAAAACCTTTTTTTGGAGGTCGCACCAAAAAAGGTCTTCATGATCTTTGTGGGAGAAAATTGGTAGGCAAAAGTCGCACAAAAAACTTTTCTGGCAAGTTTGGGGAAATTTGGGCAAACATTCTTGGCACCTCCAAAAATTTTTCTGTTCCTAAACCTATGACTGGTTATACAACATCTATTTTCGCAGTTGCATCTGCACACAAAGCTTCAGCTGAATGTGTCCACAGTCCACTTGCATGACACAAACCATCCGGAACGATTCAGCTTCAGCACAAAATCTCTATCTGCATATAGCGGATGGTTGTAAGCCGAAGCGCACTATCAGCCATTATTCACGAGCGTCAAAAATCGTTTGCTGTGAAAAATTTGCTGTATCGACAGCTCAATACCCGACGGCGATTGCAACTAACTTTTTGGAAATCTGTTTCCCAAAATGAAAAGCAAAGAGGACAGTCATTGAGGTTTTGTGAAGCACAACCACAAAAATATGTAAAGCGCGTCACTGTTACCAAAATACCATTTTCAAAATTTGTAACCTACAATTTGGTTTTCGAGTCTATCGCTATAACCCCGACTACCCTGTTTTTTTATTCTTTACTCTCATAAACCAGGGGCGTCACGAGAGGGTTCCCGGGCGCTATATTACTATGAGGGTCCGAAAAGTCCCAACAATGTCACAAGCACTTTCTTCAATACAGCACTTTCTTCAATACAGCACTTTCTTCAATACAGTACACCTCAGAAAGTAAGAACTTTCCGCAAATGTTCTCGTGTCTTCGCCGTTCAGATCGTCGCACTGCGACGGCATGGGCCAAGTATGTATACGCTTCATGCCTTGAAGCTCAAACTTTGGCTAAAAATCAATCCAGTTTCAAAGTCTTTATTACGCAATTGGGCCGTGTAGACACTGTTTAGCAACAATAGCATTAATTCTAGATATTTTTTGATGATTTAAACATGTACTGTGACCGTTCAATCACAATTATGTGGAACCTCAACGTTTTCATCAATGATTTTACATCACCTTCCCTGCGAGTAAAAAATACAGTTTTGTCATTTAATCGAAGCATAAGTGTAGGAGCAAGCAAATTTTTGGGGGTGCGAAGGTTTTTTGCCCGAATTTCCTCAAACTTGCCCGGAACGTTGTTCTGCGGCGTTTGCTTACAAAATTTCTCCCACAAAGATCACGAAGACCCTTTTTTGGTGTGACCTCCAAAAGAAGGTCTTCAATTGTTTTTCTGCAAACGTTGGTCGCCATTTATGCCCGGATTTTCAGAGATTTTACCTAGATAGCAATTTTTCCCGGATTTTCAGGGATTTTGCCCAGATTTTCGAAATCAAAACTTTTGGGGTTGAGTTTGCACCACATGCTCCCCCGCCTCATACACCACTGAATCGGAGTCCGACCTGCACATAGTCTAAAGGTGTTACATCTTTCACCTGATGTTAACTGCCAGTTGCCTATCCCACATTAAGTTTGAAATCATTCAGTTGCCACGGGAAGAGTCGGCAGCAAAATCCAACGTAAGTAGGAAGATGCTTTTGTGAGTGTTGAGGGTATTGAAACTGCCATTACTTACAATTAACTTGCAATCTGTTCTCTCGATAAAGCACATGTGACTAAAATGAAACTAAATTGAATTTTTCCTCAATCGATTGTCATTTGTTTGTTATAGTAATGGATTTGAAAAAAGACTTCAAACACTTACGCAAGAATGGCCAGCTTGGCAATTCTAAACGTTTTTTGAGCCCGGCTCAAATCTGAGTTTAGTGAACACCTTGCGATTTAAGCCTCAAACAACATATTAAAAAATACTGATTGTATGGATGATTTTTAGCAGCAAGTTGCTAAGTCGTTTTTAATGTCAGCAATCTAATCTTTTCTCAAGTATCTACGCTACAGACACACACAGACAAGCAGTGGTAACGTTGAAAATACACAACTCCCGCTTCGGCGCGACCCATTTTTTGACCCTTCGCCACCTTTGTTTGGGTTTCAACGCATACTTTGGGAACCACTGTGCTACATCAACGAACCAATCGTTGTGTTAAGCTGTGGCGAAAATTATTTCTTACTCTTGGTGTAGAGCCATGGTGATAATCAATTGTACCTTCGTTTTCCGAAAATACACACTTTTTGTGCAAACTGAGTGGGTCAAATATATTCAAATCTGTTTAGAGGACATCTGCAACTTTCCCCAATTTGCAATATTGTCTATATGATATTTGTGAATTAGTGTATATTGTTAACTCCAAATAGCTAGTTATTAATCTAATCGTTTTTGCGAAGCACGTTTATAGCAAGTAGCGTACAAAAATGCTACCGCAGTCGCATTTCATAGCATTTAATGACATAAAAACCAAATATTTTTCAAACGTGTGTTGGTGTATATCAGAGCAGAAGCATGTAAATATAAAAAGCGCAATCTTAATGGCGGCCACGATGACTTCTTGCTCAACTGCAATATTGGCTGCTAAAATCAAACCACTGATTTTGCATTTATAGCATCGAGATTTTCACAAGCACTTTTGCAAGAAAGTTTTACTAGCAAAGATAGCTCTCATCCGAAGTAGAAGCTTGGAACTTTACTAAAAAAACGTTTAAAACTTGTCAATTAAATGAGAATAGACTGTGTCTTTGCCGACGTTTAAATCTGATCGCAATTATTCAGAAAAAAGTGCCAGAAAATGCAAGTTTTATGGTTATAATGCTTTTAAAAATAAGGGGCATTAAAGATTCAATGTTGAGACTTGAATGCTGTTTGCCCCGCCCCCCTCTATCAAAATTTCTGGCTACGCGCCAGCCTCTGAGGTGAAGCACGGTTGGCAAGAGGCGACAGGACACTCAAACACGTTACGCGCTTGACGTGCAGTTCCTGCATTGGAAGTTCCTAAGGCGCACAATTTTCAAACAGACTCCTGCACATTGCTTTTTGGCGGTTTGCGCTTGACTTAACCTTCGTGCGCCGAGTCACAGTCGTTCTGGGTGACGGATGCTTGAAACATTGGGATTTTCTAAAGCTGACAAGTAATGTGATACTCTAACTGTGTAATCATACTGAACTGTTTTAGGCAGTAGTAAAGGAGCTGGGGGTCAAAGCCCACCCCCAAATGTTTTGATTTGTCGAAAATTCGGGAAAAATCTCAAACACGTCTCACAGACCTTTCGACATTTTTTAACAATATTAACGAAATCCTACATTTTTGTTATTGAGTGTATACATAAAAGTTTATTATGGCACAGAAAACACATTATATGATATCAATGAACTCTTTCTAGTAACTTCGTGCTTTAGTTTGTCAGAGATGACGAGTAACTGACTCACTTGAAAGGTTGAGCACAAAAAGTAAGCTAGGCTCCGCAAGAATGTTGTCAGAAGCCAGCTGGCTCACTACTCTGAGCATCTGCCTCACAGATTGGAGTTCTATTCACAAATCAGCTGTTGCTGTCAGCAAGAAACTTCACACCTAGCTGAGGTAAGCCTAAAGCTGCTTCCTTTTCAGAAGACACATACATGCCATATATCATATTATTTGTATTATGATTGTTCCATGAGTCTCGCCACATTGTCTGTTCAACTGCACGTATTGCAACATGCAACAAATTATATGGCAAAATGTGTTCAAACAAACACTGTAGTTACAACTAAGAACAAAAACTTTTCTGTATTTGCCTGCCTGGACTCTCACTCTAGTCTTATGAAGTAGGTGCTCCACAGCATATTGTATTCCCTACAGTGTCAAATTAATAAAGCACATAAATGAAATGCCTTAATTATATATCATTTTGCCCGAACTTTCAAATGAATCAGTTACTCGTCAAGTCGTCGACTCTCACAAACGAAAACACGAAGTTACAAGAAAGAGTTCGTTGATATTGTAAATATTTAATGTGGTTCTGTTACATAATAACCTTTTATTTATACAGTGAACAACAAAAATATTAATTTCATTAAAATTGTTAAAAAATCTTGGAACTTCTGTGCCGGAAATTTTTGGAATTTTACCCAAATTTTCGAAAACTCAAAACTTTTGGGTGTGCCCTTACGCCACTGTTCAAAACAGTCAAGTATGATTATTGATTACACAGGAAAAGGGTATCACGTTACTTGCCAGCTTTGGAAGATGTCAATGTTTCAACCATCCGTCATACAGAACAATTGTGACTCGGTTCAACAGGCTTGGCGCATGCTGCCAGAGGTGGCCATGGATCCGGAGTTGACTCCGACAGGATTCTGCGTTTTTCTTACGGATCCGGAGTCAAAGTTTTGTGAAAAACCGGACCTGTCCCCGGAGTCACTTTTCAATTTCGGCAGTAGCAGGAGTTCGTGTGGCCATTTCTTAAGTAAAAAGATGGGTAAATTTCGGTTGAATCGATGATGGTACCCGGAGTCTGAACAGCAGTCGGATTCTCAAATTTGAAAATATGCCGGACCTGAACCCGGATCAGGATTCAAAAATTTTGGAACAGGAGCGGAGTCGGAGTTTGAAAAAGTGACTCCGGCCACTTCTGCAAACCGCCAAAAAGCAATGTGCAATGGATCGTTTTAAAACTGCGCACCAAATAAACTTCCAATGCAGACGTGGCGCGTCATGCGCGTAACGTATTTGACAGTCCTGGCGCCTTTGATGTATGATGCTGCTGAGAGCGCACCAACCACGATGGCTCGACAAAGAAGCGCTCCTTGCACAAAGGCTTATAATTAGCATTGCTGGAAGTTGAAAATGAAGGCAAAATTTTGAGTGCATTTGTCAGGATTGAAATTGATTTACAGCAAACCACCAATAGTAGTTGTTGTCCAATGCCTGTATACTCGATCAATACCAATTCGGATAATCCTTACAAGAGGTCTTAAAAGTTTTAATCCTTGTTGGCACGTCTTCTGAAGATGTGATGACAAAACCGCCTACAACTAACAAGCCTTTTTGCGTCCATCAGGCCATTCGGAGAAACGAATTTCATAGTAGTACATAGCATTCTGTCAAACTGACTAACTCAGAAATGAATTCACATCTGCCAATTTCTGTTCTTATAAAGATTACATGAAAACTTTGTCTCAAAGTTTTCACACAGTTGAATCCGCAACAGCAAAAATTATTCTCAAGAAATGATATTACCTCTGTAACTTACAAGGTTTTTGCAAACAGAAGAACCAAACTTATAAATGTTTTACTATGTTGCCCTCCTAAATCGCGTTGTGCTTCATCCCTGAAATGCGCAGAAACCTAACCTCTTGAGCAAGCATCAAATTGTACATTGTATGTGATCAAGCAATGGGTTCATCGTGCTATCCTTCATAAGGATGTGCAACTCTTGTGAAGCGCTTGTGTACCACCGCAGATCTCAATCTCAGAACGCAACGCAGCACTGCTTGGGAACGAAAAACCTGGATGAGTTTCACCTTTAGTAAATTATAGGAAACATAGCATTCATACAAAAAACAACCCACTGAGGCTAAAGACCCACAGAGAAAGCAGGTTTGTTCTGTAGAAATGATATCTCCAGATGCAATTCTTTTCATCAACAGTTGGTGCTAGGCGTTTGCACTACTTTGTCATTTCAGTTCCTGGCCTTCTCTACCATTCATTTTTAAATCGGTCAGCACACTACCCAAAAACAAGTCCTCTCGAATGAACTATTCGGTTTCCTATATGGGCACATTTCCCGTAAGTTTTCCAATGGCTATTGGGCGTTGACCCAGATTAGAAAATATTCTAAATCACAAATGGTAAAAAAGTGTATTTTGCATTGCTTTACCCGCATATTCAATATTGTACAACTAGTTGGGTGCAGGGGGTGCAACCGCACCCCAAAACGTTTGATTTGGTGAAAATCTGGCAAAATACTTGAAAATCCGGGCAAAATCTGTGGACATTTGGGAAAAATGTATAAAAACCTTTTAAAACTGCTGTATATGCTTTAATTTTACAAAAATGGCACCCAAAATGAAAGTGCAGACGTTTTTTTTGCGATCATGTTTGTTTTTAGTTCTTTACGGGAAAGTTAGGGGAAATTTAGGCAAAATATGGTGCTTGAGGTGCCTTGATTTAAAAAAACACGTCCAAGATGAAATGAAATGCAGTCATTTTTTGGAGGTCATTTTGTTTCGAGTTTTTTCGGGCAAGTTTGCGGAAATTTGGGCAAAAATCCTTCGCACTCCCAAAATTTTGCCTGCTCGGACACCTATGCAGTTAGGGATGTGCTGTTAAGTATGTCCTAGATCAGGGGTGGGAAATTAACTTGGCTTAGGGGCCACTTTTGGAAGGCCGTTTCTAGCGGAGGGCCGTCCTTCTAATGGAAATAAAAGCAAGTCACTGACAAGTTAGCCTCAGCACTACGCTAAAGGAAATTTCAGATTTAAGGATTTTTTCTGCATGCTCTCGCGGGCCACTGAAAACGATGTGGCGGGCCACATGTGGCCCGCTAATTGCCCACCCCTGTCCTAGATCCTTTGATCAAACTTCAGAAACGCATGGTACGTATTATGACGTTTATTCATGATATACAGCTTCTTCGATGCCGTTGTTCATTAAATTAAACCTGTAGACGCTTAAAGGTGTTCTTAAATTGGAAATCTCTAAACTCATGCATAACATGGAAAAGAATGAGCATTTACCGGACTATATTTCTAAAAGTTTTGAACGAGTGAATTGGAAACACAATTATAACAACAGACACTCCTTTAAAGGTAGCTATGTATCACCAAAAAGTAGAACGGAAACGGGGATAAAATCAATACTTTATTGGGACCAAAGATCTGGCAACAAATTCCACCGAAAGTGAAATCAAAACCTTTGCTTCTATTTAAGAAAAAATACGCCAATCATTTAGTTAGCAGCTATATGTGCATATGATGCCTGCAATCTGTGGATGTACAGCGGAGTGATGTTATCCAGGAACGTTTGCTTGAACTTTATTTGCAACTATATCGTATCTATTATTTCAACGTTCTTGTTAGTTCGCATTATGGGGTCGTCCATAAATGACGTCACACCCTAACGGGGGGAGGGGGTCACCGGATTTGTGACAAATTGTGACAAGGGGGAGGGGGGGAGTCAGTAGTTTTGTGATGTCACACGAGTCGTTTTGATATGCATGCTACACGCAGTCATACCAG
>Ga0210059_1009972_pt1 | contig 14743 bp, 12 predicted proteins | sample Ectturendosymbi2_FD_188042 | JGI IMG/M metagenome (GOLD analysis project Ga0210059, IMG submission 188042) | Ecteinascidia turbinata endosymbiont from Florida, USA - Sample 2 (SPAdes) (version 2) | ecosystem: Host-associated > Tunicates > Ascidians > Unclassified | place: Key West, Florida...
CCCACATTGTAGGCTAGGAACGGTATCTCAGCGATTTAGCCAGCAATTTTAATTCCTAGCCTACAATGTGGGCAGACTGTAGCCTACGGCATAAGTACCTGAAATCAGATTTGAATCTCAACTGCTCCCGTGGCCTAGTGGTAAGTGGTAGTAGCTCTGCCTGCCGAGGTGCGTAGCTCTGCCTGCCTGTTTTTCAATGGCAATGCGTTCTATTGACATTGAGATTGTCAAGTGATTATGACATCATTTTTAGTTAATATGCTCGATTGATTACTGGCACAGTAGAAGTTCATGGTATCACTGCACAATTAACTGATTACACCTTGATTTTGTAAAACAATATTGTCAAATCTCAAATGCGGGGCTTGCTTCCGATTGAAAGCACGTATTTAGCTTGTCTTGTCAATACTTATGCAGTGCGCGGCAGAACGAAAGTACTGCGCGGGGTTTCTAGGCCAGCTGCGCGGCCGCGCAGCTTAGAGGGAACATTGTTGACAAGGCCTCTTATTTCTGCCTTTTTCATGTAGGCATTGTTGTTTCCTTTAGACGTAAGTTGCAGACAACCATGTAATGATCCTGAGTCAGTTCTTCACCCATCTGGACCTGAAGGTCCAATTTTGATTGGAGCTAGTGAGCACAGTATTTGTTATCATTCAGGTTGGCATCGCCATGTTGATCGATCGAATCGTTCCAACACCAATGTCTTTTCCAACGTGTGCATTAAAGTCCATCACAAAGGTGGCGGATTCGCAGGGACGTAACAAGGGGAACAAGGGAGGGGGTCAAATCACTATGTGGGCGATGAATCACAAGAGTCTTCAAAAAGTCCCAACAATGTCGCAAGTACTTTCTCCAGTGCAGTGCATTTGCTTCCGAATGACCTTAGGTTCGAACAGAGGGATGTCAAACTTATTTCTTGCCACGGGCCCAATCTATCCTTGCTCCACCCCTGCGGATTCGTTAGCTTTTACGATTTGCAGACAATCACTAGTCTCCTCCGCGAATTCCGGATACTGTGCACTGGAGTTTGGGACGTTCACCTGCATCAAACACAGGGAGGGTCTACACTGTAAATGTCAACCACAACATGCACAACCAATTTATCAGTGGAAATCCATTTATTAACACAACCTACCAGCTGCTGGGGAAAATCATCCCCAACCCAGCTCGGGCAGAGTTTGTTAATTCAACGCAGGAGAAAAAGGGTGTTCACCCGCCCCCAGTGTTGAAATCACAACGCTTAGAGGAAGAGATACCAACATCCATGGATTATCGTTTGGTTTCTTCAACCAGTTCGTGATCGTTCCATGCGACTGAAGAAATATTCACGTTACCAATCATTGGCTCATCGCAAGATTTCCTTTACGCTAGGTTTTCAAGTTTCCCACAGTAAAAGTACTCGGCGCAGTTATCATTCACCTACCCAGACAGGGGCGGAAAGTTGGGGGAGGGGGCGATTTCAGTAATATTTGGAAGTCAAGTCTCATAACGACTTCGCTACTGTAAGAGGATGAAGTGTACTTCACAACACTGCTGTGACAAAACAATGGACGACAAAATGGCCTTAATATTGCAAATGCTGTTTTCCGAATTGTAAAAAATTCATGGTGAATAAAGTTAATTTCGCAGGCTTTATGTGGGCCGATCGCCCTCCCGTGGATCCGCTCCTGTTCCCAGATGCGCAGGGAGTGCTAAATGAAGCTTCCCCCTGTGGATGCCAGATGAGGAGGACCGTAGCGAAATTTTCGCTCGAAACCCTCTGCCTGCAGCGGTCCTTACTCATGTGCACGATGACAATTGCACGATGGTGTTGATTACGTTTCCGCATTTCATGTTAGTTCTAACTGCCCGAGTTGTACCGTTGGACAACTTGGTTGCGCCATTTGCGTAGCAAGTGTTGCGGGAACAGGGAAACCACCGCGGGAAGAGATTTCTGCGGCTCATTTATCAAGAACAACATGTTTAGCAATTGAACTAAAATCATGTAAAACTTGTTTAGAATAAAGTGTGAATAGTTGTTAGTTTTTCAGGACCTGAATCGACATATAACGGCAATAACAAATCATGGGTCTTCAGCACAAAACATCCGTTGTGAGCATCAACAGCAGTTGCGATAGAAAGTAAACAGGAGCAGCTCTTGTTTTAAACAAAATCATTTTGAGTTGTTGTTGTTTTATGAAAACTATTTAAATAAAATGCATTAGGATCATGCTAAGTTTGTTAATCACACAATATATCCTTCAGGTTTGTGAGTTCATCGTGTAACTTCAGTATAATTTGCGACCAACTTTTATGTAAATATTTGACGGTTTAGACTAGTGGTTCTCAAACATTCATGAACCTTGGCCCCCGTCTAAGTTTAACTGGCGAATACTTAATATATCGAGACACTCGGGTTATGCAATACCACAGCAAAGCTACCTAGTGAAGGCCTCTGCTCGTGGTCCCCAAGGGAGGCCGAGGGCCCCTTTTGAGAAACCCTGGTTTAGGCAATGACTAGAAGATACTCCCTCTTAAGTTTATCAAGCATTAACACCTTTCATAGTATATCTAACCACAGATACAAACTTACTAGAAACAACAAAATCGTATTATGTAATGAGTCTGGAAAATGATATAAGTTGAAAACATTTCTAATTACATCATAAAGATTCTACTTTCTAGTCCTGTTTTGAAAAATTCGACGTCCGCCTTGTGTTGATCAGTGCTATTTACTGTTTTCAGCCCGATCACAGAGTTGCATGCAGCCACTTCCGATTCCACCAATTGGAGACGTAGTGTTGAACCCAACACTTGCAAAACTACGGTATAGACAACACAACACCCGAGTCAGAGAGGTAATGTACTATATTTCCATATTTTGTGCAACACGTCATCAAGCGCCTGTCCGTTTCCATATTAGCCGATGTATGATCCCTTGCCTGCTGTATGATTGATTGATGAAGTATTGCACAAATGACATAATGCAGTTTTCAAATCTACACATTTACATAGCGGGCATGTTACGCTTAGATTTTGAGATTATTTTATGAGAAAGAAAGGTCAATGCTCAATCAAGTCGAAACAGAACTTTTCTTTTCACCCTGAGATGTCAGTTGAAATTACCTCTACTGATCATCTTCATGGACAAAGGGACACCAACAGCTCAAAGAAGAGCACAATGCTCTGATCTACTCGAAATCAACCGTTAGATTTCATCCTTTCCTCCTGCTTTTGGTAACTTTCAGAACATGAGTCACCACTTGGTTTGCTCTGTGACCGCAACGTTTCGTAGAATATACTTTATAACAAAGCACCGACATGAGGTCGGTGTCAGTCGAGTTCTACTGCTTTTAAGGTTTTAGCATCAATCACTTTATCTAAGCTCAATAGAGCTTCATCTTGCAATTCACTCTAAATTGTCTGCTGGGGTAAGTGGCAAAGGGTAAAACGTGCATAAATGCCTCTTAATCCGGTGGCAGGGACTGATAAGCGTGCAATACCGTCCGTACAAAGTTTTCTTGCTCTTTCCATACCTCCGAGGTGTGCTCTTTATGAATCTGAATGATGCCACTCTGTCATCCTTGGGCAATCCCCCAATATTCATACTAAGGCCGCCATTACGGAAAATCCTTCTTTCGTCAATATCTCAGTCACTGTGCATGGTATAAAAATAATTTTGGTGTCTATCCCCATGTTTTGAGGGGTAACGAATAAGATTAAGCTATTTCAGTAAAGATTACGCCTTTAGTTTTTGATGAATAGGCATATTGAGACCGTTAATACTGAAAATCACGTTTTCGTCCCTATCTCAGTTACTGCACATCGTATCATAATATTCTTTTCGTCTATGTGTGTTCAATAAGTAAATAATCTGATTGCAATATTGATAACAGCAATATTTTCTGCAAAAATATCAAAGTGAGGACCGTCGATTTTGATAGGATCAGCAACGGCGACCTGGCATAAACGACTCTTCAAATGACTTCACAAAGGGGAATTCTCAAAGCCGTAAATGACGTTTTGAGGAAATGTTGATGCAGTAAAGCTGTTCTCAACAAATAATAGCATTCTTATCATTGAAAGTGAGAATAAGTTGATCAAGTGTGATTTAGAAGTAATTGTTAGCAAGACGCAGGAGCTTCTGCATGCAGATAAGCTTGATTGAATAGGCTTTTAGCCGAAAACGGAGGTAATTCTTATTTTTAGATTATAATAAACATTTATCAGGGAAAGAATCAATTTTAGTCCCCTCCCGATCCACCTATTTAAGCTTGTAGGCTGGTGAGACATACTACTGCAAAAAATTTTCAATGGAGAAAAAATATATCGGCCTCCCATGTACACCAATATAAAATACATTGATAAAATCCCGTCCTCAAGTGTATAGCAGCAGAAAGGTTGGTGGTGGCGGATCTCGGTTGTCATGTTCATTGTTTGTTTCTTTTGGAGCCTGACATCTGGATAGAGACAACTGCATACGTTACGGACATGTCCCAAACGAAATCATAAGCATAACCCTGAAGCCTGAAAGGATGAAACGATGGGCATGCAGTATGGACACCTGCAGCAGCTTCGTTCAAGATATCGCGAACATGTCGGATCACAGTGGAGAGGGAGATGAGGAGTCGTGAAAAAGAGAAGCCATCACGCATCACTTCGAACGCTAAGGATAGGGACAAAATGCGAGATAAACTTTTGACTTGCATGCTCCCTTGGATCCACATGTGGTTTTCCCGCTGATTTGGTCAATGTTGTTACTGGTTGCATTGAACCAGAAACGGTGAATGCACATGACGCAGTGGAGATTGGGAATAAACAACATGCGTCATTTGAAAAGAGCTGGCCTGACGGATTAGGTGCACCCTTATATCCAAGTTGGTATTGACCATGAAAGTGAAGAGAAATGTAGAAAAGTTTGGGAACAATAATGTGCATGACACGAATCTAATCTACTCGCGAGTACTAGCGCTACATCAATCCAGAGACATTATTGTGAAAACTGTTCGTAATCATGAGCATTTACCTTTGCCCACACCTCCTTGTTTGACAATGAAGGCAAAATGAGAATCGTAACTACGCAATGCACGTCAACGACGAAGCTGTAAGTGACTGTCCCAGCGTTTGGTTAAAAAAATCAGAGGTATAAATAATGGATGCCTGTGATATCCTTTGGCGGAGGTGCTGGAAATTATAAGGTGTGGCTGTTCTACGGATACACCCTGTTCAACAGCAATATGTTGATGCTATATACAGCTCATTTGTCTTGTACAATGTTTTGTGGATGCTACGGGGGAGCACACTGCCAGAATTGGCAGATCCGACATGTTGATGACAGTGACAATGTTGTTAAAAGTAACGTGTTTGTGGACTGAGTCAAATCAGTGATGTCAACATGTATCAGAATAGCAAGGGATGCTCTGTGAATGGAACATAGACTTTAGTTTATTTTTGATGAAATGGTTTAATCTGATTCTTTTCTCTTAAAACATGCATAGATGCCAAGAGTATTATGATACAATTTGCAGTTACCGTATATATTCGCCTGTGAGCCGCAGCTTGTAAATTAATTTTTTATCATTTTGTGCGGCTTAAAATGGAATGCGGCTTACAATCTCAAGGGCGGCATATATTTTTTATTTCTTTATTTTATCGAAAGGTTCAGATTACGCTAATCTTTTCTTATTTTTTTCATTTTCTCGACCGTCTTTTTTTTCGCATTCTATTCTCTTCAACATCACGTGCACATCCATCACAGGTCTTTTTTTTTTTTTTTTTCAAGTCTTTTTTCGCATTCTATTCTCTTCAACATCACGTGCACATCCATCACAGGAGGGATTAGGATGAACATATAGCAGTTGCAGTGGTGTAAGCATCATACCAGGGATTCCAATTAAACGCGAAACGTGCTGGGACACGAAAGTATCTCAGAGGCTTAGGTAATCTATGTTCAAGAGCGGCTTACATTAATTTTTGACACCATTTCATGCGGTTCAGAGCATAATCATTGGCGACTAACAATGGAATAAATACGGTACTGAGATATGGATGAAACCGGGATTGAGGGTCTCAATATGTCTATTGAGCAAAAAGGAAAGGCGTAAGCTTTACTGAAATGGCTTAATCTTATTCGTTACCCCTAGAAACGTGGGCATAGACACCAAAATTATTTTTATACCATGCATATTGACTGAGATATTGACGAAAGAAGGATTTTCCGTAATGGCGGCCTTGATTTGCATATTGGGGGATATCCCAAGGATAACAGAGTGGCATCATTCAGATTCTTAAAGAGCACACCTCGGAGGTATGGAAAGAGCAAAAAACTTTGTACGGACGGTATTGCAAGGTTCTAAAAAAATCTGGGGTTTGGCAACCGGACTATCTTCAAAGATATTCTTCTTTCCAAACAAAATTTTAATAATGCAAGTGGACTTGAGTACATGGCTTTTCACAAAACGTTTGTCACATTTGAAGCAAAATACAGCATCTTTTTCAAGTTCCAGCCCTCAACATCGTGAACACCAAAGAGTTGCAGTACTTGCTTTTTGAGAGTTGAAACGATGGCAGTCACTTCATTCGATGAAGTCAGAGGTTTTAACCGTAACACGCCATGGACTTTGGCCCAGAATATATTGTCTAAAGTTATTAGGTTTATGGCAAAAACAAGATGCTCTAAAAAACTTGTTGCCAAGCTTGAATGAGTAAAAATGTGAAAAAAAACACCGAAAGCTATTGCATCAAGACAGACTTATAGCTATTCACTGTGTGTCATGAAGTTTTCATCTTCTGTTTTGGTAAAGTTCATTGATGCTTGACATTTGACAAGAAATGATCTGCAGCTGCATAATTTTGGAGTGAAACCAACTTTGGTTTTTCGCATAATATTTTCGATCAAACGATGAAAGATGAAATTAATCCCGTTACCCGCCCCAGTCCACAAAAACAGTCGCTCATATCGATCGGAATGAGGCTTCAAACATTGCGTGGGAAACAGCAGATGGAGGAATGCTCTCATGAAACGCGAGATGACATTTTTTTTCTAAAAGTAACTGTTGGTTACAAGAATCAACACGTAAGGTGACTTTGACTCATTCATCGCATCTCAAAGTTTACCTTTCAAGATAGTAGAAGTGCATAATAACACGCTGCTGGATCTTATTGTATGAGTAAATACTTTTTGCTATTTAAATGTTAATGAATCATTCGTGCATTACTCCAAATGCGGCATCAATAGAAGAATGCTATAGTTCTTGCAGTTTTACCAAAGCCATATATTTCAGGTAGAGTTCGTCTCAAAGTACTACACGCAATGTTGTAGATGTTGATAATGCTGCAATAATAAATTTGTAACTTTGACAGGTTGTGCCAAAGCACCAAGTTCTCTATTTCAATGTCCGTGATGGCTGGGAACCTCTCTGCAAGTTTCTGAATGTGCCTGTTCCAAACAAACCATTTCCCCACAGAAACAAAGGTGGAGAGATTGTACATGAATTTGTCGACAAATCATATGTTTTCAAACCGATGCGCAATGAATTGTTTGCGGTATTGTCCTTAACCGTCCTAGCATTGTGTGTTGTGATTTATTTTTTTACCGGGTAGCTTTCTGATGCTGTCAAGAATGTACAGCTTGCTGAATCGGTAGAAAATAAGATACTGATTGACAATTTCGCTCATGTTAATTTTGTTGTTTTCATGGCGTTTGTTGTATATATAGAAGTGAAGCTACACTTTCAGATGCTGTTCGAGAATGGGTATGGACTGCTCTTGACAAAACCTGGCACAAACTATCGTATAAACCTGTTGATTTGACGTTTATGAATATGGGTATCTGAAAAAAGTTTCCACAAGTTGGCGAGCAAAACACAATGCGTTGTTTGAATAGTGTTTTGATACGAAGCCTGTCATTTTCGAGGAAGCAGACTGTAAACAAGCGAGAGTAATGAAACAGCATTTCCTCCCAGCCAACGTAAGTTGAAGATATTTTCGTGAAATAAAAGTTGCTATACTGCGGCATATCTCATGAATTCCATGGAAAAAAGTCAGGTGACTGCAGTGATAAGGTTCGGACATTTCAATACTTTGGTACTATATTATACTAATCATGATGGCGTTATTCATGCGTGTGTCTTATAAGCTTGTGTGTCATCAAAGTAAATGTATTAACACCATCAAGCGTATACTCTTTACTACCCCCACGAATATATCCTCGTCTTCTTTCATGTATTTGTGTATTCCTTTCCTTGTTACTGCGATGCATGTTTAAAGTCTAGGGCCTTGCGTGTGGGAGTGAAGATATTTCACATTACAATACAATGCACTATAAGCTTAGCTTATTTTGCGTCTGAAGTGTTAGCAAGGTACAAGCATGCGAAAAAGTAAGCATCTATGAAGTCATTGAGAACAATACCTCTGCGTTTTTTGTACCTATAGTGGAAATACCAATTGAAGATATCTTGTTTTTCTGTGGGTGCGCTGAAAAGTTTGAAAACAATTTGGCATATTTGGAACGGGAGAAATGTTCTTGAAAAACCATTACAGCTTGACTGCAATGAACTTACAGAACTATAGAAAGTGTAGACCAAGAGCTTGTGAATGTGCCTACGTGCTATAAAGACCTAACCTCCTGGCCACCTCCGTAATGGTAGTGAAAATTGACAATAACATGAAGGGTTATTTATGACGGTTTCTTGAAATCTACCGAAATTCGCCTAAACACAGAACAAAGTTTAAAGTCCCACCTTCGAGTACGTCTTGGCAGTTTTAATCCCGTACTTTTTGACCTAAAACAGTACAGGAAGTTTCAGTCTACTTGACCCATGAGTCTCTTCTTTGTCATCTTACAAACGTTCTTTGTTATTCATGGCGATAAAAATTTATGCTTTTGAGTAAGTAAAGACCAAACCGAAATGAAACATCCAATAACACTGTGTCATTGTCTTCACCATTATACTGTCTTTTCCAGCGAGGGCAATTTAGGCATTTAAGTCACTATTTCCAATCGTTATAAAATAATTATACCGACTAAAGTGCACACACTGTTTGCAAGCAATTTTGCTAATGGCCAGGATTTTTGCAGGAAAATTAATGGATTACCAAATTTTGCTGTAGCCTAAGCATTGAGTTAATTACCCTTTTTTGTATGATTTTGAAAGCTTGTACAATTTTTTTGGGTAGCCCTACACAAGGCTGGCAACCTTGTTTGATTCAGATCTTCCTGTAGTTTTCTTTGAAAGAAAGGACAAGTCCAAACATTTCTGATGCTGCTATGGTATTGTTTTTGCAGCCGCATGCTTCAACAATTTGTTGTTTGAATATAATTCACTAAACAAAATGAAAGCAACCACAACAATTTGTTTTTGGCCAAATAGCATCAGTAAAAGTCACATTATGGAGACTGTGAAACCAGGAGGTAGCGAAAGGACTCTTTGGTCATCTTGTCTGATACCACCGCCACATATCTATCTTTTTTTATTACCACCATATATCTATCTTCGTGATCTTTCATGTATCTGTGTGTTCCTTGTTACTGCCATGCATGCTTTAAGTCTACTGCGTTGCGTGTGGGAGTGAAGACGTTATACAATACTTTGCCACTTAACCGCATACCGTCGAACAACTTAACTGAACACGTTTCAAGAAACTGAGCTATACTACGAGCCTTGTGCAAACCAACAGAAGTGAATATTTAGATTTCAGTGACATGCAACGTTAATGATAGTTATAAAATGAAAGAAAACTGCAATAGTACAAAACAAAGTTTTAAATTTTCTCAATCATCGCTTGTAGGAGTTAGGAAATACAACGCAAATTAAATGAGAACGTGTGAGTAATGAAGATGAACTTAAATGACATACTTGCAGATGAAAACAGAGCTAACGTAGCTGCAATAGCAACCATAAAATTATAAAATACTCCTACGCTTAAGCAATGGTGGACTTAGGGTTGTGATGGCCCGAGGCAAGGCTGAAAAATGGGCCCTCTGATGACGCCATCATACTCAGTCAACCCTAATAAAACTTTTGATCAAGCCTAGGACAGGGACAAGGCTATGAACAACAAAGATCATTAAAACTAGTAATTGTTCACTACAACGAAGTTTCAAAAATTCAGCAACATTAGACACAAAACAGCAGTACCAACAAAACAAAGCAAATGAAACATCATTCAGCATAAAAGTATCACTGAGAACCATTTAACCATCAAAATATATTTCATACATTTTACATTTTGGATACAACATTTGTGTGGCTGGACTTCACTTCAAAATGCAAGTTACTGGCAGAGGCCTTTCATAGCAGCATACACATTGTTGACCGTGCATAATGAATTTTAAAACAGTTATACAAACTCGCATTGTGAATGAAATGGCAAACTGAAATTTGTTTACAAATCCATACTAGCAAGGGCTCCGAAAAACACTAAATTAAGTATTCAGGTAAATTTTCAAAACCGCTACGTATTTGGTGACTTTGGCAAAATTTACGGCATTTCACCATTGGCGACTTCTACCACAGTGTTATGCATTTACATGCCGCATTAGGGGTTATGGTTAGGGGATGGGAGTAGAACTAGTTTCTGTGTTACAGTTTTGAATGGTGGCTAGGTGTAGTGTTAGTTTTCCGGTAAATTTGGCTGGAAATCTTTGGCGAGCTCTGTGTAGGGTTGTAAAACTTACCAGTGGTTTATTGAATAAAAATGCAGTATTAAACAAAGAATATTAGACTGTAAATTACAATAGACTTAATCAAAAGGCAAACTGAGTTTGAAACAGATTAATGGAGTGCAAAACAGGTCTATGTTTGAATACAACAAAACTCTTATGATTTCATGTACACTGCTTATGCTCTAAAAGCAGGGCCCCCTTTTTCACAGTCGTCCACACTATATTATAAGAAGCTTCATTCTCTAACAGTGAAAAAAATTACCATTACATTTTTGCTCTTACTAGATAGGGTCTTTGCTAAACTTTGTGGAATTAACCTTAAGCCACAATTTTTTTAAAGTATTGAAGTTGGTTTGAAACTTTTCCTTATTTATTCCTTAGAGATGCTGGACCCTTGTGAAAGCAAGATACTTACTAGTTAAAATTGCTAATGGGGTCCCTTTGAAAGCAGAGTACCTACAGTTGCTATTGGTCGTCCTTAAAAGCAGAGTACTTACGTATTACAGTTGCTGTTGGCAGTACCGGATTAAGGTAGCGCGGGACCCGTAGCATATTAACAGCGCGAGACCCTAAGTTAAAAATACATTTGAACAAGTGAACAACTTTTAAATCACAAAATTCTGTGGACATCCATGTGACTACCATTAAGTATACTGAATTTCGTAAGTGCGAAAAACCTGGTCCTAAATAGCAACTGGTGGACATTATGGACTACACATCTTTTTTTACCCAAAAGTACATACGTATCTTTTTAGCAAAAAGAAATACATTGCTGTACAGAGACAGTAATTTAATGCTTCCAGGCTCACCAAAAAGTTTGATCATTGCTATATTTAGACAGTACAGTCACACAGTAGGTTTATACGTTTCGAGGTCGATTGTCAAGAGCAGCAAATCTACTGCTTAACCCAGTGTTTCCTGGGTTATATTGAAAAACGTGTTAGCTCGCGGCACCCCTGGGTATTGTCGGGTGCCTTTTACAATACCCAGGGGTGCCGCGAGCTAATACGTTTTTCAATATACTGTATTAATAAAAAATACATTTTCAAAATGTAATCAAACCTTTAAGCAAATTGCTATGGGTTCACCACTGGGTACCGCAAATTACATTTATATTTTGCAGGGTGCCGCAAGCCTAAAAAGGTTGGGAAACTCTAGCTTAACCCATTAGGCGACAAACATTTTCTGTCCATCAGATCTGCTGAATCCTTTTACGTTTTGGTATTTGATGTCTTCTGACCAAGCCAAAACGTAGTGTGACTGCGTGGGTTCAATACTTTTTTATTTATCGTATGTTCCACAAATGGAACAATGGAAGGAACCAGGGTACTTTTTTTATTCTCTTGTCGTTTATGTCTGTATTCGTGAGCTGTTCGCCGTACCACAACTTTGCTATGCAATTAAGTCTCTTTTAATCTGTTTGGAAAGTGGATACTATGTTTGATATGTCACGAATTTACACGCGAAAAACTTTCGTCACGACGTCATACATTTTGTGATGTCATTTTTAATATATGGCAACTTCAAACACATAAGATGTTTGTGCAAAGCTTGTTGGTACGCTTCGACTGAACATCGCAACATAAATCAAATTTACTGTATAGAACTTTGTATGCACAATGACGCATTCTCACTCATTCATGTTATTTCTCAAAGACCATATCCTCAAACGACGGTCTAGCGCAGTCCCAGTGGACTTCATTCCTTCTGCATTAAGGATTTTGTAAAGCTTATCAGATATGAAAGTTGTTGAAGTAAACTTTATGAGATAAAACCTGCTTTTTGAATTCAAGCATTTCTAACATAACTCGCGTGCCAAATGTTATTTTTTCGTTTTGTTGACTTGCAGATGACTTTCCTTCTTTCACTTCAATGTCAAACAGGAAATGTGGCAGTCGGTAGATGGCGCCACATGTAAATAAATGGTCACCGCTAGATGGTGCCCATGAGCAACAAGTCACTGTGATAGTCACCACAAGCGAATTATCGTAGTTCACTCATCCCTATATAATGATAGTGCAACCTAGTAGTAGTAGAGTGAAATCGCTGGGTGATCTACTGTTACCATGGTTGCAATTGAAAGTTGAAAGTGGTGACTAGTGGAAGCAAAGAGTGAAGTCAGTGATGGATCTCTATTGCTGCTGGTTGCTTTCCTGTTAGTTAATGCCCCGAATTGCCATCTCTTGCTTGTGCTTACTTAAGTAGTTCAAGGCGATGTAGTCAACTGCAACAGTAACCTTCGTCGGAATCCAAACCATTCACATTGTAATCGTGATGACCAAAGTATCGAACTACAGTATTTGCTCACGAGCACTGAGAAACGTTGAAAACACACCGAACTGATGAAACCTCGCTGAATCAAGATTTGGAATAGGTCTTAGCTTATCCATTTTTTTATCTGGAGGCAAAGCTGTGTTGTCAGCAATATGCAGATGCTTTTTAGTCTCTCGATACCTTGCCCTTGACATGCTCAAAGCCACAGCTTGCACTCGAGCAATGCATCAACAGAGGCTAACCAATAGAGGTCTTCCCGTGAAAATGAGTGATATCCAGAGAAGAGTGAAATCCCAAGAAACCTGTTCATAGATAAGACCCAAAGCAAAGTTTGGTCAATTTTTTGCCTGGAGTACAATTCACTTTTTTCCCAAATTAGATCAAACATGCCTTCATCGAAGTACATCTGCATGGTAAAGACTTTGTATGGCGTTTTAGAATCAAGATCAGGATTTTTTCAAGTCTTCTGGTTCTATGGTCGACTGTGGAACATCGTATGTCAATATGTTTCTTCACCGGTGCGGGGATGGACTTTTTGCTTCATCTTCTGGAGTCTCTGTATTTTCATTTGCGTTGATTTGCACTGCAACCTCTCTACGTCTGCAACAGGAACTACCTGGTTATCATTTAAAAATCATCATTTGGTGGAAAAGTAAAAACATTTCCGTCATCTTCTTTAGTTTTCCCAATATTATATTGTAGCTAAACCAAATGCAGACCTGGCATGCCAATGAATTCATACACGTAGGCTACGTGCTCTGAACACTTTCAAGATTGCCACGCTAACCTATAATGACAATAGGCCTACAAGGAAAGGCCATACATTCTTTCACTTGTAGTCTACCGGTGCACACTACAGTCCTGCGCGGGGTGGGTTAACCCGCGCTGGTTGCAGGTACCCGCATTTGCGGGGCGGGTGCGGGAATCCGCACTGCTTTGCGTGCGGGTTGAATTTGCTGTGGGGTGGGGAGGGTGCGGGTTGTACTTGCTGCGGGCGTGGGTTGAGAAATTCCTTGTGCGGGTAACGGAGTGTTGAGGCAAAGCACGTGAACTTAATCAGCTCAAAAATCGCAAAACACGTGGATGAACAGAACTAGAGTTGTTTGCCAGCATTGTGCTTAGGACAGTAGGCCTGCAGCAATTATTACATTATGATGTAACAACCTATTGTTGCGAAACATTAGCTCAGACTCTTGCCATGTGGTGGGCAAGTAAACATTTTCCAATGCAACCGTCGTACTTGGTGAGGAATAAGTCAGTCTAGCAGCACTTCCCAGTGGCGTACGCAGAAAGTTTTCATGGGGGGGGTTTCATTCAGTGACATAGGGTAGTCATTTGCATTTGTTGTGCGCTGTTTGTGACGTCACAATTTGACGTCATAGTCCTGTTTCCAAACCAACGTTTTAGCGAAGTTCGTTGACATAATATGCACGTTTTGCTATACATCCACTCTCCTTATTTTATGTGTCATTGCACTGAATATAACCAATTACCGCTCCAAGTTAGGCTATCGGGGGAAAATACACCCAACGCTACGATACACAGTTCGTAACTGCAAAAATATCAGGCTGTGCGTTAAAACAAGGGGTACAACACACTCATCAATTCGTCAGAGCAATTTACAGCGGAAAAATGAGGCTGCGCTAATGTCTTGTCGAATGTTAGCAGTCGAGCATAGAGTAAATGCGGGTGGACTGGCTGGCGCACACCCCGGTTTGAAAAATCGAATCTTGCTAAACTACACAAGAATTGAGAATGAGAATGCGCATAAAGTACGCAAGAAAACTTTCGATTTTGCTGTTATTTTTAGAAGTTCAGCACACT
>Ga0210059_1009973_pt1 | contig 14742 bp, 6 predicted proteins | sample Ectturendosymbi2_FD_188042 | JGI IMG/M metagenome (GOLD analysis project Ga0210059, IMG submission 188042) | Ecteinascidia turbinata endosymbiont from Florida, USA - Sample 2 (SPAdes) (version 2) | ecosystem: Host-associated > Tunicates > Ascidians > Unclassified | place: Key West, Florida...
TTGACAAGTGTGACGTTTGTGGCACAAACAGTCACAATTGCTGAGCAAAAGGTCTGCCCGGAGTCGGAGTCGTTGAAATTTTCTACGACTCCGACTCCTCAGGTTGAAAATCCTTCCGACTCCTCGACTCCGACTCCACAGCCCTGGTCGTAACAATACCTAACACTGTATAATCAAACCTATGTAACGATTTGACCCCATTGCTGCTGAAGGCGCAATTCTTGATGGTATTCTTTCATGACACATGTAACGGCTCCACGATTGGCCGCGTAACTGCGTTGCTAGTTGGACATAAAAATTTTGGTAGTGGCTCCACATAGCCAAGCTTACGTTTCAAACTGTAAAGAACTTACAACTGTCGTTACAAACGAACGAAATATTCTGCGGGGACCGACAAAAAGCGTCGCTCATAAGTTCGTTATGGCCGAACTTGAATGCTGTGTGTGTTTGTAGTCAATTCTATGGACTTCATGTCTGTTCCAAAACCTTAAAATTAAATTAAAATGCATGCAAAGGATAGGAATTCTTCCGGGAACGACAACAAACGTCGTTATAGGCTAACTGTCGTTATAGCCAAAGTCGTTACAGGCGAATTCTACTGTGATTGTTTGCTGCTGGTTTGTTTTCATGCCTCTTCAGGGCGTTGAAGATGAGCCACTTCCACTTTTGACAGTGGCAGTAACATCCTCCAGCGAACATCCACCGGACCACATTGTTGTCCCGAAATACAACCAGCCCTGTTGCTGTCATTCAACTCACTCAAGATGATTTGAGCTTTTGTTTGCATGGATACGTAAGGATTATGGTAAATTGGATTTACATTTTGTCTGGGTTTATTTTCTCCGTCCAGCTCAGTTCCTCGTGCAACCCAACGGGTGAAGCCGGTTGCGATCCAGGATCCTCAGGGTAACTGTGTGGATAACCTGCAAACACCCTTTTTTGACTGCTTCGTTTGCCATCCCTTTACACGTGGCATTTTACTTCACCGTACCGATTTATTAGCTTTTCTAACAGGTACCTGACAGCAGTGGTGCAGAAGTTGCGGATTCAAGCGCACCCAGAAAAGGTTTGATTTGTCGAAAATCCACGCAAAATCAAAGAAAATTCGGGCACAGGTGTTCGACACCTTCCAATGAAACTGAACGAAATACAAGCAGATAGGTTAGCTCCAGGGCCCCAACATGGGGAAGTGCCGCCCCCACCACCACCACCTTCCACAACTATGGTCACTTGCTATTCCTTCTTTTCACCCAAAGTGCCGCCCCGGGGCATTGCCTTCTTCCGCCCCCTTGTCGGGGCCCTGGTTAGCTCTTCTGGCGAATATTTTGTTAGCCGACGTTTCGCCCACCTATTCAAGTGGGCTTCCTTAGGGCAATGAAACCTGGTGGCAAATGCTACGAAACAACATGAGTAGCAAAAAGAACAGCATTTTTTGAATGAAATACGTCTGAATTTGAATTTTTTCTCAGAAAAAATGGTGCTCAATGAGATAAAGTGAAGAAGTTTTTTGGTCCTCGTATCGTTTTTTGTCTTCATGGAATGTTTGGCGCATAAAAATTTTTCGGGCAAGTTTGGGGAAATTCGGGCAAAAGTCCTTCGCACCCTCAAAATTATGTCTGCTCCTACATCTATGCCTGACAGGATACCCATTCTTTTTTTTGCCCCACGGCCCTACCCAGAGAAAAAGCGGGCACGGAAATGAATTAATGAAAAATGAAGTTAGAACTCAACTCAATGATAAACAGATACTTCGCAGCAAATCAAGAGAAGTATCCTTCGGTACTCGTGGTTTTCTATCCCTATTTTTCTTAGGAAGATAATGGTAGAAAATTTTGATAAAATCATTAATTTTTTCCGCTCATCAACAATATTACACAATTCATGCGGCCTCTGATGGCAAACACTGTAGCTTTCGCACCTCTATTTTAGGGTTTGGTTTGAAAAACGAACGATGAATTAATGTATCACATGACAAATTTATTTTTCAAAACAACACCGAAGTGAATCTGAAAATTTATTTTACATAATCTTTCAAAACCAACAACACTAGCGCACATAATACGAAAGGTCTTTATTTCATGGCACGTCTTGTTCGCTTGTTCCAAGAAAAGTTCGCTCCGTATGATTTGGGTTGCATCTCTTTCTCCTTTGCGTCGTCCACAAAGCACGTCCAACCTTGCCAATAATAACGTCAAGTTAGAACCACTGCTTTCGACCCTGATCAGTCAACAACAAACTTCCGACTCTTTCGGCATACAATAACCAAACAAAACTGACCTTTTCAAGGCAAACATAACTCCGCGGAATGCAAGGACAAACCTACAGAATTTTAAGCGCTTTTTCGAAACAAAAAAAATCGCTTGCGACAAGTGGAAACGGGTCAGTGCAAATACCCATTTAACCCTGCATGCAACCACACAGCAGTGACAGCTCACAATACAGCGGCTCACTACAGGGACCGACAGAATCAAGAGTTTCACGCCGCTATCTCGGAGTCACTGGTGCATAATATGACGTAGTCAATATTATCCTGTTATCACAAAATCTTTCACTCGGTGGTATTAGCAGTTGCTAAAACAACACTTTACGGCAGGCAAAGGGCGATTACATCACAAATACAATCGACGATCACAAATACACAAAATGACAATGTAATCGATCACGATTACATTTGTCTTGACACATTCTCAGAAAGAAAACAAAAACCGATTTGCAAGGTTTCACTAAAGTATATTTTTAGACAACATACGATATGAATGAATGCAAAAACGAAATTACCAATCTCTAAGGATTAAGCACCGGAAAAAAAGAGAAATAACATTAATTGTTCACTGAGGTGTTTGTGCAGACAACAAACCAGTTCAAACAAATCGGTCGTTTGTTAATGCAGTTCGAAAGCGTTTGTACATGTTCGTGCTATGACCACACGCTTGAACTTCTACAGGTTAGGGTTACAATTTTTGCTAAGGTGTTTGGAGTGAGTGCCGTTGCCAATGACCAGTACACATCTCTGAAACTGGCCAAAAAACGCAAAAAAAACAATTTACTGAAAACCAAAATAATACTAAAACCGAAATATAAGCCAAGTGGGGGCTCGTTTTTTACATTTAACCCTTGCCAGAGAAGGGAAACTTGCCCCTCGCCCCCCGTCAGTTACACTCCTGCAACAAACACTTTAAATATTGATTAAATAAAAGTAAGCAGTTATTAAAATGTCTGTTACATTTGTTAAACATCAACACTTCCAACTTTTATCAGTCAAACGACATCTATCAGGCTTAAACTTTCGTCCAGCAACGCTGAAAAGTCGTGTGTTAGTAATTTCAAAATTGCTGACTATTTATTCAAACTGCGGGTTACGGTGTTTTCAGCTGTGTGATGTCTTTTGGATTGTCTGCAAGCGCAGCATAGCATTGTGTAGCTTTTTATTTGAAATGAAATGAACACTGATGCCAATATAGCTGTACATCTATTGAACAAAACGTCAACAGTTGACAAAAGCTAACTGGATTCATTGAGTTTTTTTTACCAGTATCCGTGGACGATTTCTGTTGACGTGCTAGTTATCAGCGTTGTGGAAAGGTGGCTTAACTTGTTTTTAAGAAAAGCTCATATTTTTGTTGCTACGTCTCACTAGACTCACTACGTAACTTCTGGCGGCCTACAAGGAGGCAAGCTGGAACAAAGCGAATATTCGCTACAAACGCTGTGCTTGCAGTTGGACTATCTGGATTTAACGCACACAGACGAGCTAATGGCCTCCCTCAAACATAACCATAACAAACTATGATAAAGGAGGAAACCCAGCCACCAAAACCGCGGTTCATCGCATAAGGGTGAAGATTTCCAAGTTTAATCGCCAAAGTAACCGTCGATTAAGATTAAATCGACAGTGTAATCGATTATGATTACATGTTTCTTTTAACGCAGGGGTTTCTCAACCTTTTCAAGCATGTGGCCCAATTAATAAACAAACAGTGGGTCCATGATCCACCGACCTTGCAACTTTTCCAGTGAGACAGCTGTTGCACATGCATGCAGCAAAATTAAAAACAACTAAAATCAACATCTAATAATGTAACGCGAGCTTCAATCAATGCGAAGTCTGAGCCTGACTGTTGTCAGAAAGCAAAGATATTCGAGGCTCAATACATTATAATAAAAAACAGGTCAAGTCGTCTTCTACACCTGCTTCCAGATTTCGTTTTCATGGCAACAAGACCTCCGGTTTTCGAGGTTCATCCTGCAAAACTACTCAATTTCAATAATACAAGGCAGTGGCCCGACTAACATTCTTCCATGGCCCACAGGTTGAGAAGCCGTGTTTTAGCGTGATGTTGCGTTCTAACTTGGGAAACGAACATTCTGATTCGGGCCATATCGAATGTTCACCATCTTTGGTCTAAAGCATATGACAGAACTAACTACAACCTGCTGTTCGCTAAACTAATTAAGCGCAATGTACCTGCGTGCAACTGCATAGTAAGACTGTTGATGAGTTGGTATAGGCAACAGACCAGGCAAGTAAAATGGGGCACCAACTTTTCATTCCCCCATACCTAGACTGTTGGCCTTGCGTGGTTGAAGAACGCAGTCTGAGAGAGACTATTCGATCCAAAGCAGGAGCCCTTTAAGGCGCTGCCGCTCCGGACTAGATTGATCTAGGAATAAAGATGGCTAAGTGGTGCACTTCTCGAAAACCTGGAGAAGTCCCAACCATCAGCCGCATTGTCGGTTGCAGTTTAGGGTCTTGCCTACGACTTTGCCCTCGTTCGTAACGAAACGATGTCAGCAATCAGTCAGCATTCAAAGTCAGAACTATTTCTCACCTTGCCTTTCAACGAAAGCAACAGCATCTTCCTTCGTTTTGAACGACATAGCCATGGATATGTTGGACAAAGGGTCAGCACTGTTTGAGAAGACAACAAATTAACTCGAATTTATCAAACTCTCAGAAATTGAGCGACAACCCTGCCACAGAGTTATTTTCGATGGATTTCCAGCAAAGCCACAATGAGGAAAACCAATCCTTTTCATGCCACATTTTCATAAAACCGTCGTTAGATAAACAATCACCCTAGTTTGTACCAGAAAACAGTGCTCTGAAGCAACTAGAAAATTTATTATGAGGAGATTGAATATTAAAATGACGTAATGGCGCAAACTCAGAACACGATCTTTAGTTAATCACCTAAAAATTCATTTCGGCGGCCTACTATATGGCTCACATTACTCTACCGGTTCGTAGTGCGGTATTTGTACAAGCACGGTTACTGCAGCAAATAGGCACTGCAGCTCCCTACCGCGTGAGTGATTACGAGTGAGTTACACTTTAGAAACGATTTACGTATGAACATTTCTGAAAATCTAAGGCTCATTTATACATATTTTTTCTCACGACAATGAAAATCATGGGAACTTGTTCGAATTTCACTGCAACAGTTCGTAGCTCGACTGGTTGCTTTCACAAATAACCTGAGACGAATTGCAAGCAAAACAGAATTAAATGGACCATTTCTTGCAACTTAAAACAGCGTTGAGACAAATGGCTGAGATCATGCTAAACTGAGCAATGGGACAGCTTTATCATATCTACAACCAGGAAATTTAATGGAGTTTCATCAGACGGACTTCATACAAACCAACGAAACAGTGTCATTGGCTGGTGCTTGCACGTGGAGATTTTAGTTTCCACTACAAGCACGCATCGAGTTCGAAGCCTACTAAAAGTTGAACCACGGAGATACCAAGTCAACGACTACTAAGACGTGGACTTTTGTGATTTTAGAGTCCTGTAACTAGAGACAAGATTCTTTTCCCTCATAATTCCTACTTTTACAAAATTGTAGTGCTTTTCTCGTTTTGCAAACTGTTGGATGAAGCCGCGATTTAAATCGTAGCTTCACTTGATGTTACCAGGGTTCTCACACATTTTCAAAAATCGTTTCTATACTTTTTCAATACCTTTTCAATACCAAATTTGAGATCAGTTACCTTAATTTTTCCAAAATTCTATTCATGGAACACAATACAAAAAATATTTGCAGAACTGTCATCAACGGTAAAGAACAAAATTTGAATAAAAAATGCCTGAATTTGGGACTTCCATACTATTTCAATACTTCATGTACATTCTGGCCAAATTCAATACTTTTTCAAGGTCTTGAGAAACGATTTTGCAATTCAATATTTTTTCAATATCGTGTGGGAACCCTATGTTACATCCCTGCAGCAACATTTTACACGACACCCTTTTAACGTGCGGGTATCACGATTGGCAAATTACGGCAATAACACTGAGCACACGCTGACAACTAACGCTTACTTTGAACCCCAGCCCATTGTAGGGTTTTCCCATCTCTCTCGTGTATCGAATTCGATCCGCCACAATTTAGTATTTTGTATGCCCGACTGCATTGCGTTTTTAGCAGGTCGATATACTCTTACTCTCCGTGAGACAACATGCTCTTCAGGAACTCCTGTTAGATTCGCAGCATCCTGGCAAAAAAAGTATTTCGTGTATTCAGCAGCACCAACAAAATTGAGCAAATTGAGAAACGAACCAGCAATTTTTCACGGGAGAAAAACAACTTGCATCCGATCATCGAAAAAAATTATGCAACAGCATGGCTGACACAATACCATTTTCAGTTATTACGCTGACAGAGTATAAGCAATGCTTAAAAGTAAAGAAGAGTACATAATCTTTGGTAGATTCGTGGTAGGGTCATTTAAGTACATTCTAAAGGAAGAATAAACATTATTACATTGCACACAGTTAATTATATTTTGATGATTGTTTTCGACTGCAATGGAACTAATAAGTTCATTAGTTGACTAAAAATGCAACGTTTATTAATGATAGAACTTCGGAAGCTTTTCACCGTAACAAACTGGGATCACTGATATAAGCGAATGATTAAAGCTTCTATGTGTTATAAGAAAGCAAGAGTGCGTAACCTGTACCCAGTCGCAACCTATTGCAATATTTACAGATTAACTGCATATTATGTTTTTTTTGTGTTGTATCAGCCCAACAGCGTTGTCAACTAATGCAGTTGTTTGTACCGTGTAAGCTGATTATCTTTTTTGTATGGAGTACTAAGCTGGTTCTGCTACCGTAAATCGAGAGATGCGGCAAAGGTTAAGTCCGATATTCTGTATCTAACCACGCCCTTACACGAAAAACATGCGCAACGCAACTCCCTGAACTTCCATACGCTAACAGTTCCGTGCTTCCAATTGTATAATTTATACACACCGACACTTTACATTCACTAACCCTATCCAGTGTTTATACGTCATAAATAGATATATATATACGCATAATGCATAGTTTGGTATCCTTGCTTGTCACTCTTGACCAAAAAAACGTTGTATTGCATGATTCTGTTAAGTCAGTTGGCCTTGCCACGACTTTCGGCTGCGTACACTGCAACGCAAGCGATTCCCATTGCATTTACCAACCTTGCATGGGGATGAACTGTTTCGTGTATGGAAGATCACCTTCTCCCACGCAGCAATACAGCAAGCGAAAGCAAGCAATTGCCGAGCGAAGTCAAAATTACAAAGAAACGAATTAACTTAAACGGCAAAAACTTGGTGAATGCCTATTTGACACCAAACTATTCAATTTTGCAAAGAGTTGACACTTTGTCCAAACTAAAATAAACTTGCATAACGCACGGTAACGTCAGAAGCCGTGTATTCTAGCGTTAGATTTATCCCAAGAACTTCAACAATTCTAATCAACACAACACATGATTCAAGAAGTATCAGAACAAAAGAACAGTGCAGTACTTCAATCGCGTCTACTAAAAATATAGGTCCTGCGCCATTAATTGCATCTGTAGTAATAAACTGCTTATTCAAATGAGCTTCATTGCTCTATCAAATAGGCTATTGATTACATTTGCTGATGACGATATTCGCAGTTGAAGCGCTTGTGTTTCAGCCCCAGCATTGTATGTTGTTCGGTCCTTTTTACTTTCTTCAGCATAGTTCACTTTCTTGGATCTTATTGTAGCTTTGACATATGATGAGACATGAATCTTAAGACCGCCCTCTTTCATTGCAACAGTTGTCGAGAAACATCTAGAATTTACAGTAAATGTGAAATACGGCAAATCAGAGCTGTGAGCTCAATTACAATCAATATAGGTGTGTGATGAGAAATCACCACAAACCATTGACAAAACCGCTGTACATACTTATGTTCACAACCTGTCACTTAGTAGCATGGCCATTCAACTTATCCATATACTAACCCAAAAGAGTTTTTGCAATTCTCACCAACCTTATCATAACAATCAGAGAAAACTTCAATAAGGTCAAAAAGAAGAGAAAGGTCATAAATAAATAGGTAGAAAAACACCATTAAAAGCTTATAAAATATATACATAAACTTTATAGCTGCTTTTTAAAAAAAATTCACTTTACTTAAACAAAGAACAGAGCACCATTTTTGCAGCAGAGAAACACGTTTTGTTAACAAGAGGTGAACAGCATATAGCATTCCATAAAGACATAGGTAGGAATCCTAAATGCATTTAATAAAAAGAAACTTGTAGTAAATTTGCCACATTGTACTGCAGATGAATAAGAGGACAAACCTTGCTGCACATTGCGATGGCCGAAGGAATAATTGGCTTATTGCTAATGCCATTGGATCTGAATAGAAAATATATCAAAATAAGTTTAAAAAAACTTGACACAGAGCTTCAGCACAAGCAGCTGTCACAAAAATCATAAAATAAAACATGCATGCTTCAAATTCAGTAGTTGTAGCAAGAGCAAGATCTAATCATTGATGGAATCTTATGCTCTGGAAATTTGTTGCCAATACTTAAAGCTATTTAAATGCAGCATGAAGCATCAAAACATGTAAGACACTTGCTTGCCATATTAGAGATACTGATGAAAATGCAGCCATGTTACATACAGACATATTGCATAACTACATAACTACAACAGAAAACTTTCATGACTGACATTTTTGTTTCATAAAAACTATTCTTTACATTCTTTGCAGAGCTTTAGATACCAGGTAACAATTTAACAAAACCACTGTTTTTTACAAACACATTTTTGTGAAATGATCACAGACTTACATTTAAAACTGAGTAAAAGTAAACGACGATGGCTTAGCCATGATTTTTGAAGAGGTTTTTATCAATGGAGTTGTAATTTTCCACATGTAAAATGTAAGGAATCGCAAACAATTTATTTTAGAACTACTTTGCTTTCTCACTAAGTTGCTGTCTGATTTTGCAAGAACTTAATTCATCATTTCTTATCAAATGAGATATGAATTTGCAAACAGCTTATCTTACTGAACCTTTCATTCTACGATACGTTTGTTTGCTTTACCTGGAAAAAAAGATAGTCACAAGGCATGCATTAGGTCTGACCTTTTCACCAACACACTGCTAACAGACAACTAAGGCGCTGAAGTTGGCTTGAAAGTTAGGACTAGGACTACCACAAAGTGAAAGCTTAAGGGCAAAACAAAATGTCAAACTGATGGGTCACTCTAGACCAAATTACAATTTAAGGCTTGAGTTTGTTCCTAAAATTCATTCACCAAGTTCTGATCTACTCACACATTATAATGCACATATCATACAGGTTTTGATCAATGTAAAACTTTCACCACCTAGTATAAACAAAGGACATCTTAATTCAAAAACGCCGGAGCCACTTTTTCTGCAAAAGTTTCACTTTTTTGAGACAATAAAAGCAGCTATACACTGGCATCAAGCAGTAAAACTTTATCAACATGCCTAAATATGCTTACAGAAACGTTTCTATTGCATTTGGCAGCATATCAATGCATTTACATTGCACAAAATCACTGCTGCTGGACCCTGGTCCCACCTAGGTGGACTAACTCCAAAGGGCCATGCATTTAAACAGCCTCTGAGCCACAAATAATTTGGATTCTCAATAATAAAACTAATGTTACAGTACATAAATTCAGTCTAGGACCCTGTTTTTGGACTACATACCACTGAAAAATTTGGATGAAAACATACATGTACGTTACCAAGAACATTTGGGATAGCAAAAACATATTTACGTCAGATGAGAACAGGTTACAAAATTCAAATGACATATAGATACATCAGCCGGTAGTGGAAGTGTTAACTGTGGTGTGCTTTGATCTGCATTTTCATGCAAAGTAGGCTAGTTTTACAAAGGTCAATAATTAATCATTCAGTGAATTTCCTGTTGACCAGGAAATTAATAAAGTCGACAGTTGGATGCATCATAATAAGCTATCACTAAATTATAGCAAAACTGTCTACATGATATTTAACTCAGACCAGAAGCAGAGCTCCCCATTCAGAGTACAGATTGGTAGCCACCTAATTAATAGAGACAATTCAACAAAATATCTTGGAATGCACTTAGATAATAAATTAAACTGGGATACACATATTTCAAAGCTTGAAAGCAAGTTTTCTTGCTATTCTGGTATATTTTATAGAATTTGAGAGTACTTGAGCACAAATGAACTTAAGATGATATATTTCAGCCTTGTATACTCCCATCTACAGTATGCCATTGGTGCTTGGGGCTCAGCAACAAAAACCAGCCTAAACACTATCCATAACAAAATCATTAAGACCATCAGTTGGAGTTTTTTCCGATGCTATGTAACACCTGTTTACAGCCAATTAAATTTATTCAAACTGGAAGACATACATCAACTAGAAATTGCTAAGCTTATGCACAACTTCCACAGCAACAGAATGCCCAACACGTTTGACCATCTATTTGCTGCTGTTAATTGTGTCCACACCCGTGAAACTAGAAGTTCTACCTCAGGCCAATACTTCTGTCACCTAGTCTACTCCCAATATGGAAAAAGATCAATCAAAATCAAAGGCCCAAGAATCTGGCAGCAAATAGATTCCTCTCTAAAAGAATTGCCAGCAATCATCTTCAAAAAACGATATAAAAACTCGATTATTGAAAGTTATAAGAATCATGAGTAATGCTTTCCATATATCTTCTTGTTTGTAGCCAAAGAATCACCCCGAAGGTCAACATCTATCTTCTTAGCCTGAATTACTATAGTATATGTAATATAACACGACTTTCTGTCATTCCATGTTCATAATTAAATGCTCATATATGTACATTTGCGTGTATTTGTAGTATACTACTGTACTACCAAATGTATGTACTTGTAGTATACTATTTTCATGTATTTTAATGTAGCTTATTACTTCGTGAATACGTTGCTGCCGCGGTCCAGTTTTTGTTACAGAATATCAAGAACACCTTCAGAAGAAGCAAACAATTCTGTTACGAAAATTACCTCCAAAAATGAACTCCTCAATCTCCATGGAATTTGCATCGCGGTCATAATCAAATCATACTATCTTTATAATGGGTGTACGTGGATCAAGAAAGGGTTATGGCAACCTGAAGAGGATTTCTTTTTTGTCGGGTTTTTCTTTTCCTCTCTGTATGGAACCTTGTGATCCATGACAATTAAATGTCATGGCCATTTGTGCCCGACAAGAGTAACAACCTCTTTGCGATTGGCCATTAATCCCGGCAACCTATACATCGGACTGTGACAGCACGTCTAGCGGTCGACACAACCTTCACCATGGAAACATCAATCTCACGTAATTTATGGGGCACCTGACTAGATAACCTCTGTGTTTTTTCGGTGCCTGGCATTTTTTTCTGTTTTAGCGAGTATATCTAGCGCAATTAATTCAGTACCGCCAAATAAATCTATCTATCTATCTATCAGTGAAGCACATGCAATGAGAGTTTGTGAAGCAAAGAACATTTAGTGATAACTTGTCACATTTAAAAAATAATACTAATTTTAGATTCATCATGTGCTGCATCCGTTACACATCTGACAACAACAACAAAGTACAGCACTCTGGGCAGATCAGCAATGGAATGTGGAATGGTTGGAGAAGACTACAAGATTCAGTACTTTCATCCCTGACATCAGCGCCCACCCTCCTGGAATGGCCGTGCCAAAACACAACGTGAGTCTGGCTTAACCTTCTCTGCACCAGTGTCAGACATTTCCGTTCCTGCTTACACAATTGGCTTATAGCCAGTAGCGGATTATGGTGGGTGCTGACTGGGCTACAGCCAGGGGACCCCACCATTTAGGGGGCCCCCAATTTCTAAGTTGGTAAAAAAGAGTCATGTGTGAACAATACACAATACAGTACACTGTAAAAAATACCATCGCCAACCAGGAGTGATAAGTAGGCGCGCTGTGCTCACTCACTGAAAATGCTTCATTGATGTAAAAGTAGTTGATTCATTGGCGTGTGGTCTGGCCGACATTCACTAGCAAGTTAATACTCCAAGGTCTAAGAAGGTAAGGTATTCTACTCCCTTGTCTTATTTCCGTTTTGGATGCGCATATCGGTCCTGCAGACAGCCCGGAAAGAAGTTGAGAACTTGTTATGTGGTGTCAGGTCTCTTAACAATGGTGAAAGTAGGTAGATTTTTGCTAAGGATAATAAATCATGGTGTTATAAGGCAGGATTACCAGAGGTGGTACTTCAATACCAATTCTGGTACTATTTACCTACAAGATGCAAGTTGGGATATTTTAATACACATTACTTTTATGTTAATTGACATTATTTAGTGCTATTGTTGATAACTGACTTAAAACAGAATAAACACAATGAGAAACAGAAAGGTGGCAGATATCAAGATACTTAAACATTAACTGATAACAACAATTAAACCAAACCAAGCACTTCTTAGTTCTGTTTGCATTTCGTTCAAGTAACTCTAAGCTTGCTCCCCTAAACTCAGTGACTCATTCCATTTTAGTACGTCGTAAGACGTGCTTTTAGTTATTTTGTTGAGTGCCATTTGATATTCTAAGTGCAATAGAAAAGTAAAAACAATTCAGTAGTGTTATTTCTTATGAATGAACGTAAAACCATACATAATAAGTGAAAGTGAATTTCACAACAGTTATCGATAAGTGAGTGCATCCTCTTGTTCTTACTAATAGTTTTACTGCTTTGTCCTTCATTGTGAAGAGAAAGAATGAAATATTAAATTACAATGAGTACCAATATTTTTACCATAGAAATTTAGGACATATCAAACTGGGCTATTATGAGAGGTAAGGTTAGGTTAAATTTTGGTTAGGTTAGCTTTGCGGTTAAGTTAATGCATTTTTGGTCTGGAATCTGACATGGAAAGCTGATTTTTCTGAAAATAATTTTTAAAGAAAATTTTATTTACCCAAAAAAATGTCATTTGGATATATACATATATACAGTGGAACCCCTCTAGCATGACCACCCACAGGACGGCATTGAATTGGTCGTATTAGCTATGCCGGGGTTGCTGCGTTAGTGGATTTAATCACACTTGCATCGCTAAAGGTTTCATGTATTAGCTTCCCGAACGTTCACATGGCAGTTCGCATTTATCTATCCATGGCAATATCAAACTGCAGTGGGGAGTGATCTTTTTTCAAAACTAAAAAGAATAAAATGTGAGGTTCGAAGTTGCATGGGTCAACAGCGGCTCAGTTTTCTCTATCTGATGAGCATTGAAACTGATATTGCAGATACACCAATAGTGGTGTGCAGATGGAAAGGCGAACAGGACGACGTCCCTAAGCATCCAAGGCAGAAGGTGATCAAAAGAATGAAATCACAAAAAGTAAAAGGCTGTTACTGGACATTTTACCTATTGTAAAGCTGCTAACACATGGTACATGGGTTTAAGTTTTCAGAACTTGTTTTTTTGCCAACATTAGTTTTTATGTATTCAAATGCCAACGATTTTCATATTCTTTAATACTAGCACATTCTAAATTCTTGTGTTGTTTGGCAAGTTTCAAACTGTTATCACTGGTAGTCCGCCATCCCAGCCGCATACCTTCTTTGCTCAACTGCTATTCAACGAGACATTCGCACAGACTTACAGCTTTGCAGATGCGAACTACGCTGACGTAGCATTAGGTTCTACTCCCATTTGTAACGCATTGCTTGATATTTTTGCAGTTACTGTATAAATTGCTCCATGGTAGCGTTGATTTCTGGGTTTTTCTCCAGTCTATTAACTTGAAGTGCTGATATAATTTATGTTCATTCCAGTGACACATTGTACAACGACTAAGGAGAGTGCGTGTAGAATAATATGCAGATTGCGTCAACAAACTTTGCCAAAACATAGGTTTGCAAACGCAAATATGACATCATATTATGCCGTTGCAAACATTGTATATCCAGTAACAATGACCACCTTACGTTGATGCACAATACTAGAATTTGGTAGGGGGCATACAATCAAGCAGTCGCCCCGCACATCACCAGACCTCTGTATGCCACTGGTCACTAACCTTCAGTGATTTGATCAGCGACTTCACTTTTAAAAACGCTTGCAAAAAATCCATGTAACATAACCAAATACCACTCTAAGATGAATGCTTATTATTTCATTTATACATACATTATTTTGTTTGCTAAATCCATGATTTTCGTTCATGTTGTGATTGACACTAGTTAATGATTCATTTTTTTGTTCAAGCTTCATTTGTTTCAACTATGCAAGTACTTCAGTTTGTTCATTCAGTTTTTCGCATACATATATAGATAGGGGCCCCTTTCTAAGTTTCAGCCAAGAGCCCCATGCAACCTTAATCCTTCCTTGCTTATAACCCCTTCTACGGCTTGAAGGTATGGTGTAGAACAGGCGTGTACAGCCTTTTGGCTATTG
>Ga0210059_1009974_pt1 | contig 14742 bp, 7 predicted proteins | sample Ectturendosymbi2_FD_188042 | JGI IMG/M metagenome (GOLD analysis project Ga0210059, IMG submission 188042) | Ecteinascidia turbinata endosymbiont from Florida, USA - Sample 2 (SPAdes) (version 2) | ecosystem: Host-associated > Tunicates > Ascidians > Unclassified | place: Key West, Florida...
TGGGTCACTGTCTAAATCTGACAAACACTTTCAATTAATTTTTGGAATTTTTTACAACTTTGCATGCAGATGCAAAAAAATATTTTAAGTACACATGTAGGCGACTGGGCGTTAGCTGTTAATGACGTAGTAGTTGTTTTTATTCTCGTGGCATAGCTAGTGGGCTAGGAATGTTTGTTGCTTCAAAGGCTATTTCAGATATAGTGCTAACCAACACACTATTAACTCAGTCATACTTCAGACAGTATGCTACAAACCATTTTCAGATTTCGGACGCAGGATTTAGCTGCTAGCCTGAAATCAATCTGGGAAAAAGAGACGACGTAAAATTACTTTGTTGTTTGAAAATCGCTTTTATGCTCTTTTCTGGGAAATCTGTCAAATGATATTTTTGGAGGGTCATCAGTACATATTCTGTGTACGCAGCTGTATTACATTTGTTATATTTGAGTTTTAGATGGGGGTTGTTAGGCAGGAATGGGTTGCTGTAATGGTCACTGTACAAAAAAGGTTGAAAACCACTGGTTTAGTGCAACAGTAAGCAATGCACAACAAAGACGAGAACAGTCATTCAGGACCGCATGCAGGGTAACCCCTGAGAGAAAAGGTTCACATTTGGCTAGGAAGCTTGCATGCAGCTAATTTCATTTATTGCATCTGTGATGACTCTTTGTTCGTTTATGAGAAAATCTTGTGTGCACGTGTTGGAAAAAGTAAAGACCATTTTACATTTTTTTTAGTCATTCACCAACAATCATTGATGAAAAGTATTTTCGTTGAAAATGGACGCATTTTAGGAAAATTTACCAACAGCGCCTAAGTTTCTTTTGATCTTGATGGCACTTTTTGGACACCGGCTGACTTACACAAATCTTAGCGGGAACACTGTTTCCCACTAAAAACTAAGAAAACAACCTTTTTTTGCTGCAATTTCAAAAATCCAAGGGAGGAACAAGGCTTTCTCTGCCCCCCCTCCCTTCTGATGCCCATGCCTAACCCCTAAACCTAAAGTTTGGAAACTTTTGAAAAAAGTAAAGAAAAACTGGTCTCATGAATTGAAACATACAAGCACTACTACCAAAGTTGCCAAGGTGAGAGCCAAACCATAAACCATTGGCACAGCAGACAGAAACGCTACCATGGTGGTGGCACTTCAGAGACAAACTCAGCGATTTATTCAAACTGCGTTATGCAAGGCGGTTCCCTAGCCACTTACATGTTTTAACAATCTTTTTTTTGAAGTGCTTTTTATATAGTTGACGTTTTAGATTTATGGTTAAGGATTAGAGTTTTATGTTTTTAGTTAGGCTTATGTTTAAAAAATTAATCACCACTAGAGATTGACTGATATGGATTTTTTGGGGCTGATACCGATATATCGGCCATTCATGGACTGATAGCCGATAACAATAACCGATATTTCCAAAATGTCAAATCTTTTTTCTGCTTAATTATTGAAAAGATAATGTATTCTACGCCTGACCTTTTAAAACTGCAAAAATCAGGATTTATGAGCAAAATTTTTTCAAATTGCAGCAATTTCAGTATTTTGATATGATTTTTACTTCACACTTTGAGAGCCGGCGTACAATATATTCATACTTTGATTTCGGCTTAACACTTTGAGAGCCGGCGTACGATATATTCGTACTTCGATTTCGGCCTAAAAAACAGTAGTTTTCGGTTGCCTTACCAACGCCCTATCTCCTCTGCCGATTGCGCTATAGAGCTGTTGAATGGCTCAAAAGAATCGGCCAGTCTAGTAGATTACACTCGAAAAAAAATTTTTTGGTTGGGGGTGCGGATTTTTTGTGGCTGACGTCATAAGTGAAGTAATTTAAGAGTCATTTTGGCACATGTTGCCCGGCCTGGGGCCCAACCGCTAGGCCAAAGTGTTTCGCTGAAGTTTTCATTGGAATCTAGACTCGAGTCCGAGTCTTTTGAGCCTTTGATCGACTTTCTAGCGTTACTGGTTCAAAAGTTATGATCTAAAATAAACAAATTAACTAATTATCTAATTAGCTAATTAGTCTAATATTTTTACCAACTAACATCATAACTTTTGAACCCGAAACCCCAGCAGGTCATCCAAAGTATCAAAAGACTCGGATTGTAGCCTAGTTTCCAGTAAAAACTTCAGCGAAATACTATCAACTAACGGTTGGCGCCCAGGGCCAGGCAAAGTGGGCCAAGGTGGCCTAAATGTCCTCCACTCATGACATTACTCACAAAAAAACCACACACCCCAAGCAAAAAAATTTTTTTCAAGTGCAGACTAGAAGACTCGCGTCTTTTGACGCTTCGACCAGGTCCGTAACCTGTACAGGAGCAGAGATATTCCCGCGCAAAGCCACGTGCGTTTAGGTGTTTTTTTTCCAAAAATCCCTGAAAGCAGCCGGACGCCACAGAGTTAACCCTTTAACGGCTGCGATTGGCTGGGCCTTTTTTGGCCATAAATTGCCAGCCGCTAGAGCTGTTCAAACCCTTTACGGATTCAGCAAGTCTTCTAGTTGACATCGAAAAAATAACGTTTTTTGTTTTTGGTGGTGTTTTCTGGAGGTGACGTCAAAATGAGGGCATGTTTTGGAAATTTTGGTCACCTTTGGCCGGCCCTGGGCCCAAACCCATTGACCCATTCTATTGGCTCCAAGTTTTGTTGAAAACTAGGTCAAAATCTGTGTCTGTAGAACCCTTGATTGACTTGCTAGCATATCTGTAGCCAAAATTATAGGTCAAAAACTGGCAAATTCAAAACTTTTCAGAAAAGGCATAGTTTGCCCTTTCAGGGCAAATTTTGGCCAGCCATAACTCGGCAGCAGATTGAGCTAGAGAGTTTTTCAAACCCTGTAATGACTAGTGGCGTCATGTAGTTTAGATTTAAAAAAAAAATTTTAATTTGGTTAGGTGGTTTTGTGCCAATGGGATCATGACAGGGGCATGGTTTTCGGTGAATTACATAATGTCATCATCCGATCCCACACGCCAATATTTTGGCTCGCAGTATTTTTGGATTCTAGGCGAGAAGATGCGTTTTTAGAGCCCTTGATTGAGTTTCTAGCGTTTCTGGTTCAAAAGTTAGGCCAAAAAACAGCTAATTACTAAGGGGTATTACTCAATACCTTTGGAGGATTTTCCCTAATTTATTTTAATGTTTTTTGGCCCTAATCTTAGAACCAGGAACGCTAAAAACCTGTTCGGACCCTTCAAAGTCCCGAAATGTAACCAAAAAACAGCTAAACTAAAAAAAAATAAATGTCATTTAAATGGCTCCTGCGGGTCTTAAAGGGAGGTCGGGCAAAAATGCTGACGTCAGCAAAAAATAACATAAAGATCCTATCATCATATAAGCATTAAAAAAAAAACAGACATCCTAAACTGAAAAGTTTTTTTTTATTGCAAACTACATACCGTTACGAGTCTTTAGAGGGTATGAACAGCTCTCTAGCTCAATCTGACGGCGAGTTATTGCCTGGGGAGAAATGCCCCTCACAGTGGCTTTTGAGGGAGCAAAATTTTGGTCAATTTTTGGTTTATGAGCCATACTTTTCGCTCCGGATATGCTAGGAAGTCAATCAAGGGCTCTATAGACGTGGATTTTGACCTAGTTTTCAACTAAACTTTGAGTCCAAAAAATGGACCATTGGGACAGCGCCCAGGGCCAGGCAAAGATGGCCAAAATACCACAAAAACACCCCTACTTGTGACATTCCCCCCAGAAAAGCTCAAACCCAAAACGAAAAAGTTTTTTTTTTGATTTTGACTCCAAGACTTGTTGAATCTGTAGAGGGTTTGAACAGCTCTCTAGCTCTAGCGGCTGGCGATTTATGGCCAGAAAAGAGGGCACCAATATGTTAGCTCGCTCGGTTGAAGGGTTAATAACGGAAATGAAGATATTAACGTGAAATGATAAAAAATATTACTATTGAAAATTTACTATTGAAAATATAATATTGAAAATATAGGTCAGGGGTAGGGAGGTTGGGAAAATCCCCTTCCCCGACCTAATATTTTTCGTGTTTTTGATTTTTTCATAATTTTGCGTTATGGTAATTTTTTTTTTCATTTTCACGTTAATATCATTATTTTCGTTATTAATTTCATATTTTAAGTTAACTTGTTGGAGGTTTTATCAAAGCTGGCCGCTTCATGCTCTAACCTGTCACTGATTGTCGAAGGTCAGGCGTGCCAGGGCATGTCATATTTTAATCCGATAATCAAATATTCAGGCAACCAGCTAAGATCGCTTCACTTGAACATCATTTGATGACCATGTGGACGTTAGTATCAAAGCAAAACACTGCTAACTTCATCAGTTCTTCTGTGTAGCATTTCTCCTGATAGAACATGAGTTTGTCAGCAAGGCCCAGTTGGTGTACATTCAGTCACAGAATTAAAGAAAGCAAGCTTTTAGAAAATTTACTGCACCAGGATGAAACTATTACAAGTAAATTCCTGAAAAATGAAACAAAAACACGTAAAGTTCATCCTAAGTTAGGAAAAGTTTGAGATTTATCCAAATGACCTTTTAACTTCAAAAACCTTGAAGTTCTTGTTGGAAAAATTAGCATAATGAGTCCATTGGTAAATAAAAACAGAGATCAGCAACTTTTTAAAATGGTAGCATAACTATAGTAAAAAAACAAAGAAATGCTACCAGGAACAAGAATAAATGTTTTTGTATTAAATGTCATAAAACTTTCTTAATATTGAACATTCATGGTTTTCTGAAATTATCATTGCTGGCTGGATCCAATTATAATAACTTAACTTTTTTTATTCATAACTAGACTACGAGCCCATTGTAGTGAACAATACTTGAGGAAATCTGTATGCTGCAGCAGTGAAGTTCTAATTTGCACATGCTGCTTATATATCACATCAAATACCTTAGAAGTATTTTTGCTGGGAAAAGTGGAAGAATAAGAGGTTCTAAAATTTTGTTTTAAGTTCGGGGAAATGTTTCATCTTTTTGCTACAGAAGTGATTGATGTACATGTAATGTGGTTAAAAGTAGTGTTGCAGCCTCTCTGTTGGCATTGCGTTGAATGTGCGATTCCCCACGAACGGGATGTGCACAAACAACAATACCCATATACTTGTGGCGCGAACAAGCAATAATAGAGTGATCTCATCAGGTGATCTCTATTGTTGCTTGCTGCCACGGTGTGCAGCTTTGCGCACATGCCGCTCAGGCTTTCCGATTGCAACAAAATGGTGTTGTGACCAGGATGTGACAGTCGTACCAGATGCAGCCTTCACAAAAAGAACGTGCAATCTGTGCAGTTCGTTGTAAAAAGGAAGGGATGTTGTTGCAACCTCTCCGTTGGCGTTGCGTTGAATGTGCGATTTTACCACGAACGAGATGTGAACACCCATATGTATGTGGTGTATAGAACAACACCCATATATATGTGATGCGAACAAGCAATAATAGAGTGATCCCTATTGTTGCTTGCTGCCACAGTGTGCAGCTTTGTGCACATGCCACTCGGACTTTCCGATCGCAACAGTAGAATGCAACTATGCTAGTTTGATTATGCAGATGATATTAGCTCAGGCAAGAATACTTGGTACAGTAACAGCATTTAATAGCCTGGACCCTGGGGAGTGCAGCAACAAGATACCTTAAAAGTATAGTTGATTTCTTTGTGTGAAGTGTATGCTTTGGTAGTCACTTTTCTAGGAAATTGAAAAGTGGCTTTTCGTAATTTCTGCACTTCAGGTTTTTAAAAAAGTGTGCTTTCTTGCTTGATCACTGCAATTGAAACCTATGTGGTGTCACTCTATGCTCACAAGTTCACAAATTTGACTGCTTTGGAAAATTTTTAGAATAATTTACAGTGTGTCACTACAAAAGATATAAGCTACTTATCTGTTATATAAGGGTGATCCAAGATTTTTGTTTTTTACACCAGTAATCTTGCCTTCAATTGTGGAGATTTGTAAAACTACAAGAGAAGTTCACTTAACATAAGTTGTAGAAGTTGAATTCAACAAAGTTGTAGAAGTTGAATTCAACAAAATGTAAGATTGTTGATTTTAATGTTGCAGTTATGGTGTGTATCATGTCATTGAAACTTTGGAATTTATAAACAATTGATGCTTAGCAGTTGAAGAGAGTCTGATTTGTAAAACATCTACTGATATTTTTATCCAGAAATGTATATTCATTTACTTTTATAGTTTGTTTTAATAGTTGGTTATAATCAGTTTGATCTAGTGGTATGATCTTAATGGGCATACTTTAATGTGGATGTCTAACTTTTTTCCTGTCCTGATGTAGTAATTCTTTGCAACCATCTGTTTTTCAAAGAACCTTTTTGCGGCTAGCTACTTGTGAATTGAACATTAAAATAAAGTAGTCTTTCGGATTTTCAAACATGACATGTCATCTGATATTGAGAGATATTTTACTGATCTGCAAATTTTAGCAATCAGCGATCTAACTCTCACTGACAGAAAACTGCTGACAGAGTTTAAGAACTCACTGGAAGCTCCTGGCGATTTAAATGTGGCAATTGTTGACGCAAGTCCTGAAATTCAGATAAAGTTGTTTATTGAAGATTTGAAGCGTGTTGAAGGTCCTTTTCAATTGCCCTGCTTGACAAAGTGGAATGGCAAAAGAGTTAAAGAAGAAATACATGACTTGTTTGGTTTTCCATGTGACCATCAAACGCTTATTACTGAATCGGTGTCAATTAAAGACGACGAAACTTTGTTAGAACATGGAATAAGCAAAAACGGAAGTGCTTTGCGCGTCTTTTTGTTGAGGCGTAAGAAAACTCACACCCCCTCGGAGGCTTTGGCATTGGATGGCTCTAGTCTTTCGCAGTCAACATCCAGTTTTTCCAATTTTTCAGAATCAGAAAGAACAGCTGCAACTACATTGCCTGCGAAAAATGTGAAAGTAACGACATCTAAAATCAGAGCGTTAAATCCTGTTTCTCCTGAACCTGAGTCGTCCAGTTAGTACTGTGATGCTTTGCGCATGTTTGTTGTACTTTATGTTAGTGTAATATGTTCAATATTTGCAGCGTTTGACTGAAGTTGCTTCATACTTATAAGAAAATTTTGCGTTTTTGTCTGAGTACTCAGAACCCCGAGAAATAAGCATGATTAACGACATCGATCTGTCTACTTTGCAGAACCCCACCTATGCCATAAGATAGGAGCACCTCATCTCCGTTCAACAGTGAAAGCAGATTGATATAAGTTGGTTGCTGCCCCTGTTCATAAAAACTTTATTTCAGCCATGCTGAGCAGTAGCACTGATATGCGTCCTCTCAAACAAATTCTTAATTTCCAGTCGAAAGCATTGTTTCATAATCATGGTGGTGCCTACTTTATAGGTGTGTGGCACCAGGCGTACGTGTCAGGCTATCAGACACAACTTTCATGCTTCCTTGATAAGTGCTATGTAAACTTTTTGTTTAAAACTTTGCCTTCCTTTGTAAACAAAAAGTAATACGTTGATGTTTTTAGTACAAGTTTAGAAAACTTGCGTCTATGTCGCAAGCATGAAAATTTGCAAGAGCAAATGAGATTGGTTCTATGGCACCAACTGTCAAAATGCCCTTTCAAAAGTAATTTAGTCACTTCTATTTTTGACATCATGAACTTATTTTGTTAAACACGTCCATCGCGTAATACTAGAATGGTGATGAATTGAAAGTTATTTGTTTGCGCATTTTGCGGGTAATTTTCGAAATGCAGCATATCGTCAAATTTCATTGACATAATTTAAAACACTGTTCGCTGAACCGTGTCGTCACTATTCTGGAGGTCGCGGTATGAGATGTTCGAGACGGTATCTTCTAGATTTGAATGAACTCCTTTGTTCTTAAAACTGTTGCAATAGCTATAGCGCAAGAAACATTGTATGGAAACATTTCCTTGTGTTTGGAAGCTTCTTCCAAAAACGAATAGCCCATGTCGAAGTGTTAAGCGACGGGCATCACAAAACAACTTTCATCCGCCACATCGGAAGACTAGCCAAAAGGGGTGTGAATCCTGCAACTTGAAGCCATATACTGACATCGTTTCAGTGCTAGTTGGACGTCGAGTGCCGGGAGTACAAACGTAAAGTGTGTAACAGCTTAACTGGCTGTAATCGCATTACTTTTAGCATATAAAATGTGTATAGGGCTTGCGTACAATTTTCCTTAATCGTGGAAGGGCATGTGCAAAATCAGCAACATCAGTGCTGATCAGAGCGCAGATGAAGCGATCGCTGCGTCATATCTGTCTCCACAGACTCCGAAAAATTACGAAGCTGGTAAATTTCTACGTCTGAAAGCAAGAGCTTTGAAGACACCAAATTGCTTGGAGAAAAGGCTACGAGCAAAATTGTACCTCTAAGCTAACTTTCAACTCAATGCCCGGAGTTCAAAAACTGGGTTCAAGAAAAATATGACTTAGAAATTAGCTAACAGACAACAAATCTTTTTTTTGTTGACCACTTTTCAACCAAAACATGGCTGCACCCCTGTAGGAACCTTGTGGTGAAGGGGCACAAGTGCACGTCACAAAAACTATGGAAAATTTTTATACAGTGGTTTGAATTGGCAATTTTGACGTCACAATCATTGGAATGTGACGTAATTAACTTTCATCAGGATGGGGGAAGTAATGTGGCTTGGTGATTCGCCACATACAACGTTACATTCATAGCAACGATAGTAGAGTCTACTACCTAGTCGAGTGGGGAAAACGCTTGTTGCTGTTACGGGGAGGGTCGTCGGTTCGACTCTTCAGGTGGCTCAAGACGACGCTGCAGTTGTATCCAATGTTCTACAAGCTCCCAACGACCCCAATCTATCTACGGTACACTGACTTGGGCACATAAGTGTAACTGGTTGTTCTTAGGCTTACACAAAATTCATTCACAAGTATGTACACAAACACAACATGCAGCTAAGGGAGCATCCACACATTACGTCATCCGAGAGGGGCTTTGAAAATAATGATGGGGCAAAAAATAGTTATCTAAAATTCTGATGACGGAATATGTGAGCGCTCCCTAGCAACAACAGATGTTACTGTACTATAACATCTTTCCAAAAAACTGAATTCTGTGATCATTAACTACTTTGAAATCCTGCAATATTGTTATGAGATCAACCTGGTTTGCTACGTGCTTGTGAATTAGCAAAAAGTACCTGTGGTTCATGCGCGCTTGGTTAAGTTTGTCAAGTAGTTTTTCAGCCGTCGAAGGCACGAATACGATCGCTCTGCTGCAGGCCCGTAACCAGAGGGGCGCCTTCGCCCCTCCCTGGAAAAATGTGTTGGACATAATTCAAAAATAATGGACATAGTTCAAAAACGTTTGGCCCCTCACGGAATACTCTTCGCCTCTCCTGGTGTCCCAAGCTGGTTACGGGCCTGCTCAGCTGTATCATTTGACGTTGGTACTGCCAAGTACATCAGTAACAGTCGTGCAGTAGGTGTCCTACTCCGGTAAATTCCTCTTAGAGCAGGGGTGAGACCTTTGTTGACTGTGATTGGACCCAAAACTAGTTGTGTTGCTTAAACTTATTCGAAGTTTAAAAGTGGTGGGGCCAACAACCCCCAGAAAAAGTGGGATTTCCTAGGCCCATGCGGCCCCCCGGACCTCCACCCCTGCCTGTAGGCTACACGCACCCAGTCGCGTAACTGACGGAGAACAGGGGTGCGAACCGCTCCTCTGGCAAGCCAAATGTAAAATGCGGGCCCCACTTAGCTTACTTTTCGGTATTTTCTTTTGGTTTTCAATAGGTCGTTTGTTTGCATTTTTCAGTGATTTAGGGTTTTAGTGTAGACATCTACATCAGGATTCACTAACATTTCTCAACTTTTTTCTGAGTTTTGGTTGGTGGGGTCCCTTTCAGCGAAGTTTCCCCCTGTCTCAAACATCTGGTTACCAGTGATGTAGTCGAGACCTGGAAGTTCGAGACCTCACATTTCTCTGATGGTAATTAAAGCTAACTCCTTGAAAAAAGCTGCAAAAAATATTTGGAATGTTGCCAGATACAAAGAGAAAGGTGTTTTCCGTTGCTATGCTTCAATAAATTTGTTTTACTCAGAAAATTTGTAAATTGTCTTGTTCGTTAAAAACACTACCAACCCTTCTATGTAATGACAGGAGGTGATGCCCTGATGAAGCTCCCATATTCTGACCTGCTACTCAGTATTGAAGTATGTTATTTGAGAACGTGGAAAAGAGGCGAATCACTTCTTTTTATTTTAAGCAAGCATACATGATGTAGGCGAGTGTATAAAACAGCACAGCGAAGTGGTAACTCCTCAGGAAAGGTTGCTTTCAATCCTTTAATTTTTTCCCCAGGTGTTTAGTTGTTTAAAGCACTTGTTAGAAGTAACAATCTTTTAAAATAATTTTTCTATCTACCACTCACCTGTTCCACTGCATTCCTTTTATTTTAACGCAAGGCAATAAACTAATATTCTGCACTGACACTCCAATTTCTTCGCCACATATTTCGCGTATTTTGACTAACAAAGCTTTGCCATTTTTTGTAACGTTACCTGCACCTTTTTTGGGTCTTTTCTCCTCACACGACACGAAATCGATTTAGAATTTTCCAAATATTTAGAAATAAGAGGTCATAAATTTGGAGATTTAAAAAACGAAAGCACTACTTTGAAATATTGAAAAGCAAAATTGTAACTTGTTACATCCATCCAAACTTGCTCACTCAGTCCAAAACAAGTTTTAAAATTTTTGCCCGTGGTTCCCCTGTTGACGCAAAGAAAAAAAGGCTTATTGGAGTAACAGACTTTTTGGCATGAATTAGGTTGGCACTTTGAACCAGCGAGGTAATATCCCACCGCATGCTCCACTGCAGTGACGTAGCGATGTTAACTGTAGCCCGGGGCCGACCATAAAAATGCTTCCTCTTTCCATTCCTCACATTTGCTCACAACAATATAAAATTAAAGAAAATCATGTCTCATGCTTATTATAAATAACTATAAGAAATAATAAAGTATCTTGAACATCATAATCGAATACAAACTGAAAAGGGTCTTGTATTTAATTCTCGGTTAAAGGTTTTGCTTTCTGTGCTTGTTCGTCACCCTTCTCATCACTACTTTTCCTATTTTTTCTGCCTTCTTTACATAGCCCATGCATGCACGTATGGCCAGAGCCCCGACAAGGGGGTGGGCGGAGGGGGGTGTCATACTCCGGGGCGGCACTTTTGGTGAAAAGAAGGAATAGCAAATAGTCTTTCACGAATGAACCTGAAGCTAGGGAGGCGACACTTTTCGACTCGCCCCGGGATGGCACTTCCCCATGTCGGGACTCTGCGTATGACTGCATAAATGGCATAGTTGGCACATGCCAGGCTGTGGTTCAGCGGGAAAGTTTTATTTTTTGTCAAAGCTTGTGAAACAGTTAGGACCGTGGGTAGGATGGGTTTTCCGTGGCAACCACGAAGTGCACAGGTTAATAAAGCCTTGTAGCAACTTCGGCTTGCTTTTTGGCTTACTCGTCAGTTTTTTACAATTGCGGCAGATCTTTTGCAGGTAACCATTGCCTTCGTATTGAAGATTTTTTCTTTCTCTGATGGAGAGAAAGTATTAGGAGATGCTGTCGACATGCATTCTTGGGCTGCAGCATGCTGAAGCACACATGTGTCAAAACTCGTGGCCCGCGGGCAGTGGCGCATCTAGGGTATGGCAGGCAGGGCACGTGCCATGGGCGCCATTTTGACGGTGGGGCGCAAAAATTGCTTGGCAAAAATTAAAATCTTTATGTATAGTTTCTTAAACCTCTATTTTGAGCCCCGTGCCAGGGACGGAACAAGGTTAGATGGCGCCCGGGACAATAAGCAAATTTGGAGTTTGGCGCTCCCATGTTCGAACCTGAGGTCTTTCGGAACCTAATGTACTGTATTGAAGAAAGTACTTGTGACATTGTTGGGCCTTTTCGGCGCCCCACGCAGTGATTTCGAGCCCCCATGGTGATTCGGCGACCAGGGAATTGTTCCCCCTTTCCCCCCTTATTACACCCCTGCCCCATGCATTCATAAACTGTAAAGCTGCGCCAACACCGTGCCCTTACCTAAAGCATTAAGTTGGGCGTGTTACGCAAGCACCAGTAAGAATTATGACAAACTGGTATTGTTACTTAAACTACTGCGGCCCATTACGACTTTATGAAACTACTTCGATGGCCACTAGTGTCTAATGAATAGGCCGAATAGAATGTTCCAGTCTAGAGACTAAGATTGAGAACATTAGGTAGTCCTCGAAAAATTAGCAGCTATTATCATTGTCGTACTAGTTGAGCAAAAATGTTAACTCATGCAAGAGATTTGTTAGTCTGGTTTAGAGCTAGCTTTTTCTGTCCAAATTTGACTTTCTGTTCGATATCTAAGGACTTGTGAAAAGGTCCTGGCTGTGAGAAACTAAAATCTACGTGTGTCAATTTAGGAGCTGTGTACAGTTCAGATGTAGATGGCAAGCAATTACATGAGAAGGGTCTAGCTTGCAAAATGCTGGTTTCAAGTGGTGTAACTTAGAATTATCGCGTCCTGAACTCCTCCTGACATTCTTCCAATTGCTTTGTAAATAATGCTGACGATGGCAGTTATACAGTATTTACTGCAAGCTGCAAACGATCTTTCAGTAAACTGAAACTGGTCCTTTCATACCTCCGGGCCTCATTTACTAACAATAAGTCAGGGAAGTTTATGTGATATTGCTTTGATGAGAACAGAAAGGGAAGAAACAGCAAAAGCTTACTTTGATGAAATCATAGACGATTAGCTTCGATATTGACACGGAAAGTGTTGTTTTGTTTTAATTAACATTTTTGTGTAATTTAACCGGAAAAGGCTGGATATGTTTATGTATCTATGGAATTGTGTTTTTCGAACAGAAGTGATACATGACTTGCATTTGAACATTAAAACATTCAAATGACAATTTTATTGTAGTCTGTAGGTCTACATAGTGTTGCCTGACAAAATTGTATATCTTACAAAAAAAATCAAACCACACATTGCAACTGCACACGACAATTTCTTTTAAAACGAAACACATTCAATCTGAATTGTGCAATAGAATATTTAATAAAACTAAATGAATATAGAAGTATGTTGTAGTCGTTATTGATAATTTATATTTTATTTGCTGAAAAGTTTAAAGCAAAAATAAACACATATATTTTCCGTTTTAAAAAATTTATTTTCTCTATGGACCATATTTCGTAAAAATTGTGCCTATATTTACTAATTTAATTATCAGTAAGGGCGCACATTTAAATTTTGCCATGGGCGCCACTTTGCATAGATACGCCACTGCCCGCGGGCCAAATGTGGCCTGCCACGTCTTTTTATGTGGCCCGCGAAGCTTCAATTTTAGCCTTAGCCTATTTGCTTTTTTGGAACAGTTGTGGTTTATTCCTGTTTATAAAGTCGAATGATGGTCTTTGTCATGTTATAACTTTGCTATTTTAGTCATCTTGCTGACCTAACGTCTCTTTTTCTTTGAAAAGTTATTCAGTTTTCAGGCTCCTTTCACTGCAACAGTGTTTTTTTAAAGGTTTTTCGAAGGGTGTCGTGGTGGAGCTTTAGGGTGTCAAGACGATTTTCCCTTCTATGTCTGATCCTTTTAAATGATTTTCATAAAAATGCAAGTTTCCGTTAAAATATGCCTAATTTTTTGAACGCGGCATCTACTTTTGGCAAAAAAATAAAGACAAATTTATAAATAGAAAGTTTCAGTGTCCATACTCATTCATTTTCGTGCCCGTTTTTCATTTGCGGAAGGTCGCGGGGCAGCAGCGCTAGGGGGACCCGAAATACCTTACGATCAACAGCAATCTCAAAAAGTTCCTCTCGGTCCACACCAAGATGGGCTCATGTAAGGTCGGAGATGTAGTCATGCCGCCTGGTCCTTCGACGACCTCTCAACTGCTTTCCCGTGGTTGTAGCCAGCAAGACTTGCCTTGCTAATCTTTCCTGGAAGATTCTGGACATATGGCCAAACCAACGTGTAGCTGGGATCTTTCGATTCGGAGCAGTCCCGTCCCGTCGTCACGGGGAGGCTTTTGGAGGCTTAGTCCCCAAACAAAGTTCCAAGCGTTTCGGGGGCCTCGCGGTCACAACTTTGCCTTTTCGGGGGCCTCGCGTTCATTTATCTGGGCCTGCTGAAGCGGAACTCCCCGGGCTTCAGTGTGGGATTGATCCTCGAACCTCGGGAAGGATGGATTGTGGATCATCGATGTTAACTCCGCGCCAGACGAATCGGCCAAAGAGTGCTCTTACTTCCATGTGCATGGAAGTCAATTACAAGTGTCGCTTGCTTGGTCTTTCCCTTCTTGGTTTGGCCGACTTTGCTCACATGTAGCGGTCACACTAGCGTGACTGTGTACGTCCAGAAGTCAGACTTCCACCTGATCAACGTGTTTTGTGTTGTGATTGTCGTAAAAAATGTACTATGTCTCGCCCAGATAGTCTTCTCTTATTTGGTACTGCACTGCAGCAAGATATCTTTTTGGTGCATACGACCAAATTTACGAATTTGCTCAGCCTACTGTTCAGACAGCCAGATGGAGTTAATTGTGTAGTTAGAAGAGTCTATTTAGCAATCATTGCTAAGTTATCCCAAATCAGAGTACCGGTAGTGCAGTTAATGGATTGTGGATGTTAACCGTTGTGTCCACGTAGGCGTTAGTCTATATTGGTTAACATTTATAGGCGATTTGAGATACAAAATGTTATTTATCTAAACATGTGC
>Ga0210059_1009975_pt1 | contig 14741 bp, 8 predicted proteins | sample Ectturendosymbi2_FD_188042 | JGI IMG/M metagenome (GOLD analysis project Ga0210059, IMG submission 188042) | Ecteinascidia turbinata endosymbiont from Florida, USA - Sample 2 (SPAdes) (version 2) | ecosystem: Host-associated > Tunicates > Ascidians > Unclassified | place: Key West, Florida...
CAACTTGAAAATCTGACTCCTGTTTGGAAATTTGTTGAAGCTGAACTTCCTTCTGAACCTTGCTTGAACAATCTGGAAAGACTTCGTTTCGCAATATGTCTTTACACAAAAGATCTTCTGCTCCATCGACCAAGGCATCATTAGACTATTTTTTGTTTAATATATAGAAAGGTTAACTATTTCCCTATGACAATCTGGAAAGAGAAAAATGAATAAGGTCATCGATAAAGGTTTTAGAAGCTGCCGCTTTGTTTCAACAATTGTGAAACACCCTGTAAATGTTCAAATCTGTAAAGTAGGTATGCCGCCACCACAAGCCTTAAATTTTTTGTTTGATCCCCTAGAATACGCAAACGGTAAAAGTCCAGTGGTGGGATTAGAGGAAACTTAAAACCAACAAGAAATAAATTTTGACGAAACTTTCGAGGTCTATATCTGCATATGTAAAGAAAGCAGAAATTATAGGAAGAGTAATGACGAGAAAGGTGGCAACAAGCAAAAAAAGCAAAACCCATTTCAGTTTGTGAGTGTTTGATTGTGATTTTCACGATGCTTTATTAATCCTTTTATCTATAAGCACGAAACATGGTCTTCCTCCATTTTGAATTCTTGCAAGCAAATTTTAGGGGTGAAAAGGGCGGCGATTTTATGGTCGGCCCCGGGCGGCACTTAACTGCGCTACGTCACTGCTTCTAGATATTTGGGCTCGGAGCAGAAGGGCAAGATTTCGCTGTTGTAGTTGACTTTCAGCTCACGTTTAGGTCCTTGTTGTTGAGGTGGAAGATTGCCAGCACCGTTTTTGTAGTGCTGAGCTTAAGCCTCCAGGTCTGGAAGTATTCATTTACGGTTGCCATGTCTTTGCTCAGCACCCCTTCCACTGCCTGCCAATCTCCACCCGCATGCATGATTGTTAGGCCATAAGCATATGCATACCTTCTGTGACGGTGTTTGGCAGGTCAATAATGTAAATGTTGAAGAGAAGGGGTGCCAGGACAAATCCTTGTGGGAGGCTGTTCTTGAGGCCTGGTAACCTGCTCCATTTACCGTTGCTGGTGGTAAGGGTGAAGCTGCGATTGCCAACCATCTCCATGATCATGCGGACCATGTGTCTGTCAGATACTGTAGCATTCGCAGCAGCTTGCAAGTGAGGCCACAGTGCCATACAGTGTCGTAGGCTGCTGTGACGTCGACAAACACAGCTCCGGCCTTCTTAGCCCAAAACCTATCCTCAATGTCGTGTGTCAGCCCGGTGACCTGATCTATAGTCAACCTTTCGTGTCGAAAGCCTGGTTGTTCCAGGGTGACCAATGGGTAGATGGTTGGTTCGAAACGAGAGTAGATGAGTCTCTCGAGGATCTTGAAGGGGACACGCAGCAAGGATATAAGTTAACAGTTTTTTGCGTCCCCAATGGCTTTTTCGGCTTAGGGATTGCAACTATTAGTGTTATTCTCCAGATCCTGGTGTTTTTGAGTTGGTGCATGCAGGAATTGAGGAAATCGCAAAACCAAAATTTGAGAGGCAACCCGACGTGGGGTATAAGCTCAAGGAAAATATAATCCCGACCCGGAGATTTTCCTGGCTTCAGGCGCCTGAGGGGAGCAGCAAGTTCCTCTGGCACGAATGGGCCTGAGATACTGTTTCCCACAGGTGTTGGGACTTTCCATAGGTCGGACAGCTGCTTGTTGATGAGCCTGGTGGACTCGTGGCACCCAGTTTTGTGTCCCCATTCTTCACAAGTTGTTAAGTGATGGGTTTTGTTGAGATGGGACACAGACGAGAGGAGCGTCCAGACCTTCCAGCAAGCAGTGATGTACCCGAGTAATATTTGTCCATTCAGAGTCGAGTCAGAGCTGTTCGAGTCAGAGTCGAGTCAGAGTTATCCAAAGTTTTTGAGTCGAGCCAGAGTCGAGTCATTACTTGGACAAATCGAGTCAGAGTCGAGACACAAGAACTGTCGAGTCACTTCAAGTCAATGGTTTGCAAGTTCGAGCAAATGTCGTGTCAAATGTCATTTAAAAGTTTTTCTTACTTTTGCTAAAAAATGGCGCCTAACGGGCTACAGAATGGCACCCAACGAGCTACAAAATGGTGCGAGCCCAACTGTGTAAGTATGCCAAGTGTTGCTTGAAGGTGAGTTGGCGATCAAGCGTGAGTCAAGGTAAGTTGGATTCTGGGTGTAGCAGATAGTGGTACCGTTGACGGTGACCGCAAGCTTACGGCTGGATTCCCTATTTTTCAGGTGGAACGCAGTGCATGTAGTTTTGGCTGCGCTCAGCCTGAGCCTCCATGCAGGTAGATACTCAGCAATTCTTTGCATATCCAAAGAAAGGGCTTGTTCCACCTCATCCCAACACATGTGGGAAAACAGGAGGGTCAGGTCATCATTGTAGGGTCTGATGTCGTGGGAAGCGAGGTAGGATTCTTAGCTGGTTGCGGTGCCGATTAGTCGGACGATCACGTTTCCACAGATGTTCCTGCATGTTCAGGTGTCAGCCTAGTTGTTGCAGGAGCACAAGTCAGTCTCCCAACTAAGAAACCTGAGGTCTTGAAATTGCCAAGCCGAAGCAAGGCGTATTAAAAGGCTCTCACCACTGTCCGTTAATAACTCTCCAGCAACTTGATTGCTTGTTTCGATTATATTCAGATATACAACAAAAACTGCGATACGCTTGAGTGTGAAGTCAGAAACACGTAACGTTAAACGGTTCGATGTAGAATCAGAATAGAATAACGACGAACAAAAGCATTGAGCGTTCGAATGCGTCACAGGTAACAGCGACTGACTGCGGTTATGTAGGTTTGCAGGTGTGTCGACGGTAGGACTGTTCGCAAACAAGTACATCACGTTGAATCACGAATGGAATACTACTTTGAATTACGCAGTAAAAATTCACAAAAGATTAAAGCACTAATGTGTACACTACAGCATCAGCATAGCCATATTGAGTGGACACGGTGTCGGGGATGTCACTGATGAAGGTGTTGAACAGCATAGGTGCAAGCATTGACCCTTGGGGCACTCCGCTCTTCAGACGTCGGAAGCGGCCGTATTGTCCATCGCTAATTTTAAGTATGAAGCTGTGGTTTGAGATAATGTCGACAATGAAGCGGACCAGGTGTCGATCAGGGATGGTCAGGAGTAGCTTCATTTCCAAGTCCTGATGCCAAACAGGGTCATAGGCCGCAGTAAGATCCACGAGCACCAGACCCGCCTTACGTCTTCACTCAAAGCTCTCTTCAATATCGCTAGTCAGTTTGACAACCTGTTGGACAGTAGAGCAACCTCTTCGAAAGCCATCTTGTTGGGTCGGCAGCTGGGGTGTCGACAACAGGATCAAGTCGAAACAGAAAGAGGCGTTCAAGTAACTTGCACGGAACACAGAGAAGCGAAATTGGCCGGTAGCTCCTGTGGTCGTCCATTGGCTTGTTCGGCTTTGGGACAGCTACGACAGTCGCCTTTCGCCAGATCGTCGGGATGGCAACACGATTGAGACAACTGGAGTAGAACTCACGCAGCCACGACAGGCAATTGCCACCAAGGCGCTTAAAGAACTCTGGTGGGGTGTTATCCGGCCCTTGAGCTTTCACGCACTTGGCCAGTTTGATGGCATGGGCCAGTTCCTCAGATGTACAGTAAAAGGTGATGTTAGGTGCCCATCAACCCCCGGGGAATTCCACAGAGCACTGCCGCTTCACATTGAGAGAATGAGCCTTGCTTGCACCAGCATAACTGCTGTTGGTCAGGAGCTGATGAGCGATGGCGTTGGCAGTGACAGGGCACTGCCGTGGACATGAGCTGCGGCCTGTAAGGCGGTTAAAAGTTTTCCATGCTTTTCTACTTGAGTTGGAGAAGTCGATCCCCTCTACCGACTCGATCCATCACTCTCGAAATTTTCTATCAAGGCAGGATGTGAGCTCCTCCGCCTTGAAGTCAGTATCTACACGACTCTCAGCAAGCAGGAATGCATTGTTGCACTGGTCGCATTCACTGTCCCAAGTGGGAATGTAATCTTATACTGTGGGTAGTTAAACATCGCTTAAATTTTCCTGTTAGTTCTTGAACATACGCAAAAATAGTTCCCCTCTATGTATAAATCTGCATTTGGAGTAAAACGTTTTAATATTGTAAATAATGGTGTGTCCTAGCAACCACTTTCGCGCGACACTTTTGGAATTTACCGCTTCCTGGAAAACCGATTTGTTTCGTCCACCATCTACGCTTTGAGATCGCCTTTGACCTGCAGGCCCGGGTGTGCTTTGGGCATGTTGTTTTGATTGCATTTCTGAGATGCTTTGTTTTTGTTTTTTTTAAACAATGGATACTGCTGATTCTTGTTCTTCGCCCTGATGAAAGCCGGTAATTGACTGGCCGAAACGTCGGTGTATTTTTGTTTTATTCTGAGAACGTTTGCCGGTTGCGACTTTTCAAAAAGATATACTGTACAAATGTGACGCTCATGTTTTTTATGGTGTTCCAATCACAGACGTTCGCTTCATGTTGGTTTATAGCAGATATTTGGAACAATTTGCTCCCAAATCTCAGACAATGTTTTCAAATTAGGCTTTTCAAAAAAATTAAAAAAACGTTTAAAAAACTTTGTTTGAGCTGGGGTGTAAACATTTTGGATTAGAAATGAAACAAAATAGGGAAATGTTTAAACATGAAAATCATATAAAACATTCAATAATTTTTGGAAAACTTGGAATGAACAATCATGGCCCAAAAATCTTCAACCGAACAAAATTTCAGCAACTTTCGCTGGATGATCTAGGTTCTACGGCCATATGAAACAATCCGTTCCATGGGTCCCACACCTCCTCTAATCACGATTTTAATTGCGATTGCAATTGTCTTGAAACATCCTCGGAAAGAAAACAAAACCTATTTGTCTGGTTTGATGTAAGCATATGTGTGGTGGCCTTTGAATCGTCAGCAAGCCAGCATAGCATTGTGCAGCTTCCAATTTGAAATGGAATGAACAGTGATGCCAATATAGCTGTACATCTGTCTAATAGACCAAATGTCATCAGTCAACGAAAACGTGTTGATTTCGTTGAGTTTTTTTACCAATATGTGGTGGATCTCTGTTGAAATGTCAGTTATATCAGCGTTGTGGAAAGGTGCTTTCGACTTATAATGACAAACTCCACATCAGCTGCATGTTACATGTCTTTGAAATCCTTTGCCTCAGCAACAAAAAGAAACTGCAGTGTACCAGCAACAAAAGATGTTACAGCATTGTTAACACCAATCTGGCGTGGATCATTTGCTGCTTACTTCTTCGTACCAAAAATGGGCAAAGTGAGCGAAGTGTCTACCCGTTTTTAAGTAAAGCTCTTATTTTTGTTGCAACGAGTCACTAGACTCACTACATTACTTCTGGATCCAACAGAAAATCTAACTGGAGCAAAGTTATAATTCGCTGCAAACGCTGTGCTTGCCGCTGCGCTATCTGGATTTAACGTGCACACACGCGCAAATGACCTACCTTGAGACGAAACCACAACAACCGACGATAAGGGAGCCAAAACCGTGGTTCATCATGCAGTGACGTGACGTGAACTTTTCCAAATTTAATCGCGAAAGCAATCGTCGATTACAATTAAATTGGTAATACAATCACTTATGATTATATGTCATTTTTAGTCAGTTCAATCGATTGCGATCACGATTATTCAAAAAATTTTAATCGATTGTAATGCGATTGAAGCTTACAGTTACGCTATATCTGTCACCAACCGGTAGGAAAGGTGTCAAAATTCCAAATATTTTTAAAGGATTTGCAGTTTTGTAATATTCTTCCATTACTGGAAGTATCATCATTATAAAAGATTTTTTTCATAATTTTGAACATTGTTAATAATTTTTTCTCTAAATTCAAACAAATCGATTTCTTTCAAATCAGTTGTTTTCAGAGGCTTTCGATTTCTTTCTCTGCGTGAGATGCAAGCTTCAAGCAAACAATTTTTTTGAGAAAGTTAGTTTCGGGTTTGAACATTTACACTTTAAGTTTATACATTTCATTTTATATAGATATTTTTTAAAGGACTATGGTTAAAAAGATTTCTTTGTCAACAAACAACGACAGCAGTGTTATGCACGACGACGGAATCAATACCCTTACATACGATTTTAAGTAACAAAAGCATTGTTACAAAGTGAGGCATATATGTCCCTATAGAAATTGATTCATTTCTAGAAAGTGAGTCAGAGGCCCCATTTCTATACTACTGAGAAGTCAAATAAACTTGAAAATTAAATATAAATATAAAATCGCTAAATCAACCAAGGCTTACCAACACCAAAGTTATTTTAGTTCACATTGTTTTTCTGCCTGCCGTATCAATATTTCATGTTCGCTATTTCTTTAGAATTGGAGATGGTTTTGCGACCGGCGTATGAAGATTGCGATCCAACACGTTTATCCCAGGAAGATCAAAAAGAACTCAAGTTAGTCATCGGTTGTTTTATTTTGTGAACAAGAAACACAGTACGATGCTGTCGTTTAAGTTTATCAACATTTTCAATATTTTTGTCAAATGTGTGCGAATTACAGACATTTCATGTAATGTCAGCAACACATTTTTGAAACAGTAGCAAATATATACAGTATATATATCAACCGGGCTCCCATCGATCTGAACTCAATAATAAAGACAACCTTGAAACAAAATAAGATAAAAACGGAAGAGAAGTTTCTGAACGAAACGATTCTTTGCACAATGTCTTGCAAAGTTTTCTCATCCCTGTTTTGCATTCGTTTTAGCTGGGATTCCAATGTTAGCTGGGATTCCAACGTCAGCTGTGATTCCAACGGTAGCTGTCTCAGTTTTTGCTGAAAAGCGCATACATTCACTAGGTGGATGCGTATTGTAACGTCATGCAAACTGATTCATATATAACAGTGCCCTAAATTCTAAGTGACTCCTGATATGGCAATCTTCAACTTAAAATAACACAAAAATAAGGATGCAAATAAAAAAATAAGGACATTTCTTAAAATAAGGACAAAAATTTTCTAAGACATAGACCTTCAAAATAAGGTAAAATCTTGAGAATAATGATGGCATGGCAGCCCTGGCCATAGGCAACGTGAAACTGTCTTCCCCCTCCATATTTCACTCGTGAATTTATTAGTCTATGATATAACATGAGAACTGCTTGGTTACTCACATAATACTTAAAGTTTTACCTTGCACCAACATGTTTGTGTACACAGTAGTACAACACAAGCGTTTAAAATTATCTCTCCATGTCAGCTTCTCATCTGTAATTACACCAAGATGCTTACAATTAAGGACTCTTTTATGCGATTGCCATTTACATTTGTTTCAAAGGATTCTGTGTTAACACGTTTATTCGTCATGAACATCTATTTTGTTTTAGAAATAATTTGTGAAAACTTGTTTGCAGTTAGCCAGTCAATTACATTAGCCTTGTCACAGGTCACCGCGTTTTGCAGTTTTTCCAAATTAATGGCACTCTCTGCTTAAATCGTATCATCAGCAGAAAGTATGACTTCACAACATTGACATTGGTTAAGTCATTCAGAAAAAAAACAATGGACCTGTCGTCTAATTTTTGGGGACACCAGAAAATTTTTTGTACAGATGACTAAATAATTTTCCCCTGAAGGCACTTTTTTATTGGAAATACGACTGTATTACTTTAAATGCTTTTCCTCTTACATGGTAGTTCACACGTTTTTTCAACAATATGGTGTGATTTATTAAGACGTGATATTAATGATGGTGTCTATGGATCTGCAGAATTAAACCCGGGGTTTACACTCGCCTTGAAACAGCTGCAGTAAAGAGCAAACACACTAAGAACTACAGCTAAGCTGCGTCCGTCTCGTTCCACATTCGAAAGGCTGAAAAAAGAAAAACACAACCACAAGCTATTTTGCCAACAAGATTTGGAAACATCTGTGCTTGCAGATCCAAACAGCTTCAAACATGGTTGGCATTAGCAGCATGCACGTGAAAATTATGAACACTATTTTGGTACGGTCACCAGGATGGTTTGTCCTCTAATATCTGCAAGCGGTACCTTAATCACGTGCAAAGTAGCAATTGGATAGACGGGTGAAACATTTTTCGGAACTTCACCCTCGGTCAAGACCAATTAGGCGTGAAGCAATCTCCAGGATACGTTGCTTACCTTTCTCACAAGACCTGGACAATGTTACGACAACTGAGAAACTCGGTGCTGCTATCAAAACTTCACCAACTAGCAAATCAGCAGGCCTAGATGGTATTCCAACAGAACTGCTAAAGTGCAATGCTTCCCTGGTTGCAGTAGTTTACAACATTCTTTGTTAGTGCTGGGACGACATATAATAATAAAAATAAAAATAAACCTTTTTGCAACCATCACATTATGCAAAACGTTATTCCAGAATTTCAAAATAACACAATTCTTTTGTGCAAGCTGCATTACAAATTCATAATCCTTGAAAATCATACTTTGGTGGCAAAATGCCCAATATGATCCAGAACATGAACTTAAACACTTTCTTTGAGAATAATTCACAAACGAGAATATTGGAAAAAGCAATTTTGATAACAATCTGCAGTTAAGAACACATTTTTACACGCCTGTTCAAATTTCCGATGATAAGATCATTAGATTTTTCTTCTGGATGCTTTTACCTGATATTATAACTGAGTAGTGGATTAATGCAAAAGTTTTTAGTTTCGCCAATGACTACCGCAAAAGTCTCCAAGCACACATATAGCTGAAAATTTGCATTTTTGTTGCAGTTGTGCAAGATGATATTTGAATAAGAGTTGAAGGTGCTTGCTTAGTAGGCGAAATATAAAATCGGGAAACAACATGTCTGATTCGTTGCAGTGGAAGGATTTCTTTTGATAGATGCTGTAGTTTTCAATCGATTTCTTCTCGATTGAGGTTTTTATGTAGTCCATGTAGGATGTACAAAACAAAGAATGTAACTAAGGCAATTGCAGTAGTGCATAGCGACCAATTTTTTGCACTTTTTTACTTTCTAATGTTTTTTGTGGTTTTATGCACATCGCTAAGATTTTTCATATGTAACGGTGGTTTGTCCTTGCTACAAACATTATAGTTAATATGTAACAAACTAAGTGTTTGGTACATATATTAAACACGAATTGCTGAATTTCTTTCAAATTGCACGCTTAATGATGTTGCAGAGCAGAGCAGAAATACACCGATTTAACAGACGAGCAAAGGATTACTTCATGCCATTTGTTGAGATGGATGCTACAAATAGACCCTGAGGAAAGGCCTTCAATAACAGACATCGAGAAGCACCCAGCTCTGTGGAACGGAAGGGATAAAGCTGACCTAGTTTTTGTATGATTTGAATAAACCTGTTATGCAAAATCAGGCCTATGTTTCATGAATTTAAAGTTGTATTATTTTGAAAACTGCACTATTCTAATAGTGATTGCTCGATTTAGTGCAAAAAGTCTCGTTCTTTCTTTTTTTGTTATGCTTCATTAGAACACGTCTGTCTGTTGCTCCTTAAGTACTATTGACTGAATACCACCATATGGGCATGACGACACATGATCACTAAAACATTACACAAATCAACGTATTGCATCGCCGAATAATGGTACTTTTATTTCATTTAGGCGTAATCAATGCAACCAAAACCTTCATTAGGCAAAATTGGACGTAGCGCACTCTTAATTGTTTTAATTGTTGACAGTCAAAATAACATGAAGCGTTTGCTCAACTTTTGACATACAGGCTTAGTAAAGAATTTGGTTTTGTGCTGATGATTTTCGACTCACAAAGGACTTGACTGATTTTTGACCAATGGTTTCATGTTTCGGGTTAAAAAGATTTTAGACAATTTTAGTCCTTCAAAAGTTTAATGATGTCCTGTAAAATTTGGCAGGATTGCTTTTCGTATGCTATGTGTACATACTGTATCTCCCAATCAGACAACTAGCATTGATTGTACTTTCGAAGAAATAATTTTGTTGTCAGCTCAGGCGCTATTTTGCCCAATTCAAGCTGTATTCAATGATATGTATGTTGAATCGTCCTTGTGTGATGATCATAAATCCCCGGTTCTTCCAAAATAAACTTGACAGTCGATGGTTTTCAAACTTCCCCATGTTGGAAAGAAACAGGAATTCTTTTTTCAGTTTTTGAAATAAAGGTCTTATGTGAAGGGCTTGCTACATTTAAGTTCATTAAGAAATTATTCTGTGAATGTTTTTCATTTTCATTTGACTTTGGCGAGCTCACATGTGGGTAGCTATACTTATTTGGTGTCTTTTCATATTTTTTATGATTGGGTACGCGGATTATACGTGCGTATCAAAAGTTAATTGCAGGCAGACGATTTTTCGCAGAAAGCTTCAGGTTTAATGTTTTCACAGATTCGTTTTGGCGCTTTGCTTTTAAGTAATTTCGTTTATTTTTAATTCTTTTTGCGTTACTTAAAACCCTGGACTTCTGAGTACTGTAGTATTGCATAATTCGTTGAATAGTTATAAGGGTTTTGTACGAGAAAGCACAGGTGTAATAGCACAAGAAGGAAACTGCATTGAAAATTTGTTTCGTAAACCTATTCTGTTATTCAAAAGCTGGGAATGTCTCCTATATGACGCGACAATAAGAACTAAGTAAAGGTATGGTTTTTATAAAATTCTTGCAGAACCGCTATTTAATGAAGGCCTGTTAACTAGTAAGAACCCTTTGTATTCTAGAAGTTAAGCCTGAAATCTGTTTTAGGTGAACATTTGAGCTAAAGTAATCTTTGAAGCAGACAGATACGTCCGTTCTTCTGACGATTATTTCATTATTTAACCGACATTTCACCCACCTATTCAAGTAGGCTTCTTCAGGGCAGTGTTTTTAACCACATAATATGCAATTTACCAATAACAAGAAACAATGAACAGTATGAAGTACAAAGACAAAAAAACGCAAAATCGACCATCATGCTATAGGAAATGAGTGGCAGGATGCCACAGAAAGTGACAGTATGCGACAGACTTTCTCTGTCGCATACTGTCACTCATTTCCTATAGCATGATGGTCGGTTTTGCGTTTTTTGTCTTTGTACTTCATACTGTTCATTGTTTCTTGTTATTGGTAAATTGCATATTATGTGGTTAAAAACATTACCCTGCGGAAACCTACTTGAATAGGTGGATGAAACGTCGGCTAAATAATAAAATAATCGCCAGAACAACGAACTTATCTGCTTGATATTAAACCTGGTGGCAATGCTAAGCAACAACATGAGGAGCAAAAAAACAGTAATCTTTAAATTTCAACTTTACTCTCATATAAATGTTTGAAAAAACGTATACGTTTTTTCCACATTCTAACCCACTGCATAGATCAACGGTGCACAACCTGCGGCCTTCGATAATGAAATTTGCGACCGTCCACATGCAATTTTGAATACAAGATTTGGCGGCCGTGCTGGCGTACATTGAAGAAAAACAAACGCAAGGCAAGAAAATCAGTCGACACGATTGCAACAATCTGAATGGTGATGTTTCTTTTAATAAATTCGTTAAAATGTTTGACATTTTATTATACTTTTAGGCACACGTAAATGACATATACCGGATAAAGCCTATTCTTTAATTAAACGTATCTCATAAATATAACTTAAACCCACTGGGGCCGTACTTCATATAAATTAAAGTAATTCGGCCGACAATAGCAAAAGGTTGTACACCCCTGGCATAGAAACTCGTGATCTATTAAAATTCCGTACCAAAAAAAACTGTAAATTTATCTTCAATCTATAGGAATGTGAAATAGTAAAAATCAAACGTTATATCCAAGCAGCATGAATGTAGGTAGTTTTATGCATACATTTTTGCTTTTCGCTTCACAACGTAGATTTTCTTACTTTCCCCAAATACGAAAAGATAACGAAATGATAGTGTTTTCAAGTGAAAGAAATGACGCAGAGCGGTTTAAACATTCGGAGCAAGATAACCATGAAAGAACAAACTAAAGTGAATATTAAAGTTGAATGTCTATTTTGGACTTGTCAAATTGATTCGCAAAGCATGGATAACAAATCGGGATGACATTGAAGGAAACAATGTTAATTCGAATGGATATTACCTCATAAAATAATTGTTACTGCTGTATCTCTACTGGTTCCTGACCCTGCAATACGACATCTAGCTGTACATACTTCAGCACTGACCAAACGTTTCTTTTTGCATAAACAAACAAACGATTACCGAGGGTAAGGGCCGCACTACCACAACAACAGAATAAGAACTCGACGAAGCGGCACCAGAACCAAATGGCAAGAATGCGGGCTCAATGCACGTGTCTGTAATCATTGCGCAAATGGAATTTAAAGTACCAACGTCACAGTATCGTAACAGTTAAGCGTGTAAAAAGGTATCACACCCAAACATATTTGGGAATTCGAGAAACTAAGCTATCAAGGTATCGGTCATGACTTTGATGCACATTTTTCGCTGTTTTCCAAAATTCTGCTGCCACGAAAAAATTCAACCTTAAGAATACAGACCTTTTTCAAAACCATTTTTTATTTGAAGCAATATTTATGGTTTTTCAACTACTTTCATCTGAAAAAATGATGTAGCGGTAGTACCAAAATTTGACTTCATGTTTCAGAAATGTGATTGAAAACAATCAAAGCGAGTTCTTGTGCAGATACAAATCAGTCAAAATAGTGGAACATGCATGTAATAAAAACGTACTTGTTTGATTAAATGAAAATCATTGCATGTTTTCTTGGACACTTTTCCAGGATGCTGGTGAACATTGGAAGAATGAGTGTTGTCCAGAGGAAAAAGGGAAACAAGAAAGATCGGATGTGTTTGAAAACTTTGATATAGCATTGCTAAAGGATAGCAGATATGAAGAAGAAAAAGACAAAGAAAGACACTTTCGCAGAAACCTCCCTAAGTTTGGTTTCAAGGAGGTTTCCCCAGACAAATGGAAAATTGAAATCAACGATAAAAGTTTTCCAAAAGTTCAAAAGCAGGGTACTCCTGACTATCATACATTTGGGAAATTGTACAATTATGCAAGAAACACGGTAAGATCATTGTGACCTCCCTGTACGACATCTGATCAAATGCTAATTTAGTTTTTATTGCATCTAGAGAGCCCACCCATCCAAACTTCCTGAACAGGAACAGAAAGTATTTCTTATGACTTATGGCTTTGAAAAGTGGGAGGAATATTTGAACTTGTTCTTCAAACACTTTCCACAGTATCTAATCCATGCATGCATACTTCTAGGAAAGTTCAATCCAAGGTAAGAGATGGCTCTTGATTACTTTTACGAAGCAATCGTACGTGGTGTTTCATTGCAGAGACATTGTTCATATTGAATGGATCAATGGTTTTCAACCTTTTTCATACAGCGACCCATTTTGCCACCTAATTTAACCTAACCACCCCCTTCCGAAAATTTCCAGTCAGGCATATGTAATGCAGTTGTGTTTGCTCAATAGAAAATCGAAATGACTAAAAAATAACTTACGATATCACTATGGTGAACAAATACTCTTTTATTAAATTGATGCAAATGGCAGTATCGGTGAGAGGGACCCGTTCCGTATGCAAATCATTCCACACCACAACTCATTGAAAACTAGAGTAACTCCCAAGTTAGCTACCGCATTCAGATATCTAATTTACAAACACAACACATTCTTACGTCACAAAGTTATTCGTGCGTTCCCAAACGCAACTGTACTGCAATGGTCATAGTCACACTTAAAACAATTTTGAATAAAAAAGTAGGCTATGTTTCTTGCGAGGGGGTTCCTATTATTCTGGCTACAACACAAAGTGGTTCCGTATACGAAATATAAAATATAGAAGAAATTACGAATATTTTTATCAAAAGCTATCGCGACCCTAGAACAAAGGCAAACGACTCCCACGGTGGTCGCAACCCCCAGGTTGAAGACCACTGGATGAGACAAATGCCGATGAAATATCAGAACTAAAATTGGTTTTACTAAAAACTCTTCGAGCAAAATACTGCAACGTTAAAACGTAGAAAATGTTCATGACTGCAAACCTTAGTGGAATATAATAAACAAGAGGTAGTAGAAATCCATCAGGAATTGTTGCCCTGTAGGACCGTTGTACCTGTACCAATATTATATGTGCAGATTCCTGTCTTGGAAAAAAGCACACAATAGTAAATGTAGAACGAACATTGCTGTACACAGGTCGGTGAAACAAACTCAGGAATGCGTCAGCTTTATTGACTGTGGTCACAAACCGAGAGCTTTCAAACATGTGCAGTAGGTTTTCAAGTTCAAATTGGTCTTTGTTCAAAACCTATATGATTATGAATCTTGGGTAATAACCAGTGGCGTAAGATGAGGTTTGAACCAGGGGGGGCAAAGCTTAGCTGAAGGGGGCCCATCGGTTACCGTAGGGGGCCCACTAGCCAAAACGTAGAAAAAAGTTAAGAAATGATAGTGAATCTCTGGATGTCGTGGATGTCTAGACCAGTGGCGTACGCAGAAACTTTTCATGGTGGGGGTTTCATTCATTGGCATAGGGTAGTCATTTGTCTTTGGTGTGCGCTGTTTGTGACGTCACAAAATGACGTCATAGTCCTGTTTCCAAAACAACGTTTTGGCGAAGTTTGTTGACATAATATGCACATTTTTCTATACATCCACTCTTCTTATTTTATGTGTCAATGCACTGAATATAAACTATTAGAGCTCCAAGTTAGGCTATCGGAGGAAAATA
>Ga0210059_1009976_pt1 | contig 14741 bp, 4 predicted proteins | sample Ectturendosymbi2_FD_188042 | JGI IMG/M metagenome (GOLD analysis project Ga0210059, IMG submission 188042) | Ecteinascidia turbinata endosymbiont from Florida, USA - Sample 2 (SPAdes) (version 2) | ecosystem: Host-associated > Tunicates > Ascidians > Unclassified | place: Key West, Florida...
TATCCGAAACGCTTTTATCAATATTTCGAGGATTCAGACTTTTGGAAAAAGTTGCACATTGCACAATCATTCATTTATTATCTTCAGAAGCATCTTTTCAGCCTTCTGCACCATGACTCCGAGTCTGCCTATGGTGTAAATTCTGAACCGTAGAGTAATAGTTATGCCAAGTTTGTCAGCATGAATCTGTTCCTGGTGTGGCAAGATAGGGCTCTCTTTCAGTGTACATTAAAAGGACGTTGTTTGCTGCGTTCCTGGACTAAGGCTAGCTAGTTTAGTAGTCTAGACTTAGACTAGCTTAGCTAGAGCACTAGCTCTTTTAATGTGTTCTGAAGTCTACACCAGGTCTTGCAGTCTTCTCGCCTATTCTACGTGATCCTGCATTGACTGGTTGTAGGGTGATAGCCTTCCAGGTCAGATAGCTTTTTTAAACATGATATGCAAGATTGTTGATTTATTTGTGACATTGACTTGTTACACTGAATTTTTATTCAGTCATTTCAATATAAATGACAAATTTTAAGCCAGTGTATTGTTTTGAATACTGTTTTGGTTTGTAGAATAGCATTGCTATGTAGTTGGGTTTGGTTAAAGTGCAACAATGGGTAGAATTAATAAATAAAACTTGAATGTGAGCTCATTGATGGTGTTAAAATCTAACCATTGTTGCCAAAAAATTGACATTCTGAAATTTGAACAAACATCACTGTTTTATAGTGCTTCATATTTCAATTTGGGAGGGGGGATTGGAGCTTTGTTTCAGAGGGGCTAAGCCCACCAAAGCCCCCCCGTGGTGACTACTGACTAGGCTGTGTGGCAAAACTTCAGCTTGCTTTTTAATGCAATTAACTTGGAAAAGTACTTAGGTTATGCAATATATGTCAAGCTTGCAAGAGAAGATATGTCAAACTTTCTGTTTACAAGCATGACAGGGACGAAAGAAAGTGATACAATACATCCAAGTGTCTATTCTGGTTCGAGGCAAAATCTGTGCTGGGACTATTTTGCCTTCATTTGAACACAATTGGTTAGTAGTCATGTGACAAGCATGATACACAGAGACAATTTGAATTGGTTGGGATTTAGGAGTTTATGGTCAGTGTTTAGGATCAGGGTTTATGGTGAAGTTTTAGGTTTAGGGGTTCAATGTTTAGTGTTAGGGTTTAGCCTACAGTTCAGTTAATGCAAACAAGAAGCTGCTAACTGCTTGCCATCCCTGAAACCATGACAACCATCATCCATGCATGGGGACTCAGCTTTTACAGATGTCATGGTCAACTAAGCAGGACATCATGCGTTCCAAATTTGTTGTGTGACTACTTCAACCAATCGTGTTTAGCTAAAGGCAAAACAGCTCCAGCCGTTATTTTGCCTTATGAGGCAAAATAGACACAGCACAAAAACGTATGTTGTGTATCGCAACACACTTTCGGATAGTTATCGCATACGGATAGTATGATTTCAACCAAAACAGGATTCGGATCGGAAACGGATAACATTTTTCAAAAACAAGATAGGATCGGATAGTGAAAATCCACTATCTGATCATCTCTGGTGCACAGGATCCGGATTTTGGAGTCCAATCTGGCCGGATATTAAGAATTTTTTGGATTTGGATTGGATATCGTTTTCGCTTCAACCGGATCCGGATATTCCAAATGAAAAAACTATGACAATGCAAAAAAATTGATATTGACCAATAGTTGTATCAGGAAAAATTATATATTTCGAAATCAGCAACAATCTTTTTTTCTAGTTTTTCTTGGTAAAATGCAGTGTTGTCGGTCGCTCGGGATCGTAGCTTTCAGACTGAAGACATCTCAATTCTCAAGCAATGTGCAGTTTGGAACTGTGTGAAGATGAGCATGATTCTATTGTTTTATTATATCGAATGCCGTCGTTTTTCAGATGAAACAGGTTTCATTTTTGAAGTATATTCATTACTAGCAGATCATAGTGAAATCTCCTCTCAGATTTCCTCTCAACAACGTAGTTCACTGGTCTAACTCAAAGTGGCCTTAACCTAAAAACTAAGTAATAGTAATAAGCATGGTGAAAGTGTATTGACATTTTGACCATGTTACAATAGGTTCAATTACACCTCACTGGCAATGAAAACTTGTGAAGCGTTGGATTTAAGAAAGAGTGGCTAAGTTGTTTATTCTAAGTCTAGAAGTGCTGGAAGTTCAGTTTGGAAGGAGTTTTAAAAAAGGGCTTTAGGTGAACGTGGTTTCATTGGACATAAATTTGTGGTACTTGCTTTGTTATAGTTGAAATAATGTACAATATAGCAGTTGGCATTGCAAGGGGTCCAGCTGGTAGGTCAACACAAATTTAGGGTAGTTGCAGGTTATCATTTGATTTAAACATCTCCATTAGAGCATATGAGAATTGTGTATAACTATAACATCCTACAACATTTAGAAAAAAAATTGTGCACTTCTCGTCAAGATCAATCATAATTGTGGTGGGCGGTTGTAGCCATGGCATTTGTTGAATTCGAAACAAAACAGGTTGACAGGTGAATATATTGCCTCATGAGGCAAAAGTACTGCTGGAACTATTTTGCTTATAGCCTAACACAATTGGTTAAAATGGTTACACGACAAGTTCGGAACGCATGACCTGCTTAATTGACCACGACATCCTTAACGGCTTAAATTCAATTATGAAGTGTTGCCATGGTTTCAGTGCTGGCAAGCTGTTTGTGGCTTCTTGTCTGCATGAACTGTAGACTAAACCTTAACACTAAATTATCCTAACTTTAATCCTAAACCCTACCAATTGTCGTTTTATGTATTGTCCTTATCACATGACCACTTCAAGCAATGGTATCTGACTTACGGCAAAATAGCCACAGCCCAGCTTTTGCCTCATGAGGCAAAATAGACACTACTAAATATGTAGCCTAACGTGAAACTCAGTGAGCAGTTTTGGATTTGGATTGCATATCGGAGTCCATAATTTTTAACTTTCGGATATCGATTAGATATGGAGTTTATGAAAAAGTTTCAGATTGGATCAGGATTGCAAAATTTCCATATTCGTACACCACTGCTTGCTACCAGAGATAACGGATTTAGGTTTTTCAAATCCAAGTTCAATCCGACAGTTTCATTTCAAAATCCAATCCAAATCCGATAAACCGAGAGTTTCAAAATTCAAATCTTGTTTAAATCCGAAATTCTATCAATCATGTTCTGATGAAGGCAATATAGATCTACCAACGGCAAAATAAATCGATCGATGATTTTGCCGTTATGTTTTATTTATTCTAATTTTCACTAACAATTGGTTTCCTTATTGTGCGATGGCTCTTTGAATTGCTTCCGTTCATTAGCTGAGTCATATGAAACAATAAATCAATCGATCAACTGAGTCAATCCGAAGCAGTGTTTGCCTCATGAGGCAAAAAACACAATTCCAACAATACCTTGGAAACTAACTTAAGTTGACTTATGCTCTATCTTCGGCTCATAGCACTATAATAGTAGACATTTTCAAGACTTCAAGGCAAGCACTATTAGAAGGCCCGTAACCAGCTTGGAACACCAGGGAGGCGAAAAGTTTTCTGAGAGGTGCCCAAATTTTTTAAATTATGTCCAATACTTTTAAACTATGCCCAACATATTTTTCCAGGGGGGGCGAAAAATATTGTAGGGGTGGCTTCGCCCCCCCTGCGCTACCCTGGTTACGGGCCTGACTATTAGCATCAAATGCAATGAAAATCTCAGTTATAAAGTGAACACAGGAAAAAGGACAAATTAGCAGGTACTCAATAGGCTACAGCACAAGTGAGCCATCAGCACTAGGATACACAATTTTAAAACATTATACCAGCGGTTCCCAGCCGTTTTGTTTGGGCTTCCGGTACCCTTATAGAAAAGAAGTATAATATGCAGCACCCAATGGCGAACCCATAACAATTCGCTTTAAGGTTTGATGACAGTTTGAAAATGTATTTTTGATGATGTGTTGAAAAAACGTATTAGCTCGCGGCACACTTGGGTATTATAAATGGCACCCCGGTTGGGAAACATTGCATTATGCCGATCATGGATCAAAAAAAGTGATAGAATCAATGAAAGTCACACAAATTCCTCAACTTTGATGACATGATACATAAGGGAGCAGGCTTTTACATTGCATCACTGGATAGTATATGATCGAAATACAAAGAAGATGTACATTTTTCGGACCATAAAACGCATTTAAAATCCTTTAATTTTCTCAGAAATCAGAAGTGCGTCTTGAACCTAATATTTTAATCTGATTGAACCTAATGTTTTAATCTGGTTGTGCTTTCTCATCTTGAACCAATTTTATGTGGCACACGGTGCTATTTAAAGGGTTAATTGCTAGTTACGATTTTTTTGTAAACAGACCATCGTGCTGCGAAATAAACCAACAATAACTACAATGAGCAGTGTCCGAGAGTAGCTAGCACATACCGCAGATCGTATTACTCTGCAAGGCTCCTGACTACATTGCCAAACACCGAATCAAACACGCGCACAACGTTTATGTTATTCTATTCGTGCCTAGCGGATGTGACAGATTAAACTCCCTCGTATGTAATAACAGATTGAAATCCCAGTGGCAACTCATGCACTCGGGCGACTCAGCATTTGGAGTGATTGTGAAGAAGTTGAATACAGTTTGACTTGTCTAAGTTTTGCTTCATTTCATCCACCCTATAATCCGGTGTGCCATATATATGAAAAAAAACAGCTAGTGCTCAATTTTTTATACTGCGCCTTATAATCCAGTGCGCCTTATGGTCCCAAAAATACGGTACAATTTCGGCGGATATAAGAATTCCCACTGAAGTAAACTTGCAGCATAAATACAGTAATCTATAGCTCCGAAACGGAACTGAAAGTTGCAAAGAATTTCAAAATAAAGTTATCAAATCCAAATCCAGTCCAAAACCGGTTAAGCAGAATTTATAAAATCCAAACCCATCACAAAGCTGACAATCTTCCGGATTTAAATCCAAATCCATGTTCATCTCTGCTTGCTACCAGAGGTGGCCATTGATCCGGAGTGCCGGAGTCGACTCCGGCAGGTTTCTGCGTTCTTCTTTCGGACCCGGATCCGGCCCAGAGTCAAAATTGTGAAAAACCGGACCCGTATTCGGAACCACTTTTCAATTTCGGCAGTCTGCCAGGCCATTTCTTAGGTAAAAACGTGGGTAAATTTCGGTTGGATCGATGATGCTAGCCGGAGCCTGAACAGGAGTCGGATTCTAAAATTAGAAAAATTTCCGGACCCGGATTCAAAAATTTAGAACAGGAGCGGAGTTGGAGTCTGAAGAAGTGACTCCGACCACCTCTGCTTGGTACCAGAGGTGGCTGGAGTAACTTTTTCAAACTTCGACTTCACTCCTGTTACAAAATTTTTGAATCCGGCCCGGGTCTGGAAAATTTTCAAATTTGATGATCCGACTCCAGTTCAGTTCAGACTCCGGCTACCATAAATCCAACCGAAATTTACCCATGTTTTTACTTAAGAAATGATCACGCAGACTCCTGCTATCGCCAAAATTGAAAAGTGACTCTTGTTCTGGGATCAGTTTTTCACAAATTTTTGACTCCAGATCTGAAAGAAAAACGCAGAATCCTGCCGGAGTCGGCTCCTTCACGCCGGATCCATGGCCACCTATGCTTGCTACTACTACTGTACTTTACAGGGTGGCCATATTAGCGAATTTATCGCCAGATTCCGGTGTCAAGAGAAATTTCTGACTTGCGAAATTTCTGACTTCACACCATGTACGCATCAGAGGTGGGACCGGATCAGGATTACCGGAGTCGACTCCGGCTAAATTCTGCGTTTTTCTCTCGGACTGGAGCCGGAGTCGAAAATTTGTGAAAACCCGGACCCGGATCCGGAGTCACTTTTTAATTGTTGCAGTAACAGGAGTCTGTGCGGTCATTTCTTAGGTAAAAACATAGGTGAATTACGGTTGGATCGATGATTGCAGCCTGAGTCTGAACAGGAGTCAGATTCTCAAATTTGAAGAATAGCCGGACCGGATCTGGACCCGGATTCAAAAAATTTGGAACAGGAGCGGAGTCGGAGTCTGAAAAAGTTACTCCGGCCAACTCTGGTACGCATGCACAGAGTAATATTCTACATACCAAATACGCTGATAAAACTTATTATTAGGGCTTAGGAATTCGTGTTTAAGTAAGTGTGTCGGGTTAGGGTAAGAAAAAGAATAATAATTGAGGTCAACGACTAAGTCTGAAAATTTTTAATGGTTAAAGTTATTACCGTGCTATAGCTTGTTGTGGGTTCCTGATATCTAGCCAAAATGTTTTAATTTATACAACACACATCATAAAAGTAATTGCCAAACTTTATTTCTTTATTCTGAGAAGCAAAATAACTGAAAAACAACAACAGGTCAGAAATTTCGCAGAGGTGAGAAATTTCGCTTGACACCGGAAATCTGGCGAAGTTTGAAAGCATTTGGCTACAATATTTTTGGTTTGGCGAAATATATTAAGGTATCTTTTTTTGGTAAGGTATTCTCTCAAAATGTGCTCCAGTGTCATTTTTATTTACACTCGGTATATTTGCACGTATGTGCTTATGCTTATATATTCATATGCTGCGTTAGTATTTTTAAGCTTGCTGATGGTTTGAAAATTCGTGACATCAAATGAAAGTGTGATAGTTTTGAAAGTAGGAGCATGGTTTTTAATACTTCATACTTCTTATGTGATATGTTTGCAAAATGTTGAAACTGATTGTTTAGAAATATTTGGAAAATGCTGAAAACCTATACGCTTTTTAAAAAAAATACAAGGCGAAAGATAAAAGAGCTATAAACGATTGATTTCCAGTGAAAAACTTAATGTTTTGTTTGGTGAAGATGCAACCGTTTCCAGAAGTTTGGCTATTTTTTGCTGAGTTTGGCTATATTTTAAAGTGAGTTTGAGTACAGTTTTTTTGTCTGGCATCCCTGGTACTTAACTGTAGGCAGCAACAACAGCAAGCTGCAGCCAGCGTAACGTGTGCAATAAATATGCACCTCTACAAACAATTGGGCATAGCTGTTTTATAAGTTGATTTGATTGCAAAATCTTCTTTTTCCATGTGTGTGGATTAATTTCATCTTCTTGTCTTCATTTCTCATACTATGAATTTCTCCAATACAAGTAGCCTTAATGCTACAGGTGAGATTTTTGCACTCTGTGACTATGATTATTTATTTCTTCAAAATCTAAGTTATAGTTGATAGTTATTAGTTGATACAGCAAATACTAAAGTTTAGACCAATGCTTCTTGCTTGCCGCGGAAAAATTTTGCTTTGCTGCCCAATATATGGCATTTCATAAATAGTTCTATTATTTTTTAATAAAATTGATTTGATAATATGATCGAGTAGGTGGAACTGAATTAAGTTTTAATAAACAAATAAAGGCTGTGTATATTTTTTTGCAGACAGAGGAAAAGCACTGCTGGAGCTATTTTGCCATTTTAGCCAAACCTGAATGGTTTAATTGGTCATGTGACAAGGGTGATACGCTCAAATTAATGTTAGTGTATCATCCTCCTTGTCACGCGACCTAAAACCCTAAATCTAAGCTCTTATCCTAAACCCTAACACTATTGCAAAACTCTTACTGAAAATGTAAACTGGTGTCTGGTTTTTGAAACCTTAAAAAGTGTTTCCATCAAAAGTGTCATCTCTGTTAGCAGTCAGATTGTTTACAGTTCACCCCTTTTCTTTGAACACTATGGCATTTTACTTTGTGACTGTGTGCCTGTACATTGCAGTTTTTGTTTGATGGATGGTGTGTCATGCCACAATCAATGCATTTGTACTTTACGTGGGCTCGACCTTTTTAGGAATTAACATCCTGCTCTGCAGTGGCGTTGCACCAGTGTTACTGGTTAGCGAACTATAGTGTTAACTGTTAAGGCAGTGTCTATTTTGTTGGCAAGATGCCAGCAGCACCAGGCTTGGCAGAAACGAAGTAAAAACAAGAAATAAACCCTAAAGCTAACCTTTACCCTTGCAGTTAACGCTAACCCTAATTCTTAATGATAATCCCTAGTGTTAACCTCTAACCCTAATGCTAACCCTAATGTTGACCTTAACGCTAACCCAAACCCTAATGCTAACCCCTAACTGTAATGCTAGTCCCTAACCATAACGCTAACCCCTACCGAACCCAAACCGTAATGCAAATGCTAACCGAAGCCTAAACCTAACACTTATCCTAAGTAAAAAATTAGGAAAGTTATGAAAAAAAAAGAAAAAAGAAGTCGCCAAGGTGAGATTCAAACCGAAAAGCAATGGCGTACAAGACTTGAAGCATAACCACTACGCTACGAGCAGCATAGCGATTACATGACAAACTGATGTTTTTATTCAAATTGCATCATGCCAGGAGACCAAATCTTTGACTGGTGGCACAATAGCTCCAGTTGATCTGTTGCCACCAGAATGTTGACGGTGAAATAGACACTACCTAGTGTTAAATATGTGTCTGTAATCTTGTGGTTCTGCCTCCAATGCCGTTGCTTGCAAAACATTCTGCTAACAAAGTGTCTGTAACCCTGTGATTCCACCTGCTCAAATGCCGTTGTACAAAGTTCTGTTGCGTCTGTTTTCATCGATCTGAGTTGTGCAGAGAGTGTGTGTTTAACCTGGACTTTGTGTCTGACAACAAACAAATAAAAAAAAGCCAAAGCATCAATAGTGAGACTGAGGGCTGAACCAACGACTGTTTGCACAGCAGGAACAGATACTACTTCGCTACTTGACCTGGTTTACCGTATTGCTAGTGTCTTAAACTCAGCATTATGTGGACAAAGCTGGATACAGTTTGAATAGCAAAATGGCAGCAACGCACACACTACATTTTAGTTAACTAAATTTTAGGTAGTGTCTACTTTGCCTCATGAGACAAAAGCTATGCTGGGGCTATTTTGCCTTTAGTCAAACATGATTGGTTAAAGTGGTCGTGTGACAGGTACGATTGGTAAAGGGACATCGGGTTAGAGTTATGGATTTGGATTAGGGCCGTTAGAGTTTAGGAACAAGGTTTACAGTTGGGGTTAAGCTGACAGCTTTAGAAATGCAGACTAGAAGCCGCTTTATCAGCTTGCCAGCAGTGAAATCATGACAACACTTGTTAATTGTACTGAGCTGTTAAAGACATCATGGTCAACTAAGCAAGTAATGCATTCTGATTCTGAACTTGTCATGTGACCACTTAAACTAATCGTGTTTGGCTAAAAGCAAAATAGTTACAACACAACAGTGCTTTTGCCTCATGACGAAAAATAGATGCTGCCTAAATTTTATATATATTGTTCAACTGAAATGTCTTGGGATTATTTTGTTCATTTGGTTTTTTGCTGTGTTTTGTGTTATGTGACTATGGATGCTCCTTGTTCCATTGGTCCTTTTACATGCTGTATATTTGCAGTAAGTTGTAACTGTTTACTTTGCAAAGCAGCTTGAGTATTCAGGAGCTGAAAAAAATTATTTTATTTTTTGTTTGCAAGTTTTATGATTTGCATAAAACTCCTTTGTTTGTGGTGTTTCAGTTATACTGATTGTCCAGAACTAAACCTGTGAATTTGACAGTATAAAAGTGGGCTGCAGATATTCCACTTTCACTAGCATAAAGCAATCGGGTATCAAAATCTTTTAACTTCAACCGTGATGTGTTATTACAAGTAGCCCAAGCTGTATTAACTTATTTCATATCATGTAAATTTGACCTTGAACATTCATTATTTGCTACACAGCTTTGGAGAAAATCTTGATGCAATAGGTCTATATCTAAAAGACTTAAGTAGATTTTTTACAACTGTCACATTAATTACTCATGCTGTCAAATTCAGAGTTTTCCATGTTGCAGAGTTTTCCACGGAAGTCATAAAATAGTGCAATTATAGATACAACTGCTTTGTACCGTACCAGTTTAAGTGCTGAAACAATACTGATGAAATAACCATGTTCCAACCCAAGACATTTTGATGTGTGCAAGAACAAGTTTAGTTTGTGGTATATGCCTTTGATTGATAATGCAGAATTTTACTGTTTCTGAAACTTAACAAAAGTATGTTTTCTCAGTATCTCCTGCTTTTGCAAATGATTCTGTGAACTACAAGATTGGTATTGGGATAGCTCTAATGGGAAACTTTATTATAGCAGTGTCTTTGAATGTACAGGTGAGTTTTCATGTTCCAAATAAAATTTTGCATTATTAGCCATTTTGGCAAAGTACCAAGTGGTAAGTAAGTGGTCATCTTAAATTGATTGATGTTAGTCAAATTTTTGTTTCTGTTAAATATCAAATTTACATTATTTCTCAATCTCATGCTGTGACCCATGAAAACTACTGATATTTTTTATGACTTGGTAGTGAAAGTGACAAGACCTCAATTTGCTGTTTGTTTTTATAAATAATGTAATTTCACATCGGACAGCATTGTAATCCAGTCCTGTATATCATTGCATTGTGGTAGCAGTTTTAGCTTTTTTTATTTTATCTTCGTACTTTTATACTGTGATTTTCCTCATTGCAATTTGACTTATTGGAGCGATGTTAAGAAGAACACGCGTTTGTCCATTTTTCTGAAATATATTATTTTCAATACTGCTTAAGGTCTTCGCCCACTGCTTAAGAGTGACGCCAAGCTATACTGAAAGCTCATCAAGGTAAAGAACAAATAAATAAAGACTCAGAACTTCTTTTTGTTTTACCTTATTATAATGAAGGAGTCTTAACACCTTCTAAGTCAGTGGATTCCTTTCAAATCCATGCAAAAAGTTTTGTAGTTTAGATTTTTTTTAAATTAAAAAGTTTTGAATTTTGTGAGTGACATCATAGTGGGGACAGGTTTACGCATTTTGGCCAAGGTCACCTGGATAAAATATTTTACCCAAATTTGGGTTTTTTGCCCACAACTTTTGAATCAGAAACGTAAGATGACTAATCAAAGGCTCTAAAGACTCATATTATAGCCTAGTTTTTACAAAAAAATGGCTCTTGGCATTCGCATCCATTGACCTCAGCCAAAAATCCGTAAACCTACCCTTACTATGATGTCAACTAACAAAAAAAAATCTGAACTTTTCCAATTTTTTTACACTCTTAACTAGAAGACTCGCTGCATCTTTAGAGGGTTTGTACAGCTCTCTAGCTCAATCACCTGGCAAGTTATGGTAGTGCAAAATGGTGCAAGAAAAGTGGCTCACAAAGGATTTCAAAGTACAAGTATCATACACTGGCTCTCAATGTGTTAAAGCCAAGTGCTTGCACATAGGCACATTGCGCTCAATTAGTTTTGTAGATAGTTGGTTGTAGGTAGTTTTGTCAAACGCCTTAGCCCTTTAACGACCGCGCGTGCCAACATATTGGCGCGCCCTTGTTTGGCCATAAATCGCCAGCCGCTAGAGAACTGTTCAAACCCTCTACGGATTCAGCAAGTCTTCTCGTTGACATCGAAAAAAAACATTTTTCATTTTGGGTTTGAGCTTTTCTGGGGGGAACGTCACAAGTAGGGGTGTTTTTGTGTTATTTTGGCCATCTTTGCCTGGCCCTGGGCGCTGTCCCAATGGGCCATTTTTTGGACTCAAAGTTTAGTTGAAAACTAGGTCAAAATCTGCGTCTACAGAGCCTTTGATTGACTTCCTATCATATCGGGAGTGAAAATTATGGCTCATAAACCAGAAATTGACCAAAATTTTGCTCCCTCAAAAGCCACTCTGAGGGGCATTTCTCCCCAGGCAATAACTCGCCATTAGATTGAGATAGAGAGCTGTTCAAACCCTCTAAAGACTCGTGAAGGTATGTAGTTTGCGATAAAAAAAACTTTTCAGTTAGGATGTCTGTTTTTTTTAATGCTTATATGATGATAGGATGTTTATGTTATTTTTGCTGATGTCAGCATTTTTGCCCGACCTCCCTTTAAGACCTACAAGGGCCATTTAAATGACATTGATTTTTTTTAGTTTAGCTGTTTTTTAGTTACATTTCGGGACTTTGAAGGGTCTGAATAGGTTTTTAGCGTTCCTGGTTCTAAGATTAGGGCAAAAAAACTTAAAATAAATTAGGGAAATTCCCCAAAAGTATTGAGAAAAGCCCCTTACCAATTAGCTGTTATTTGGCCCAACTTTTGAACCAGAAACGTTAGAAATTCAATCAAGGGCTCTAAAAACACGTATTCTCACCTAGAATCCTAAAATATTGGCGCGTGGGATCGGATGATGACATCATTTAATTAACCAAAAAACATGCCCCTGTCATGATCCCATTGGCCCAAAATCCCCCAACCAAATTGAAAAAAATTTTTTTTTAATCTACACTACACGACGCCACTGATCATTACAGCGTTTGAACAGCTCTCTAGCTCAATCTGCTGCCGAGTTATGGCTGGCCAAAGTTTGCCCTGAAAGGACAAATTTTGCCTTTTCTGAAAAGTTTTGAATTAGGCCAAAAACTGGGCTTTTCACCCATAATTTTAGCTACAGATATGCTAGCAAGTCAATCAAGGGCTCTATAGACGTGGATTTTGACCTAGTTTTCAACAAAACTTTGAGCCAATAGAATGGGTCAATGGGTTGAGGCCCAGGGCCGGCCAAAGGTGACCAAAATTTCTATAACATGCCCTCATTGTGACGTCACCTCCAGAAAACCCCCACCGAAAACAAAAAACGTTTTTTTCCATGTCAACTAGAAGACTTGCTGAATCCGTAGAGGGTTTGAACAGCTCTCTAGCTCTAGCAGCTGAAAAGGGCCGGCCAATTGCGGTCGTTAAAGGGTTAGATGCATTTAAAAGGATGAAAACACCACGTGGTGCTTTTGTTTTTATATTATTATAACATCTGTTTGAGTAAAAAATTAAAAATATACACATGTCGATGCCATGTTGTGGCCTAAAAGCTCAACTGGTTGTCAATCATGGTAATAAGTGGCGAAATGCAAGATTATATTAAAATGTTTAAATAGTTTGGAGATGGTTGTTGCAAGTTAAACAAGCCTGTAGTTACCAGCTTCACTTGTATCATCATTCTTATTTTTTAAATAAGCTCAATAACAACATTCATGTATTGTTGTGGATTTTACCCACACAGTGAACACACGTTGAATAGATTACTAAGATGAAAGCACACACTGGTATCAGTGTAAATGATGTGCTCAGCCTTTCATCTTTACCAGTACTTTTCATCTGCAGAAATGTGCTCACCGAAAAAGAATTGTAAACAAGCATGTCCAAGCATCACAGTTACAAGAACACACTCTTTGTGCTCCAGACAGCTATTTGAGATCAGGAAACTGGTGGATTGGTTTCATCTTAATGGTTGTTGGTGAAGTTGGCAACTTTGTGGCATATGGGTTTGCACCAGCTTCAGTTGTAGCACCACTTGGCAAGTACCTCTTAGGACTGTGAACAAAATAGTAATCTTGTGAATTGGTTAATCATTCTTTATCAAAGTCTTTTGTGACTTTATAGCTAAGCTTTAGTGTCACTACTTTTATGAAATCACTTGTTTAATTATAAGTCTGGCTGGTTTCCCTAGGCAACTTTGAGTCTTCACCAGTAATTATGATTTTTAGCCAAAGAGTATTGGCACCGTTGTGCTAGCTACATGGGTAACATGGATTGACATTTGTGTGATATTGATGTTGTAGGAAAGAATGGTCAATTTGTGGCCAGAACACCCTGACGTCTTATTTTAGTCTGTTATGCTTTTCAGTTATGGAATTTTTTTAAAAACTGCATGTGAAGAAAGTTTTGTTGTAGGTGAGGAATATCTCAGATCTTTTTCACTAAAGATTGATGATGCACTTAAAACTAAGTGTAAAATTGCCAATTCACATAATGGTAGAAATGCGTTTGGAATTGCTCATGCACTCATTAAACTGTACAATGCCCTAGTGCAGGGAAACTTATTTACTATCCCAGGCCGTAAATGAATTGTACATTATTGCTGGCGGGCTGCAAAATCAATGTATTTTTTCCTAAATTCTACCTTTGTCTAATTATAAGGAAGAGTGACTTCTCTTAACTTACTATTTAAGTACCTACTTGTGTGGAGCTTTGTTTTGACGCAATGTTGTATCCTAACTTTTTTTTATTTAACTTGGATTATGAAAATACAGATGCGGGCCATATCAAATGTTCATGCGGGCCGCATTTGGCCCATGGGCTGCAGGTTCCCTATCCCTGCCCTAGTGTTTAAAATCAAAACAAAAGTTTGAAGTTTTGTAACATGAAAAGGCCAGAGTTATGCAGGTGTGTATATAACGTGTAAATATTAATGAAAAAACGCCCCAAAGTTTTTTAGTGCACTTATTCATTTTTTATTTCACTTAGTACATTATATTAACTGGCTTGACATCTTTATACTAGCTAGTTCTGTTGTCAATAAGACCAATAAACTTATGAAATCCAAATATGGGTCAAATCATTATAATCCAACAAGGGGTGTAACCCAATGTCACAAAAATGCCTCATTTTCTTATATAAGGTGCACCCACATGTGAAATGGCCTGAAAAAAAAACATAATTGAAATCCATCAAGGGGCAGCTGAGTTATTTGCTTTTGAGTGTATCACTAGGTGGCGTTGCTCGCGATGGGCAAAAAAGACATATTGTAGTAAAATCCATAGTTCTACTGCTAGGAATGAGATGAAAACTGGTATTGTACCATTTTCAAGGGTGAGGAATTCAAAAATGCAATCAAATTTGACAAAAAAAAA
>Ga0210059_1009977_pt1 | contig 14741 bp, 10 predicted proteins | sample Ectturendosymbi2_FD_188042 | JGI IMG/M metagenome (GOLD analysis project Ga0210059, IMG submission 188042) | Ecteinascidia turbinata endosymbiont from Florida, USA - Sample 2 (SPAdes) (version 2) | ecosystem: Host-associated > Tunicates > Ascidians > Unclassified | place: Key West, Florida...
GTGTGGGTTCGGTCTGAACATCCCTACAGACCTCTCTCATTATCTGTGCCTCAGAGTCTCTCACTGAGTTGTGCCTCATTGAAGTGTAGCCACCTAGTTTCCATATGAGGCTGTGATCCACGGAATTTGTCTCTCCACAAGCATAGTGAGTGTATATCCTTTCACCTTTCATCCATATCTCATGCAGATTGCATCTGTGAATTCTTGTTTATTCAGTGCGTATCCAATTGCTTTGATTGGCAAGGCTGACAGCCAAGAAGATGCTCCTTTATTGCTCCTTTTATTAGTTGTTATGACTCAGGGGTCATTTCCGCAAAAGTTCATCACGGATGTTTTTGCAAATTTCTCTTGTCGTATTCTGTTTTTTGTGTGTCTGGTGAACTGCTGGTCCGAGGGGTTGTAGTCAAGATCGAGCTTTTGAGTGTAGATTTTGGCTATTAGGCTATTAGTTTATTAGTGATCTAAGTGGAGTGCTCATTCCGTTTTGGCAGTTTCCCGAGGATCTGTCAGACCTAGCCCACCATGCCTGAGAGGAAGAGCGAGTATTTGTCTTTCGGCATCATTAACTTCTCGTCTTATAAGAGCAGGGATCAATTGATCTCTGATGGCGTTTTCAAGTGGTTCAAATAATTCACTCGCATCAGGCACTGTTCTTTGGAAAAGGGTCCATCTGGAGGATAAACCTTTGGTGAATGCTGAGTATGCTTCTTGTGGATCATCTTGTGCGTATTTTGAGAGTGATTGAAGGTCTTTTACCCAACTCTCAACCTTGTTTTTAATGAATTGTTCCCTGAATGATTCTGTCCCAATTACTGATCCAAGGAGGCGTTCACCTTGGTCTGTGATTTTGATTCCATCACCTTTGAAGATCTGATTCTAAATCAAAATTTTTTTGCAAATTATGACTTACAAATCAGCTATTTTTGGCTTGCTCAGTTTTCAACATGTGTTAAAAAAAAACACCCACAGGATAAAAGTACTGTACACTGAAAACAGCACTACAGGCACAACAAGTGAATAAGATGAAGTAACACATAAATGTAAGATTTTTTGCCAGGACGGAATTAAACAATTAAGAAAAGTATCACATCATTTTGTCTAAAGTAAACCTTTTTACTAGTTTGAACCAAAGTTTCATTATGATTTAAGGCAGAAAAAATTACTAAGGAAAGGAACCAATTAAGAATCAAGGTGATGATACGATTCATATAAAATGTGATGCTCTTTCTTACTTTGCTACACAACTTTTCATCCTCTTTGTAACCAATGGGATAAGGCAAGAGTGAGTTATTTGCTGTTTACCTTGATGAACTCTCATACCAACTCACAGCTGGGTTCGGCCAAGGTGGGATGCACTGTTGACTGTGGGAAATATAGTTATGAATCATCTAATGTTTGTTGATAGGTGTGTTCAGCCCCAATAATGTTAGTGGACCCTGATGTCTTGTGCATATTTGTGGTGATTATGCTGCTGAACACAAAATTGCCTTTAGTTGTAACAGAGCAATTGGTGTTCTTCATATGCCCCAAAAAGTACACACAACCTGCTCCATCAAATGATTTTCTTAATAGTGTATGTATACAAAACAATTTTTTGACTAAGCGAAATGCTTTATCTTCATCTATATATTTTTCAATTCTAAATACATCACTTGCCCTCCAACATTTTGGTTATGTGTGCAACTGTTGCTGTTGTGATCTGATTTTTTTGGGCTTGTTCTTAATTCCTGTGTTGTGTGTTGCTTGTTCAACATGCGTTTTCATGTAGATCAGGGGTGACGAACCTAAGTATTTGCTATTGCGGGCCAATTTGTCAGTTATCGCTGAGTAAGCAGGCCGTACAACTTTTTAGTCATACTATGGAACCTGTTACAAATGAAAAAATTGTTCATCATCAGAAACAAACAACAAAGAAAGTTCAAGAATGCTGGTCTCGCCAGAATGCTTTGCGGACCGCATGAAATTCTTTTGCAGACCGCATGTTCGTCACCTCTGATGTAGATCATCATGTTTGTTTGCTGTTTATACCCTACCCACACACCCTAATTAATATACTGTACTATTGTTTGATGCTACCCTATTATTCAATGGCTTTTTTTTGTAATGTGGGGTGATTTATTTGTATTTGTTGGCATGACTTTTTGTATTCATTGACTTTTGGCATGCAGTACTACATTGCACATGTTCATTAATAAACATGTCTGCTGTAGGGCTTTCCATTTTGTAACTTGTGGTGCTACTCATGACTCACTTATCTCAGCCAAGTAGGTACCTCACGTCATCACCTGTACCTTATACACAATTTAAAATTCTTTGAAAGTACAAATCATGAAGAAATAATGCAATTGTGCATGGATAATGATGAAGTATCATAGTCACATATTATGGCTTGTAAGGAACACAGTAATCCTAGAAGAAGATAAAGAGACACAAGTGGTAATCATATCAGCTAGTCAGATGTTTCAGAGACTGCAAAACAGTTACAAAAAGTTTAAGATAAAAAATGATCCAATATGGTGGAGGGTACATCAAAAATAGCGATCAGGTATTTAAAAAAAATGAATTAGGTAAAGTAGGGCATTAAGGAATCTACCCGCCATGCTGTGCTTTCATAACTCTCCAAGGATTCTGACTTGGCTCAATTTGAATAGCAGATTTTTTGTTTAAGGCAGTGTCTATTTTGTCACCAAGATGGTGGCGGCAACAGGTTTGGCAGAAACGAAGTAAACATAAAAAAGATAAACCTAACCTTAACCCTAACGCTAACCCTAATGCTAACCTAAACCTAACACCTAAGCATATACTCTATGGAAAGTTTTGAAAAAAGAAACAAAAAAGAAAAGTGAAGTCTCTAAGGTGAGAGTCGAACCGAAAAGCAATGGCATATCAGACGTGAAACATAACCACTATGCTATGAGCAGCACGCCGATTGCATGACAAACCAACCTTTTTATTCGAATTGCGTCATGCCACGAGACCAAATGTTTGACTGGCAGCACAATAGCTCCAGCCGATCTGTTGCCACCAGCATCTTGGTGGTAAAATAAACACTACCTTTGTTTCATTATCAGCTTGACTCAAAACAAAAATGACCAAAAAACTTGGCTACTTAGCACCCGAAGCATGAAAGATTGGTTGCAATATTTTAAGGTAGGGTTATACAGCTCATGTTTGAGCCATTTTTAATTGTGTTGGCCAAATTGCATTAGCTGGAAAAAGTCAAAATTTTTGACATGAAATGATGTGTTTAACATGTAAGTTTGACATGAACTCCCAACTCCATAGGTAGGCTGAATTTTATGTAGCCTAATGTAGGCCAATGTATAGTTTTTGATTATGCATTGATGTTTGTCATTCGTTTTTATGTAAAGATCATGGTATAGTTTTCAATAAGCATTTAACATGGCTAATATCAAACGGCTGTCAAGCCTAATAATCTCTTTACAAGTTATGAAGTCAAATTGCTATGTGAATTGTTTTCAAACCATGGAAGAGTCAACAATTATGAGCTTTAGGTTTGCTGCAAACTTTCAAGGAACCTGTCGACTAGACTCTGCTTTCATGTTCTTACAATGATTCAAACTTGCACATGTCTGTATTCAAGTAAATACTTTCCACAAGGGAGGCAAACAACGAATCAATCAGCAAATTGTTAAAATTTGAATTTGATTTAAAATGAATTTGAAATAAGATTTTAGGACTGAGCATGTGTAGTGTTACATGAAATTGATTTCTTATTTAAAAATTTGATGATTGATTCCAGCTCCTTCTTTGTCCATGAAAGAATTTCAGCAGGCTTTTTATAGTGTACCTGTTAGGTATTGCACTCTAAAGTTTTGCCAAAGTATTTTGCAGAACAATTTACCAGTATGTTTGTCCAAGCCTAGTGTGTTCTTTCTTCAAGTCCAAAAATGTGTTTGTATTGTTGATTTGTTAACCATTAAGCATGGACAATGTATTTTGTGTAAAAAAATAATCCTTCCTCTGGTACAAGTCTTGTATTGTAGTGTATACTACTTTAGGTAAATACTTGGCAAAAACACATTTTTTCTTGTGGTAGGATAACTAATTTTAAATGATGAATCAACCCTATATCCTTCCCTATATTCTTTCAGCTGCATTGGTCTGTTGCTTCAGCTCAGGGGTCAGCAAACACCAGGCTATGGCCTGGGGCTGATTGTTACAGGGCCGCGCGAAACCAAGGCCAAATTGGTCCAAAAGTGACTGGAACAACTGACATAAGAAACACAGTGAGGGTGCCATTCACTACCATAATCTGTATAGATGGGAGCATCTTATTGCAGCAAAGCAAGCCCAGATCTTTCACTGAATCAGTGGCATGATGAGTTACTAACTGTGATAAATTTGCACGTGCCAAAAATTCAATATTCTATTGAGGGCTAGTCTGCAAAATAGTGGCAGGCTGAAGCCAGGGCCAGTGCGAAAAATGTTACTGACACCTCTTTTAGCTGACTTATATAATGATCCATGGTGATCTTTTACTGCAACAGTTGACATGCATCAAATGTCATGAGAATGTGCTTCTGGTCGTAAATTATGCAATATGTAATTTGATAAAATCATGAAAAGTTTTTGAAATTTCAGAGATACGTTATTTTCCAACCACAGAGTCAGAAATTGTGCAACTGTGTTGAAACGTGCCTCCTTTTTATTTCAGCTTAGGGTTTTGGTAATACTGAAGTTTTGTCTTGAAAGTTTATTGCAGCATTCTAGTGAAATTCACCTATGGCCAGATTGCACCAATTGTTGCTGTTTGTTGGATTAAGTGTTGTAGCAGTTTTTTGCTATACAACAGTTTTTCTTCTACCCAAAAGTGACAGTGTTGACATTCGGATGTTTTTTGAACATAGCCATGATGATGATCCACCAGAGGAAATAAAAATGGTAAAGGATGAAACAAACAAAAAAGATTTTAATCAAATAGTCTTAAATCCCAAAGATGCTTCCCAACGTCGTCAGTTTGAAGAATACCAAGCTGCTCATCAGCAGGTTCTTAATGAAGCTAATCAAATACTGGAAATGAAAAAGCAAATAGAAGAAGAAAAGAGAAAGATACAACAAGAAAAAGCTGAGCAACAAAAAGCACAGATTGTTGAATCATTACGTGGTGGAGATCATGATAAAATAATTCCTTATGATTTTACTCGTGGTACACCTACAGATCCAGATATTCTAGATAAGCGTAATGTCATTAAAGATATGATGAAATTAGCTTGGAAAGGGTATCGGGATTTTGCATGGGGCGCTAATGAACTTCGTCCAATATCTAAGCAGAAGCATTCTGCCAACATCTTTGGAAGCGCTGATACTGGTGCAACAATTGTTGATGCCCTGGATACCTTGTACATAATGGGGCTTAAAAAAGAGTTTGATCAAGGTCGAGAATGGATTTACAATCTTAAAATGGACTCTAGGACTGACATATCTGTTTTCGAAGTGAATATTCGGTTTGTTGGTGGTTTGTTATCAGCATACTTTTTGTCAGGTGATGCCATATTCTTGCATCAAGCCAAGATGATTGCTGACAAGCTTCTGCCAGCTTTTAATACTAAAACTGGAATACCATATGCTTTGGTAAACCCTATCACTGGAAATTGCCGGAACTGGGGTTGGGCATCAGGAGGTTCGTCAATTCTTTCAGAGTTTGGAACCCTTCACTTGGAATTTGCATCTCTTAGCAGAGCCACAAAAGACCCGAAATATCTTGAAAAGGTCCTAAAAATACGATCTTTCTTAAAGCAAGCAGATAAACCGTATGGTTTGTATCCCAATTATATGAATCCTCACTCTGGGGCATGGGGACAAAGGCATGTTTCTGTTGGAGCACTTGGTGACAGTTTTTATGAATATTTACTAAAGACATGGATCATGTCTGGCAAAACAGATGCGGAGAGCCGAGAGTTGTACGATAATGCCATTGAGGCCATTGAAAAGCATGTTCGAGGAAAATCACCTGGTGGATTAACTTACTTAGGAGAATGGAGGTCTGGAAGATTAGAGCCAAAAATGGGTCATTTGACTTGTTTTGCAGGTGGTATGTTTGCTCTGGGAGCTAATGGATCAAAGGATGAGCAACACTATTTGAAACTGGGAGCTGAAATCGCTCATACTTGTCATGAATCTTATGACAGAGCTACACTGAAGCTCGGTCCTGAAGCGTTTCATTTTTCTGGTGGCCACGAAGCAACTGCTCTTCGTTTCAACGAGAAGTATTACATTTTGCGCCCTGAAACAATTGAAACCTATTTTATTATGTGGCGATTGACAAAAGACCCTAAGTATCGACAGTGGGGTTGGGAGGCAACTCAAGCTCTAAGGAAGAACTGTCAAGTGGAGAATGGGTTTTCCGGAATAAAAGACGTATATGCTAGTAGTCCTGGGTATGATGATGTTCAGCAGAGTTTTTTTCTTGCTGAAACTTTGAAGTACCTCTACCTGTTATTTTCTGATGATGATCTCATAAGTTTGGATGAGTTTGTGCTTAATACAGAAGCTCATCCACTTCCAATTACAAAACCTCAAGTATAGAAAATAATTTTGAGTAAGTTCAGTTCTTATTTTGCTGATATTGTATTTTTTGTGCTATCAAATGTCTACAATGTAATGAAAGTAGTGCAAAACAAGTTATGTTGTTAAGCCTTTCAGACTCCAAGCTTGTTTTTTTGCTCTACTGGAATAACAGCTGTGGCTTAAAGTCAACAAATTATTTCAAGTTCAACTTGTTTTCAAGTTTACGCACAAATTGTTGTTCACAAATTGTTTTCAAGTTATGCTAAAATCACTAAGATGAATGTCTGGTGTCGTGGACAGTGGTATAGTTTTTGTTTGCCTGTGCAAGCAAGTGGTGTTCTAAATAAGTTTAATGCAGTGAATATCTTTTAAGTATTACTGTTATACACAAAGACTGTGTAGAATTTTTGATTACTTCATAGTTAATCTATGTCTCTTTCGCTGTTCTGTCAAGGTTGGTATAAACCCTACCTTGTTATTTCTTCACTGGCCATTTCAATTCCGTAAAAGTGCCATATACATTCTGTCAAGTCAAAAAGCAGGGTTTAGTCTTTTTGTTCCATTGTTGTTGGTGCATGTTGTACAAATAACTAAATTTTTTTTCTATCCTAATAAATCTTGTACAATTCAAGTCAAGTAGTAAAATTCCTCAGTGGTTATGCATTTGACCTGCATACATGCACATCTCATCAACATTAAAGTGTTAGTTATCCAAGTCTGTCATTCAGTGTCTGTATTAATTCAAGTGCACATTTAATGAGTTCCTCAGAGCTTTTGGTTTGACATATTGTACAATAAAAGGTTCTTAGAAAGCTGACATGGTGTCAAAATAAGCAGCAGTCAGCAGTCTGTTTTATAATCCCAACTTAACAGTCTACAAGTAGGTGAGATGCAAAGCTTTTTCGCGGGATCAAAGTATATGCTGAGGTTGTGTATGATCATGTAATGGATCAGAAAAAATCGCAGTTTTCTTTGTTTTCCTTCATGCAACATCATCTATTAAATAAATTTGTATATGAAATTGACAACAGTACTGCACCTGCTATCAAAACCATGCATGTAACAGCAGAAGACAGTACAAAACCAAAAGCAGCAGTATGATAGCAGACACATATTTCCACTGTTTGCATTGATCATATCCTACTGTTGTATCAAAAAATTTTCAGTTGAAAACTTTTCATTAAAAAGCATTTTGTTGGGCTATGAAATACTAGCATTAAAACAAACCTGAGATGTGCAGACAAGATACATGGAAAAATAAGAGACACATGTCGAAATCTTCTTTGTCTAGATAAACCAAATTGTAACATTTTAGAACTTGTTATAATTGGATTATAAAATGTTACAGCCATTCTTGTCAGCTTGTTCATAGGGGTATTGCCAGAAACAACCTGACAAGAATGGCTGTGACATTTTATACTCCAATTATAACAAGTTCTGAAATGTTACAATTTGGTTTATCTAGACAAGGAAGATTTCGAGATATGCCTCTTATTTTTCCATGTGTCTTGTCTGCATATCTCAGGTTTGTTTTAATCATTTGACTTTCTCAGTCACCACTTTATGGTCTTCAATCTTGAGTGAAACCCATGCTGAGACCAAGCAATGTTTTTCATGTCTTGCCTAGAATTTTTAGGTCAGGTCTATCTGTGGAAAAATGACCTCAGCTTTTGATAAGTGCTTGTTTCATCCTCTTTTGTTGTCTTAAGCTGTATGGTGTTTACAAATAGCATTGAGAAAGTCTGCCAAGTTGACTTTTGCATTTATTCTAATCCTGACAATTTCAATAAAAGAAGCAACTTTTTGGCACAGCAATAACAGTCACATTGTTGCTGATGATCATTCATGTTGACTGAAAAATACAGTTTAGTCCCTGATGGTGAAAAACCACAGTGTTTTGCTCTGTGTGCTTTTATTGCTCAATCAATTGTTTGTGATTCTATATTTGATGAGCTGGTAAGCAAAGATAGTCATTTAGCTGTTCATGCTGGTTTACCATATGCTGTGTTTAAAATGTGTGTGACTGTACAAGTGCCAGTGGGAGTTATCGCTTTACATTTAAAACATGTTAGTTCAGTAACATAGTTACATTCATTCTGTGTACCCACTGGCTTTAAAAGGTATTTTATTTTCATGTATCATTCAAGGACATTGAATAATTCCCTCAAGTTTGATTGCTGTTCTTCTGTTTGTCATCCATGCTGAATTTCATACAGAGTCAAAAATTATTTTTGGGTTTGGGAAAAAGGTTATTAGGAAACTGCCTTCAAACGACTTGAAGTGTGTTTTCAAAGGGTTGCTAACCAAGGGTGCTTATGCTCTTAGGAAATGCAAGATAACCAGTTGGCCAAGAACAGGGTTGTCAAATTAGGGTGGAAATGCGGATGAGTAATTCTGTAGTGATAAACTAATTCTACATGATATAATGGCATATTAGGAGTTCTTTCAGGAGTGCAAGCCATTAGTTTTGAGAACTATTGGTTTATAGGGTCAAGACATAGTCTTTGTGAATGCAAGTGTTATGTTTTCAGAGTACCCTGACTTTTGATATTTTTATTAGAAGCTACAATTTCATTGGTGATTTCTTTTTATGTATTGTTTTTAATTGTCTCCTTGTGCTCATTGTTGACATTTTGCTTTTATTTTAAGCAATGTTTTGCGTATTGTTTGCAATATGTGATGTATATATCTAGAAAACTTTGTGATTACTGTATATGTATTCTGTTGACCTTTTATGATATTGTAGTGATAGGCAACTGTATTCATCTAGACATTATTGTAAAACAGAAGGACACATCATAACAGTTGAGCAGGATAACACTATAGTGGACACAATAACCTACAACCTCAGTCCCTACAACACCATGTGATATTCATAATTATGCCAATTAAAACATGTTTTACATCATATTGCACTAATAACTCTGTAATTGGTACAGCATGACTTTTTCTTGCTTATTTGGGCAATGAACTTAATCATATTTAGTTGGTGTCAAAGTTTGGTCTATGTTAGCTCATCATTCTAACTTAAGCATTTTGGCTAGGCAACCATCTGTTTTTGCTATACTACTTCACGTGGAACGCAAAAGAAGAGTGCAGTATTTGAGCTTTTTTATGCCAGGTGTGCGTCATGAGCCCATTACTAATTTTTGAAACATTTTTGTCCTATTTTCTGAATAGGAGCTTAAAGGAGGTAGTTCCATTGAAACAGACTGTGAAATCACCATGAAGCCACTATATAAGATTTAGCAATGTCATTTTCACAGAGTGAAAACAAAGTGCTTTTGCAAGGTACAGGGTGACACAAACAAATGGTCATCACCAAAAATTGAATAACTTCCTAAATTTTAGTTAGATTGACACAAAACTTCAGCTACATTAGGTCAAGCCTATGTAGCAGACATCTCCAAAGTTTCAATCTGTACTACAAAAACTCTTTGTTTCACTGGCGCTCAAAAAATGTGCTGCAAATGAGCTCCCCAGCGCTGCAGGCACATTTGGATCCGGTGAGCAAAACTCTCTATGACCCTCCCGCATTCCTCCTTTGGGATTGCTCTTATTGCTGCTGTGATTGCTGCCTTCAGGTCAGGGATAGTCTGGTGGTTGTTGCCATACACCCTGTCCTTAAGGTATCCCCACATATAAAAATCTGGGGGGTTCAAGTCCGGTGAATGCGGTGACCACTGCGGGTCACCTGCGGCTGATCAGTCGGTCAGGGAAATGCTGCTGTAGCCATGCCAATGATTCGTTTGAGGTGTGGGTGGCACCATCCTGCTGGAACCACTGGAGGATGCTGACGACCTCTCTCCGTCGACAAAGTGCTGTCCAGAACTTGCCAAGCACCTGGACATATCGCTCGGTGTTGATTGTCACAGACTGCTCGTTGTCGTCCTCGAACCAGAATCGTCCAATGATGCCATGTTTGGAGATGGCAACCCAGGCAGTGCACTTCACAAAGTGCAATGGCTTTTGCCGACAGTGCTCAGGGGGTGTGCTACCACAGAAGACGTTGTTCTTAGAGTTCACGTGACCTGACAACAGAAAATGTGCCTCGTCCGAAAACCAGACATTGTCAAGAAAGTCTGGCACAGCGTCAATATTGTCACAAAACTACTGGCACATGATCACTCGCTTCCTCATGTTGTCAGGTGTAAGCTTTTGTTTAATCTGTATCCTGTAAGGATACTTGTGGAGATCTGCGATCAAAATTCTCCTCACGGACTCCTGGTTGATTCCAAGCTCCTGACTTCTACGACGCACAGACTTGTTTGGGCTGTGGACAACAGAGTCTCTGACAGCAGCAACGTTGTGTGGTGTCCTTGATGATTTCGGTCGTCGAGAGTGTGATTGTCTGTTAGTGTCTTTCCGATTGAAGTTATGCACAGTCTCATGGGTTCTGAACTTGTTGACCCATCTGTAGATCATTGAGTGGACAGGAAATTCACGACATCCGAACCGTTCTTTGAATTGCAATTGAGCTGCGTGGATAGATTTCTGCCGAAAATATGCTTCAACTATAAATATCTTTTGCTCAGTAGTCCATGGCATCTCGAAGGTCAAATTTGGTAGACTCTTAGAAAATTAATTTTACTTGGTAAATCTGCAAAATAAAAAGAATTGATTAATTATTTCAAAAGTTATTCAAGTTTAGGTGATGACCGTTTTTTTGTGTCACCCTGTAGTTGAAAACAGTAAATGTATACGAGCCGATTGTTTGTTGGCATTGCGCAAAAGCGTTATTGACACTGACATCCTCACCTAAGTACCATACTCTGCGGCAAAACATGAAGTTCAGCAAGAATACACACCGGTACTCACAACATAAAAATAAAAAATGAAAAGACATTTTCTTTGTACTCACGGAAGTCGTGCATCAATACACACTTTCCTTTCGTATTCCCAGTTCTTTGCCATGTTTGTCGGGCGTTTCCTTCCCCCCCCCAGAGCTCAACTCCTGCCCTGTTTTTGTTGCGTTTATTCGATAGTTGAGAAACGTAGCAACAATTTACAGATTCTTTGGGCCTGTTGATTTGGGAAAGTTCAAAGTGTCTTTGACAAGAATTCAAATTGTCTTTGACACACAGGCGGTGCTATGAACGCAAACGGGCCAAAACCTCGCTAACAATTTTGTTCATAGATTTGCAAAAGAATCTTTCCAGGCAACAGCAGGAAGGTTGGTACCTATTCGTCATGGAAAGTCTCGGTAGAACAACACTAGTCTCCAGTGTGATGAAGGCAACGGCAATTTGATATCCTTCTGTGTTTCGCAGAGCTGACTGGGTGAACCCAGCAGTCAGTCGCCAATTAGTGTTTTTTTGACAAACGTTTATGTCAAGCTATGTATTTTTCAACACTTTATTTTCTGAAAAAATAACCGTTTATTCACAGTTCACCGTCTGTCTCTACGGCTGCTAAAAGTACAAGCGTCAATTAAAGAAGAAAAGAGTGAACAATAAAACAAAAAACAGAGCAACCTCAGCATGCAGCGCGGGTCGTAATAGATTGAATTGGTAATTGTGAGTTTAAAAGTTCGTTCTGAGCAGACTAGATACTAATGCGAGTTTCGGTAATAAAGTCACTGACGGCAACGTCTTGGTGCGGAGCCAGCAGAACTATAAGAAGTTATTGACAACCTTGAGGTATTTCGAGTTTCGTTGGGCTGCTGACCCCGCAGCCTTCTCCAAACGCAAGGCGGGTGCGAAACGTGAGTGAAGTCCTTGACAACAGCATGCCCCATAAATTGCTAAGGAGAGTTACGCTCCGGGTTGGTTCATTCACTCCTGTCTCCCTTTTTGTGTATAGGGATGATCAACACAGATTGCTAATCTTTCGATGCCCTTCCAGAACACCAGGCCACCTGACCCACACGAGTCAGTCAAAAAACGCCTTACTAAATGAAGGCTTTGAGAATTTCGGGTTGACTTTCATCGCAGCCGGCAGCTTTCCCAGCTTTCAGTATTTTGACAACTAGGAGGACTTCAGCTGCGTTGTTGGTATTTTCCTCCCCCAAATGTACCTCGTGTGTGTCCGGTGGTGTGATAGTGCCAAGGATGTCTTTCTCATTATTGAGGATGACCTTCTCATAGCTAAGACAACATTTTGGTCTTTGATGGATTTAGCAGTGTCAGATCTTTCTCGCGAAGACGCCGGATGGTTTGCCAGAACACTTTGTTGGCTTGCCAGTAATTGGGTTTCAGTTTATGTCCGAAGTACTCCCAAGAATGTATTTTGGACTTTTTCACCACGATGGCTGCGGACTTTGGCCCTTCAGCGTACCTCGAGTGCAAAGAAGAGCCGACTTTGTTCTGAAACCATGCCTTTTACTTTCTTTGCTTGAATAGCACCCTACATCTCCTGGTTCCATCAAATTGTTACTCTGTTACCATTAATTATTCACCACACCGAATCATTTTTGTCCACATATCCGAGCAGCAGATGAAGCTACAGCTGCTTTGAAGAGCCACCACTCCACTTCCGCGTCCACTGTACATTCCGGAAGTTCTCAGAACAAGCACGATACGCTATCCGCAAAGGTCTTTCTTACATCCTTGTCCACCAGGGCTTTATTCGGTAGGATCTGCTGCTGGTCCTGCACGTTTGTATAGGCCCCGGCGCCTTTTCCAGATGCAAGTTGCGCACCAGCAGGTGGTGATCGGTCGACGGTTCTGATCGGTCGACGGTCTCCTTTCTTTTGACATGAACGTTCATCACCGACCAGAACAAGTCAGCTGAAACTGTGCAGAAATCAATAAGTGACCGTTGACCCAATGAATCTCTCCACCAGGTGCACTTGTACGCATCTCTGTGTTGGAAAAAAGTGTTCATTATGCACAGTGCGTTGTTGCAGCACAGTTGAAGCAGGGGCCTTCCGTTGGCACTTACGTCAGCATCACCATGTCTGACAATCACACCCTCCATACCCCGACATCGTTCACAACGTGTGCAATGAAGTCTCCCAAAAGGATCGTGGATTCGTCAGTTTTAACCCTTCGCAGGGCATCACTGATTTTTTCACGAAATCCGTTGTGCAGTGCATTTGAGTTTGTAGTGTATACCTGTAACAAACACAGGGAGCGACCCAACAACATCAACATGCACACTCTTCCTCCTGGTGGGATCCATTCATCAACATAGTTTGCCAGCTGAGGGCTTACAGTTACAAGTATACTCACCACATCCTGGGCAAACTTTTGCTGGCTCAACTCCGGAGTAGTTTCCACCCATCGCCAATCAACAACTTTAGAACCACGACGTGAAGCAATCGCGCTTCAATGGGAAAGGTCCGAAGTCTTTAGCGACAACATGGCAAGCAGCAATAGAGACCACCTGCCAGGAACACTCTATTACAGCTTGCTTTGCCCGGGGTTATACACTTACGAGTGAAGTGTGTCTTTCATTTGTGGGTAATTTCCCATGTAACGGTCCTAGTACCATTGCAGAAGTTTCTAGTTGAAGAGATGCCAACAACATCCAGGGAATGTCTTTTGGCTTCCTTGACCAATTTGTACTCTTTCCCTATAAGTAAAGTGGCGTTCCAGTTTCCAATTTCTAACTTGTGGCGAGATTGCCGTTTACGCGTGCCCTTCAGGTCTCCCAGAGATGAAGCACTCTGCGCTGTCTCCATTCGCCTGGCCAGATGCGGTTAATTAATTGGCCCAGATGCGTAGCGGGCGAAACTTGTGGTCCCCAGTTGTGGACAGCTGGTGGGGGAGAATGTCGTGAAATTTCGAAAGGGCCCCTCTGTCTAAAACCAGAACGCGGTCCTTGGTGACGCGTGCGATGATCGATGTGCGATAGGTTTGTTTAATTTTGCGAAATTTCATGTTAGTAGCTGTGTCATCAAACGATTTGACAGACCAATGATGCCATTTACAGCACAGCAACTTTTGCAATATCAGGAGGTACCATGGGAAGGCGTTGCATCGGGCTCATATAGCATCAATAAAATGACTTCATACCAGTATAAAAAACATTCATTCCGCTAATAAACAAAGAATTGAATACTGTTTCTCCCAGCACACAGCTTGCTTTCAGTCAGCAAAAAACACTCTTGGCACTAACCTTCATGAATTTAAACGACCTTCAGAGGTCGTATACCTCTCTCTGGTTTTTGGTTTGTATCTAATTGTGTTGTCCCTTTCCTTGTCAGGAACAGGGCCGTGGGAACCGCCCCCCGCACCCCCCGGCCGGGGGGGGCCCCAGCCATGTCT
>Ga0210059_1009978_pt1 | contig 14741 bp, 12 predicted proteins | sample Ectturendosymbi2_FD_188042 | JGI IMG/M metagenome (GOLD analysis project Ga0210059, IMG submission 188042) | Ecteinascidia turbinata endosymbiont from Florida, USA - Sample 2 (SPAdes) (version 2) | ecosystem: Host-associated > Tunicates > Ascidians > Unclassified | place: Key West, Florida...
GATATGGTGGGAGATACTGAGAAGATTGTCACGCGCACGCTGTACAAAGGTAAGGCCTGTTTGTACATTCGTTACTCCCGGACTTCCTTTCAGTTTGTGACGCACAAAACCCAGTTAACACGCTTTTGACGAGTAAGTTACCAGCTGGGTCTCATAGCTGTATTAAAAGTCGCCATAACAATGTTCATTAGCATATATTTGAAGACATCCTGACCGAAATTACCAAAATTTTTGGTCGTGTAATAAACATTTCGGAATATGACCAAAACAAAGACCACGTCACCAGACAGCTTACGGACGCCGTATACGGTGGCGGAAACGTTGCGCGTGCAATTGCTGGCGATTGAGTGCGGTGTCTCATGCGCTTGGTTGAGATTGACAACTGACGGCGGAAGTGGGGGGGTTCACATGGTCGTGAGCTGGGTTGTGTGCGGTTCACAGTCACGGTGGCTCACAACGTGTGAATGTGTATCATTCTGTGCTATTTCGAGTCGCTCGAAAAGTAAGAATGTGTTAACATGTTTCCTCAAACCGAACGCGCTGTGCCGGAAAGAGCAATTGATTGGCCTCTGACCTACAAATTGGTGGTTCATGTGCATTTGCACTATCCTGCGATTGTTTTGGTTGCGAGCCACATGTGCCAGTGCTGCTGTAAGTTCGGCAACACCTTCGTTTCTCACTGCTTTGGCGTTGAGTTGCTACAAAATGCGCCCATCTTTCATACCTCCTATGCAACGTCTCGAGCTCTACCTCTTTTGCTCGTTTTCTACCCTCACAGCAATGTTACTATTGGGTAAGTATGTAATGCAATAGGCTGCTTAATCTTAGTAAGTTATTTCGTGTGTTTCTTCGCCCATTTTTGTGTCTGGCAGCTTACTGCCGCCCGTAGAGTTATAATGCAAAAAGTCAATTTGGTGTTAAGTGCAGTGTAAATGTCCAATTAAGCCTGTGGTACGAGTCAAATGCGTCGATAGTTATTGCCAACAGTCCTTTGCGTTATGACCCCGTAGATTACATGTTAAAAAGGCTTTATCCTGCCTAGCGATGAATTACACTCTCGTTGCGTTGTTATGAAGACTCTGAGGTGTTTGTGCAGTGACGTGTCTCTACGTGACGTGCTTTTATAGCGGCTTAATGTTCTTTTTGCAGGTAGGGTTAGGGCTCCGGCGAGCGAGCCTAGAACCAGAGCATAGGTGCCAGATTTCAAATAGGCACTTAGGCCGTCAGTTACGTCTCCGCCGCCGCCAACGAACAATAGCAGAGGCTAGGCCGGTTCGGTTCTCAAGGATTCTAGCGTCTAGGATGGTAGGCACAAACAACATCAAACGTGCTCAAGAGGCCGACGTAGAATCATCCGGGACTGTCTCAACACGCAAAGATGGGCCTCTTAGGCTTTGACAAGCTTAGGAAGCTCGAACTGATTATGTTGACTGTTAGGCGTCAATGCCGACTACTGCTCAATGCTTTGCTGTGTCTTTTTGCATACACACTTGTCGCGTGCCCACCCTACCGCGTACTTCGTGCTTTTGCTGCTACTGCTAGACATACTCCGGCCGCGTCGTTCAAAACGACCTCGTACCGCTCGGCGGCACTCTGGCGTTGACGCTGCCGCTTTTAACCGTTTTGATTTTCGTTGTTGTGGAATGCCGCCGCTTCTAAACGAGCGCGAGCGCTGGATAATTGTGTGCCTCATGTGTCCTTCGCCGATTCCTGTTTTGTTGTAAGTACAATATTTTATATACCGACATGCGGCTTGTTGCGGCGTCTGCGTATTGCAATCAGAGCAATTGTCCAGAAATAACTCGATTCCTTTTCATGTACAGCGAAAGTAGCCAAAGTTGAATGCAGGCGATTGCAGTTTTTATACGGAGAATTTTGAGTCAAGGTCTAGCGTTTGCGCACTAAGAAAGCCTACCAGCATAGGTTAATCAGGTTTTTACAAAATGATAGCTTGCGATTTGTACGTTTTGATTGCTCATTGGCAGTATGCACAGGGTAAGCTATACAGCAGTGCTCTTCCACCAATGTTGTGGTCGATGGTCGAGTAAGGAATTTTAAACATTTTGCTGTTTAAGGCAAGTTCGTCCAAATTGGCGTTGGCTTGTGTTCAGCATTACACTAAAAGTAGGCAACACAGGCAGAGATCTGCTGTTGTTGAAGTGCACAAATATGATCTGCAGTTGATGCGAAACCGAAGTGCTGGTTGCGTCCATCGTGGAATTGAAACAAATTGTGGGTAGCAGTATTATAACAAACTCTACCACAACTTGTAAAGGACCAGAATGTATGTAATGAATGCTATAATATACGAAACGTTTTCTTCTGGCTAGGCGTGAACATTGGTAACACTACATGCATAAAACAATATCTTACGATAGGGATCCACTAAGCATCTGTTCCAAGTATTTGACTGATAAAGCATGCAATGCGAAAAGCACCAAATAAGTTTGTAATTGAAGGAGACCGATGTGTCGGCCATTCATCGACCGATATTTCCAAAACTTTTGAATCTTGTTTTTTACTTTATTGTCAAGTTTGAGAATTTTTGAATTACAACAATTTCGATAATTTTGCTACGATTTTTACTTCATCTGTTTAATGATGATGTTTTTGTTTCGGCTGCGACGGCCGACGCGTGCTTCACGGTTTATCTTGACTTGCGTCGCTGTGCTTTCTTGCGCAAGTTGTCTGCCTGTGTGAGGAATATAGCAGCGTTTTGTCGACACCCACTGAGGTCGAGCCGATATCGGTAAAGTCCAAATATTCGGCCCGATATATCGGTCTATCTCTAATATGCAGGACTGAGGTGGCCGACGATTCGGAGATAGATAATTCACATCACTTTATTTTTGGCAGTAACAGGAGTCTGCGAGTAAAAATATTGCTGCATATCGTTGGTAGCTGGAGTTCGAATAGGATTCGGGTTCTCAAGTTAAAAATTTTCGGATCCGAATTAAAATACTATGGAACAAGAGCGGCATCTGTGAATCTGGCCACCTCTGATCCGATGGCGCCCGGGGGCAAGAAACACGTTTTGTGCCCAATGGAAACAAATGCACCATATTTGAGGAAAGCAATCTGTTAGGGCTTGCCGGCGCCCGGGCCTTCACCACCTCGTTACGCCCGTGCTATTCAGCAAGGAAAAATATTGGGGGTCACAGCCAGTATTGGATAGGGAGTGAAACGGTGACGCGTGTCGAATATATGTTTTACTTAGGCCGCCTGTGTTTTCACCGCTATAGGTGTGAGGTGTGTTAGCCAAAGGAAGGAGGTCATCCCGACTGTGTCAGAACCATGCATTACGATGCTCCCGTGTTTCGGCCTCGTTGTTTAGAGCGAAGCTGTTTGAGAATGCGGAAATTAGTTTTCATCAAGTCTTGAGTAAAAGAGCGTTCAAAGCATAGTAATATATAGTCAAATTGGTTATAAAAACATCCGCCCATAATTTCTAAATGCCATGGATCACTGCGTAAGTCTTTCCCGTTAAGTACTCTTGTTACTGAAGTGGCGTAATTTCCATTTTCAAAATAGTTTGTAAGATGACTAGTAGGCTGATTGTTTGCGGTTTTAGCCAATTTCCCCCTGGAAACTTGATTAATCCAGCGAAACTGCTTATTCGATTGCAGTTGCTGACTCACTCCAAAAAGTAATAAATCTTGTCAATAAGCGTGTCATTGGTGCAAATAAAGACTGTTGAGGTTGGAACTGCTAAAGCAAATTAACCACGAATTAGATTATAATCTCGTAAGCCAAAATTTGATTGGAGTATCATGACAGATAAAAAAAAATACAGCTGTATTGGCATTAGATAAAGTTATGATAAAAACAGTATTGATCAGAAAATACCTACAAAATGCCAAGTTACTCATCGTTCAAGAAACAATTGAAAATCTGCACCCTGTGCTCGGCAGAACTTGGTTTCAAAGACTAATAGGCTCACGTTTATTAAATCAACAGTTATCACATCATTGCAGAGTTTAATCAACGTTCCTACTGTTATTATTCAAGCAAAGAAAGCAGCGTGCAAGACAACTTCACAACAACACCAACTCCTCTGCGTTCGCGGTACATTGAGATAAAGTCCGCAGCCTTAACGGTGAAAATCTACAAAATGCACTTTTTGGGAGAATTTCGGACGTGGGACTGGATTCCAATTACTGGAATTTGTTCTGGCAAACCATCCGACGCAGAAAAAGAGCAAATGCTGTTCGATCAGTGGTTTCCAACCTTTTTTTTTAACCGCGACCTGCCAGTAGTAGTAGTTCATTGCAGACTCTTGGTCCATGCAGACGCGATCATAGACATAAAGTGGTTAGCCACAGCAGCGCTTTATAGAATCGTTTTTGCACATGACCCAGGACAATTATAGAAGCCTCCTATAACCCAACGACCCTGTCTAAAACACGAACAAAGCAAATGTAATACAGCAGCGTAAACAAAATCCTGCTCGCGACCTCCAGGCTGAAAGCAACTGTACTAAATCAATGACAGTAAAGCTGCACAAAAACGAAGATAGAAAAGAAAGCAGTAACCACCGCGGGGGCATTTCCTTAAGGTGCCTGGAAAAGTTGCTCCAGTGCAGGGGTTGGCAAACATTTTCTACGGAGGGCCACATTGAAGATTTTGTTGCTACCGAGGGCCGCATGCTCGTATTACATATATAATCGCTTTGAAAACTTCAAAAAAGTTTCACGTTGGCTAGCACAAAATTAAGGTAACATTAGTCACTTCCGGTTAAAAGTGCGGTTTCTAATGAAACGTGGAAAAAAGCTTAATGCCGGGCCGTAGTTTGCCCACCTCTGCTTAGTGTCTTGAAAAAAAGGTGCTGCGAAATAATTGAACCAAAACTGGGTGATGCTCATTGCGGTCTTCGTACTGGCCGTAGCACTAAACACCAAATTTCTGATAAACCTGGGGAGTATGCCAAGGATGTCTGCGCATGTTTTCTCGAGTTCAAGAAAGCTTGCGACCGGATTCCTCAGGTAAAGCTTTCGGCTGCGGTGCTACACCATCAACATGAAGCTCATTTGCTGCAGTTTGAAAACCAAACTGCAAATCTTTTCTCATATTTTTCAAAACCAATTGCTTCAAACGTGAAGAGTTGTGCACACTTCAGATTTTATGAAAGTCATTTTTTTCAAATGTTAGCAGAACGTTTGTCACGAAATAGTTTCTTGCAAGTGATGCACATAGTTGCATCTTGTTCTATAACGTTTTTGAGGGAGATCTAACTTCATGGTAGAGTCAGGTCGAGACACCAGGTGGGCGAAGAGTTTACAACTATGTACAATTTTTTTAAAACATGTCCAACACATTTTTCCAGGGAGGGCAAACAAACTTTAGGGGACCTCTCCCCACCTGGTGAATGTTTGTATCTGCTGGCACCCGAAACTTGATGCCGTATTTTTGGGGCATCTATGGTATAAACATAACCAAAGGACAACGTGACTTCAGAAGCATCAATTGCTCATCCACTGGCAGAGAAAAATTTCGCCTATATATTCACTAACACATGGATGTGAATATCTGGAACACAACATATTTTTGTGAATCAGTCTGCTCCTGGCCATGGGCGTCAGAAGGATTTTTACCAGGGGAAGGACACGTTTCTAGAGGGCGTACATTACAAAAGTGGTGAAATTTTCTTTTTTCCCATTCGAAATTAAGAAAGCAACCTTTTTTGCTGAAATTTTCGAAATCTAGAGGGGCAAGACCTCCCTGTCCCCCTTCCATGCTCCTGACCCAGTGCATTCTCGCAGTGGCCTAGCCAGACCATAAGCCAAAATGTTTGATTTTGGGCGAATAACACTATATTGCTTTGAGAAACGCACTGTCAAAGCACAAAATAGCTATATTTTCTTAAAATTGGGGGGTACTTGGCCCCCCTGAGTACGCCTATGCATCCTCGGTTCAGTTTATCATCAAGTCGCAAATACTTCAGAATAACACTAGATCTGCCTTGTGACATTGTTTTCCAAATAATCGGAATGCCTGATGTTTCATTGTAAAAAAATTAAGATTCACTTCTGGTATGAAGTTCTTCCCTGCGTTGTAGGCACTGTGGTTCTTATTTTGGTACATCGGTGGTATCAGTGGAAGCGTTGCGTGTCCTGAGATTTTTCCTGCCAATGATGATGAAAAATATGTCAATGCTGTTTTGTACCTACCAATAAAACAGAGGTTGCATGCAGCCAACGCACCACGAGAGACAACTTCTTCATAACTGCTGTTCTCACAACTCTCTTTGTTTGAACTGCTGCTCCAGTGGTGTAGTTCAGGTACAGCTATGTCGTCATTTGATTCGTGTTTCTATTTCTCCGTGCACCAGATCAGTGGCGTAGCCAGCCCAAAAATTTGGGGGGCCAAAATGTTTGATGTTAGGCAAGTAACACTATTTGTCTAGAAATACGCCTCTCAAAGCAGAAAATGACTATATGGTCCAAAAAGTTGGGGGGGCAGGGCCACTTTCGACCTCCCCCTGGCTACGCCTATGGCAACAGTCACGGGCTGAATCAGCAAAATCCGCTGTCATTCGCATGTGCGACGTGACGGAAAAACAATCAAACATCTTAAGCAATAAGAAACAACTTCAATCAACGCACTGTCTAAACCAGGGGTGGGGAACCCTCGGGCCGAATGCCATCCGCGTGAACATTTGATATTGCCCGCATCAAAAATTTCGTTACCCAAGTTAGAATACAACATCGCGTCAAAACGAAGCTCCATGATAAGCATTAAGTAGGTACTTGGACAGGAAATTAGAAGTCACTCTTCCTCATAGTTAAAGACAGAATTTTAGGATAAATTCAATTGATTTTGCGGTCCGCCAGCGATAATGCACATTTCCTGTGGCCCATGGTAGTAAATAGGTTCCCTTTCCATGGTCTAAACCAGTGGTTCTTAACCTTTATATTCACTCGTACCCCTGGCCTTTCATCAAATTTTCTCGTACCCCTTGTCTGAAATCAAGTAATTGATAGTAACATAGTTTCATCGCGACGAATATAACGATACAATGAACTTGCAAAGCACACCAACAATCAGACAGGTAAAGTTTTTTTTCTGTTTTTTTTTTCAATAATTATGCTGTAGCATGGCTCTTCGTTTAAGATAGCCACTTGCTTGCATGTCATCATCGAGCTCTTGTAGATTCCTGGCCTTAGTTTCGATGTCCAAGCGAGTTGAGAAACTTCTTTCACGTAAGTAGGTTGTTGAAAATAGCACAAGGACTTCCAAAGATGTCTTTGCTAACTGCGAGAAAGTATTGAGTTGTGTGCACCAGAAGGTAGCTAATTACATTGAATAGAAGTTTATTTTGATTTTTCTACTCGTTTTCATTTCAACTAGATCTTCCTCATACCATCATTGTCATCCATAGATTTTAGGTTAAAAATAAATGGGTTCTGTCCTGCATCCAACCCTGTGAAACAGAAACCTCTCCTGGTTGAAGCCTGAAAGCAACCCTGGAAGGACTGCCCTAACTCCTGCACATGCTTTTATATTTCAATGACAATGATTAAGGATATTTTTCCCTTGGAAACTGCGCCAAGTTGAGGAAAATCAACATAGGTGCCTGATCCAATGCAGCTAATATAGATTGAAAGTTTATTGCAAGGTATGCCAAAGGACATAACAAATTCCTCGTTTTCAAAGTACCCTGCTATGCCACTACTTCGGTGTCTCAGAAACTGCTCGATTTCTTTGCACAGCTCAAACACGAGTAAGCACTCGAACACGGGATAGCCACCTCATTTCTGTGTGGAAAAGAACAGTGTTGATCCCCAACTTCGTTACAAAAAACTTTGAACACGCGGTGATTCAAGGCACGGCCTCTAAAGTTTACAGCACTCACAACAATCGAAAACACATTTTTTTGATTTCGGGACGTGCATGCCTGGGTTTAAATTTCAGGGCGTGTATCCCAGAAAAAATGTGGTGGTTGGTCCCCCTTGTTTCAGTGCTTCGTACCCCCAAGGGGTACGTGTACCCCCGGTTAAGAACCACTGGTCTAAACCTTTGTGCGGTCCTCAGCAGTCTTTCAACAAAATATACAACAATTTGTTCAACAGACTTCGTTCTGCTATAAAACATAGTGTGACTTTCGTTCTGCTATAAAACAAATTGACTTGTGTTAAAATTTATTTAGTGCGGCTCATAACAAAGTTGTAAGTCTGGATTTGTCTACGTTCAGCGAAAAGGTTGAGAACCACTGGTCTAAACGACCCCTGCAGTACCTGGATACCTGCACTACTGAATCTCCAATATACAGTAGGACAGGCCCGCAACCAGAAGGGGGGCAATTGCCCCCCCCTCCGAAATTTTCACAAACCTATGTATTTGTTAGGTGCAGCAACAAGTTACGTCATTTTGCCTTCCGAAAATATCAGTTGGTTGCGGCCCTGCAGTAGGGTATATGCAGTAAAACCTGACAAATAACATCGAAGTCTGGATAAATCAGTGTGTTTTCTACCATATTCCGCAATCCACACATCAGTTACTGCCAAAAGCAGTCTACATGTGCAGGCGTCAAATAAAGCACCACAAGAAGCCATTTTAATTAGCTTTGTCTATCACCAGGCGATCGGTATCGACAGGACATCTTGGTAAAAGGAGGAGTTCATAAATTAAAGAGACCATCTAGCTGTCAAAAAATGAAACAAAATCGAACCAAACATAGGTTTTCAGAAGAAATATGAATTTTAGGAAAAGTCAGTAAATTCTGAACTCACCAATGTTCCACTGTTGCAAAAAGTAGTTCACTTGGTGTCGAAGACGACACGTTGATAAACCTAGTGTTTAGGTTTCGGTATAGTTGGCAGAGGCGAATTTTCATTTTCGGGACCCTAGGATATTTAACTTGGGGGCCCTTCTAGGAGGTTTGCGACCACTTATGTCATACAAATTAGCAGTACACGTGCTCGCTGCATTCACTGAGCAAGTTGTTCCAATTCATAAACATATCAGTGATATTACTTTATTCTGAATTTCCTCGATATCACGAACAAAAACAGCCACAATGAAACTAACGAAAAAGGCAGCGATGAAGTTTTCTGACCACACTCCCACTACATATTTGCTGACAGTGACGGATTTACGCACAGACCATGGCCTAGGGTCCCGCAGAACTCCTTCCTGTGACGACTCAATACTAACTTCAAATTTGCGAAACTACGCAGAGGCATGACTTCACAATTTGCTTTGAAACGAGCGAAAATGCAAACGTTAGAGATAGTCTTATCAGAACCGTAACAAGAAAATATTGTTTGTTAGGCTACTCAATATAAGAATGACAATGCTGCTTTTCATTAGAGTTCCGCAGTATCTGGCGGCCTTGCGTTGTAGCAAGCTTTTGACAGTGGAAGATTGAACATCAAGTAAGAAAAGGCTGTTGGAAAGATTTGATATTGAGGAACATGACTGGGCGCGAGAGAGATGCAGGCCGTCTGCATGAAAATCGTCACAAGAAATGAATGAAAAAGAAGCAACAGTAAATAAGAAATGCACTGACTTTGCAAAAAAACAAAAAATCAGTGAATTTTCTGCTTTTGATAACCTCTTTTCTCCGTCCGTAGTAGAGAACAGTGCTTGGTGTGAGTCGCGAGGAGAGCAGTTAATCCAGCACGATGTTAATGCTAAGGAAAAATATGAGGGAGAGCAGCAGACAGCAAATGTCGATAGCATGAAGCTTGGAGGTGGTAAAGATTTTCTGTACGACGCTAATCTGGAGGGTAATGTAAATAGAGTGTCACTGTGTCACATAGGATTGGTGAAGGACCACGGCCAGTGGCGATTCTAGAACTTAAAAAGTGGGGGGGAACTACGGGGCCAAGAAAAAAAGGGGGGGGGACAATATAACGTCTATCTTGCATGGTGATTTTTCGTTGTTTTGAAGATAAAGTTGCTATGATTTACCTTATCAAACCCAACATAGGCTTGTGATATCAATAGCCTGTTGTTAAATATGAACAAGCGTTTTTATTCACTAGAGACCCTAAACGCCACTCTAGATGCAATCACAAATGTGTACTGCTATGCCGAGTATTCTGTGCTAACCATGCAACTTCCACAGCATTGCACATGTAAAACTAAACACCATTTTCCGTACACAATTTTGCCGACCCACATGAACGAAAACAACTCCACGAAAGTGAATACAATTCACATGAAAGCGAAATGGTTCCACTTCCAGCCACCAATTCCATATTGACACAGAGACAAGTAGGCTGTAGACAGCCAATTAATTTCGTCAAAATATTCTTACTACAAAACACATGAAAAATAAAGCCATTTGCCAACGGATTGGTGTTCTGACTAATCCGTTTTTGTGGTAGCTTATGGACATTTTGTGATTGTGTTGATACCATAACAATGTTATGCAACTACTATTGCGAGTGTAATGCCCATCTGCAGCGTGGATAGGGTGAGGACTATTCAATGCAATACACAGTTAACTTCAGGGAGGTTTCGGCACCAGTGGCACCTAAAGTAGCAGAGCAGCGCCGATGTAGGAATGTGTGTATCGGTTTTAGGGGCATGTACCTGACAGCAAAACATAACAGCAGACGAGAAACTTATCACGCACAATATTTCCAACAAAGCTGTTCATTTTAATATTCACACTGAGTAGTCTGTACCCACACATTACAGAAACTTAAACGATGTTTTCGAACGGCAGAAACACACAAGCGTTACGACTACAACTGTTCACATGTCCGATCTCAAAGTTTCGCAACAGAACAATGACAATCCGCTGTAAACCAAGTACAAAGCTCGCAGAGGTGGGTTGAACCAAACCAAGGCAGCGTCCCGAATCAATGTAGCAATATTAAGAGTTTTTCTGGACCCAGTCTATGAGCGCATGCAAAATTCGACGGACCACACCATCCAAAACCACGTCTGTTGGCAAGGCGGGATTTTTACTTCAGGAGCGCTAGAATCGTTGTCGCCACTCACAGGTCAGCAAACGAAAAAGAGAGTGCAGGCCGTCTCGGCTCCCCGGGGCTGACAGATTTTTTTTTGACGCCAAATTTCACAAATTTGATTTTTTTAGAGACACTTGGCGTCAATAAAATTGTTTGTTTTTTTGTCAATATTTGGGTTTTTTGGAGGCAGTTGGCACATGCTATCAGACTGGTGTCTTCGCTTCTTAAATCTCTTGCCAACAGTGTTATTAGGATTTTTTAGACAGTGCTTGGTGTATTTTGTCAAACGTTGTCTGGCAACCCATAGAAGAATAAAGTTGTCGCATATCTGGCAACCCATAATGCTTAAGGTTCGAGTGGAAAATTTGGAAGATAAAGAATGCTACAACTTTATTCTTCTAAAATGTCCTACAGTTAATAAAGCATTTTAAAATTCATGTTGTTTAACAATTTGGCTTTTTTCACAAAAGGTGTCTGGCAACCCTGCGGCCGCCAACATTTTTACTCCCAAAGGCAAAAATTGCTCTACGGCTTCCGAAGTAAATGACTGGTTCGCCACTAACCAAAATGGCATCAGCGTCGAACTACAATCGCTTTGTGAATCTAACACCACTCACGTAAGATGTTTCGAAGTGATATACACAAGGCAGCAGAACGCAATGCTCAGTGCCGGATCAACAACAGTAGCAAATGTAGCAATTGCTACGGGCCCCGCGCTTTTGGGGGCCCCGCGGTCTTCTGTAATAAAGCTCATTTGTTACATTATGTATAAGATTTTTTTTCACTCTAAGACAGTGGTTCCCAACCGGGGTTCCGCGGCACCCTGGGGTGCCATTTACAGTGCCCAGGGGTGCCGCGGGCTAACACGTTTTTTTACCATATCATTAAAAATACATTTTCAAGCTGTCATCAAACCTCAAAGCAAATTGCAATGGGTTCGGCATTATGGGTGCCGTAAATTATTATTCTTTTCTGTAGGGTGCCGCAAGCCTAAAAAGGTTGGGAAACACTGCTCTAAGAAGTCAGTATTTTGATAAATTTGCCATAAGCAGTACGCGAAGGTTTTCAATTGAACGCTGTCTGTGTCCAGAAATTCTTGGTTGATTCTTTTTGTACAGTTACGTAACAAAAGGCTCAAGATTGCGGTCAGCAGTGTTGATGTTTTAGCTGAGTTGCTGCTAAATCTAGCAGTATTTTCTCGCTGTTACCTGTAAAATTTTCAATCTAGCAGTTAGCTGGTTTTCTAGCAGGGTTTTACCAACCGTTTGGCAGGTTTAACTATAACAAATTCTTGACCAAAGACCTGTTTCAACAGTTTTTCAAGATGAACGCTTTTACATCTTCTTCATCAAAATTGTACTTCTCTTCTTTATGACGTTTTTAATTGGGTAACACCATGACAAAGCACAACCAGCTGCCTGTGATTATTTGGAATTTTTATTATGATGCAACGAAGCTGCTTCACGCAGATAATTTTATCATAATAGCAAGTAATTACACGGCTTGGTGAAGCCTAAAGGATTTGTTTGTGTGCTTAGTGAGCGCGTTGGGTTAAAGACAACATTGGTAGAATATGTTTTTTATCCCACAGCACGATATTTCCAAGTGGTTCAGTCACACTAGAAGTAGTAATGTCTGGTAAAAAAGCCTTGCCCACACACTTTATGATTTAGCAGGTCTTGGGATGTTTTTTAAATTTAGAACCCCCCGCTTTCGAAATGCGCTACAGGCCACGCGCTACCTTAATCCGGCACTGGCTATACTGCAGCCAGGATAAACTCGTATAAATTAACTGAAACCAATTCTTAATGCTTTCACAAAACTTTTTCTACTGGGACAAGCAACAATCTACCGAAAGTAATATAATCCTGTTCCCTCTCACACGGAAATGCACTAAAGATCAATCTTCCAATTTCTGCGATTGTGTCTTATTTTCGAAATGAATTTTTCAACACCACGACCGCGGTCTGACTAAATTTCTCGCAGGATCTGAGCAGTGGCGTAACTGACGGAGAGGAAAGCAGCCTCCCCTGACAAGGTAAATAGAAAATCTGGGCCCCCTTCAATTGATATTTTCATATTTAGTATTCGTTAATTTGTTGTTTTTTGCATTTTTCGGGGTGTTTTCGATTTTTATCTAGTTTGGACATCCGCGACATTTAGAGATTCACTATCATTTCTTAACTTTTTCTCAGTTTTGGATAATGGGCTCATCTACGGTGACCAGTTGGCCCCCTTCAGGTAATTTTTGCCCCCCTCGCTCAAACCTCTAATTACGTCACTGGATCTGGAGCAACTACTGGCGTGTGTCATCATAAACAACTCTAGTTTCCCGACCGTCAAAAACAACAACACAGCTTATCATGCATTTGGAAAATATTGAATGCAGGCTACAGGGTTACTAAATTATCGTTTAAAACATTGCTGGCCGAAAATTATCTACTGTATATGTCAACCAAACGAACTTGAACGGGAAATTACGAAAAAAACTGGGGGGGCCAAGCAAAAATCTGGGGGTGCATGGCCCACCCAGGCCCCGCTTAGAATCGCCACTGCAAGCAACAATCTGCTGACAGTAATATATTCCAGTTCCATCTCACACTGAAATGCACGAAAGATCAATCTTCCCATTTCTGCGCCTGTTTCTTAGTTTCGAAATGAATTTTTCAACACCACGACCGCGGTCTGACTAAATTTCACGCAGGATCCAAGCAACTACTGTTTTGTGTCGTCATAAACAACTCTAGTTATCCGAACGTTAAACACAACAATACAGCTTATCATGCATTTGGGAAATATTGAATGCAGGCTAGAGGATTTCTAAATTATCGTTTAAAATATTGCTGAGTTGAGTTGATTTTATTTGGCGATAATTAATATTCAGCTAGAAAAAACACAAATCAGTGCAAGGACGCAAGGGCATTGAAGGAACCGGAAGGTTGTCGAGTCGATGCCCCTCAGCAGTTAAATTAGCTTTGTTACTGTCCAGTTTCAACTCGTGGTGGTGCATATGTTACGGTAAAAAGTATTATTTTATTTGACTGATGTGTCAAAATACCTTTTCCGCATTTAGCTACATCCGAAATTCCTACATGGGTTTGTCCATGGATGTAACAAGGACGGTGTTCACGAAAGCCATGTTCGCTTGACCCCCCTAGAAGACTTCTAATCTAGTTTAATTTTATCGAGGACTCAGTATTTTCAGTTTTGTATATTTTATTATAAAGTAAAGACAATGTAATCAATGGTACTCACCAAATAAACGAATCTTCAATCTTTACTCTCAGAATGGATTCGAATATAGCAATACAGACACACACACGCAATTGACATCTGACTAAAGCACTATTCTGAGTCAGTCGACACAGACAAATAATGTGCAGAACTCTGTTGCTGACTGCATCTGAATCGTGATCAGTGTTTCTACACATTCTTTAAGTCACGCCTTTTTCTGTATCATTCTCTCTGACACATCACGTACGTTATTTCCGCATAGCGGTTCTGTGCTTAAACGTTTACAGAGAGTTTTAGCTTTTTATTGTTAAATAATAACAAAGTTTCGCTCTCTTGAATGGGTGATTTGTTTCAGAACAACAGGACCTCGCTCTCTGACCATTTCCATGGTTCAGAGAGACAGAGCTCCGCCGTCTGAATGGGTTGTATTGAACAGACCACCAGCGCTTCGCCTTGTGTTGGGCGAGAACACTGGGCTGTTCGGCCTCGGCTTGGAGCGATCCTCAGGAGATCGAGCCAAGCGACATTTCGCTTTAGCGACCTCCTGTTTCCGAGAAGATAACTGCAAGACTGAGCAAGGCATCG
>Ga0210059_1009980_pt1 | contig 14740 bp, 7 predicted proteins | sample Ectturendosymbi2_FD_188042 | JGI IMG/M metagenome (GOLD analysis project Ga0210059, IMG submission 188042) | Ecteinascidia turbinata endosymbiont from Florida, USA - Sample 2 (SPAdes) (version 2) | ecosystem: Host-associated > Tunicates > Ascidians > Unclassified | place: Key West, Florida...
CTTATTCGTGGTAGTGTCGCTTGTATAATTGTATGCTTTATTATGAAGATGTGGTATTGAGAAGATGAAAGCTCGTTGCTGACTTTCCAATGCACGACCAAAAAACACAGGATTTGAAAACAAGCTGCGCTCCACTTCAATTTTTAAAATGACGTCTCTTGAAACCTTATACGTGAGTGAAAAAAGCTCATAAAAACAGCAATGCAAACAAGTTTATAAAAATCAACAGAATCAGCCACAGGTCTCATGGCAGAGAGTTTAGAAAGCAACTTCCGAGGTGTTCTTCAACAAAGAACTCTTTGTTGAAGAACACCTCGGAAGTTGCTTTCTAAACTCTCTGCCAATGGCAAGATTCGATTTTACAAGATGAAACCTGGCACTTATTTTACCCACGAACTGAAGCTGCTCCAAATACACTAAAAAGCTTTAAATTTGTTTAACAGTTATCTACGCTAATGTGAATACTGCAGAACACTTTCTCGCTTGTTTCCACAAACATTTTGCTTTCAGCAATGCGTTTTTGGGGAGCGTTTACAAAAGTGAACATTTTCTGTGTCGCTGTTTGTTTTTATTAAACGAAATGTTGATGTTTAAATCGCAGCGCATGCGACAGACCTCCGTTTCAAACCTCTGAACCGAAACCTAAAGTTGCTGTTGTATCAAAACCGCACTTGTTATCTGAGACCCCGGATTTATTTTGAAATGATTTTCACTTTACCTGAAGTCAGAGAGGTTAAAATTTTTAAGTTTTTTACTTCAGCCAAGTGTCAGCATGTTTACATAAATATTACACAATAGCCCCAATATCAAACAAATTGAAGACAGGGCCAATGTTCTAAATAAGGAAATAATATTACAAAATTGATTAAAAAGCATAAAGTATCTGGAATAAGAAAGATTGGCATCCATTTTTTATGGAAGCTTTGCTGTAATCCATTTTTCATCCCATGCCCACGGATTGTGAGTTAATCTGTTTTTCCTTTCCAGGCTTCGTTAATTATTTTACTGCTGTCTGTTGTGTTTTTTCTAATTTTGTAAAACCGGTTGTCCGTTCAGGATGCTGTATTCTCTGTGGATTATGCGATCCGAAATAAAACCTATGGGACCTATAATAACGTATATTTGCGTTGACGGTAATTTTGTCAATTCTGACTGAACGTTCGATAAAGTGATTGCAGTAGTTCGGATGATGTTCATTATTCTTCTGCTGAAACAATAAAGGGAATAAGTGCACCGATACCTTTTCGCAGCGCTTTTTTCCCGACTGAACATAAGAGCTTGCAGCAACACCACTGCAGTTCAATTGCAAATGTACTGATGATGATAGCAGCAGTTATCGCAATGTCTACGTAATGTCGTTTACATTTTTTCTTTGGCCGTTATTTTCATTACAGTATAAGTGTCATTGACTGATTTTTTAAAAATTGCAGACTGCGTCGCAACTTAAGTGGCACAGTTTGTTAGTGGTGTAGTGCCAGCTAAGTGGTATGTTTGGTTGAGTGCATGGGCGTCAAAGGGAGTTTTTCACGGGGAGAGCAATAGTGGATTTTTCCAGGGGTAGCCAAAAAGATGTTTCCAGAGGGGGGACAAAAGTGGTGAAATTTCATTTTCCCCAATCGAAACTAAGAAAACAAACTATTTTGCTAAAAATTTAAGAAACAAATGTCAAATTTCAAAATCAAAGGGAAGGTCAAATCCCCCTCGTCTCCTCAGACGCCCATGGTTGAATACGTGCCACCAGCACCAAATATTGCAGGTTGTGTTTGATTCCTGGTTGGTCATATCCAAGACTTGCACAACGATACTTAAGACGTGCTAGGCGTTAACGGGCGCGTGCAAAAAAACAGTGCACTCGCGGTGCTGCTATTGGCTCGCCATCAATGCTTCAATGCAGCGTTTATTGCAAAATTAGCCGGGTGGCCATCGGCGCAAGCAAGCGGAGATGTGCGCCGCAGTTCACCCTGAAAGAAGCACATAAAGCGAGCGCAACTGAAGTGCGACTACGTCGTAGATATTTTGGTGAGACAAATGGTTTTGTCCGTAAGCTGCAGTGCTACTGAAGTCAGCATCAGGTGCTCTTTAATAATCATACTTGGTGGGTTTTGCTCACACGTTTACCGGGCCTTGCTTGACAGCGGTACGGATTTGATAGGCCCTTCTTTCCTAACATAAGGAATTGGAAGCTTGGTAGTATATAACTTGTAATGTTCAAAACTGTGGCAATTTACAGTATACCTAGACTTTTCGAGTGTTTGGCTTCATGAAAATTAAAATTCTTCAACATATTTACTCTTTCTGCGCACTGCGCACCACTGATTGCGAACAAAGTTAAATAATATTTTTGTCAAACAATAGTGGTACTGAAATTACCTTTTTCCAAAAAAATGCAGTAACTGCCCACTTCCCTTATCATGGCTAATGCATGTTGAAGTGAACGCTACCGACTCCTTCAAGGGTTAACTGCCGAAATTCTTTGGTATGCATAGTGTGGAAAAGAAGCCGTGTATTTTTACGGAGACATTGTTAGGAAGCCATACAATAACCTTCTGTCGTGATACAACGCGTATTTGATGACGCCGAAAAATTCTGAGTACCGGTCGCTGTACACTACAGTAACAACAACTGCTTCTGGGATGCGAGATTGCACGCCAAAATGTATAAAATAAACCTTGTTTTGACCCGCTTGGCGCATGTGATTTGTATTCAAATTAAACAGAAAGACAGGCCTTCATGTTTTGATAAACCTGTGTACTGCCATCTTTTATGATATTGCAACGTTTCATTGACTCTGAACAGCTGACACTTCAAAAGCATCGTACGTCATGCGTTGCCACTTTCCAGGTGGTTGTTTCTATGAAATCGACTAGGGTTAAAAATGGCGCAAAATTTGCTGCCTTGCTACTTTTCTTTCCAGAGACTGTTTTCTTGTGAAGAAAGATTTGGTCTAAAATAGAGAAGGTATCTTGCTACATTCATTCGAACGAGAAGGCACTGGTAGTGGTTGTTAATTTCAACTATTAACGATCTCACTGCCAGCCAATCATGGGAAACTTTTTGCAGAAGCACTGCAAAAAGAATTCATTTAAAATTGGAACTAAAAAAAAATAAATATGTCAATTCATACAATTGATCTGAACAAAGTTTAGCGTTGAAAAATGATTCGATTTGTGGAAACCACGACGCATAAAAACACGTTTTTCAAATGTATTGGAGAATTCAAATGTCAACATGACGATTTATTTTGTATTGCTTTATATTTCACTGTTATTTTTGTTTTTTTTTCACTGATATGTAACTTACTTCTGATATGCTGCAGCTTCTTGTTGTTTTATCAGTTGACAAAATTCTAAAATAAATCTTTTATTTGCAGCAAACTTTCTGGGACCATCGATTGAAGTAGATCCTATTTCCAAGGAACCGAAACCAGTTAACTTACGGTATAATATTGTTGTGCAATTTAAAGAGTAATAGACGTAGCAGTTTCAAACAGTATCTCTGTTCAAATCTATGTATCTCCACTTGAAATCTCTTCATCACAAACTGCTCCGCAGATCGGCTGCTTTGAAGAAGCTTCAAGCTGTACTCGTCAAGGCACTTTTAGGTCAGCCGTTGTTATGGGACAATACTGTATGTTAAAGACTGGCCGGGTGATACGATTGTGGAACAACGTAAAAATGCTGCTACACGTTTTATGCTGTCGGGTCAAAATTTTCCGAATCCCGCCTTTCACAGCCTTTTGTCATGTCACCGAATCATCAACCATACGCTCAGCAAAAAAATTTTCTTTCGATGAGGGCATGGTGAAATCTTTAGTGATTCATTACTTATTTCAGAACGATTTTGCACACACTTTTTTATTGTTTTGCAGGTTTGTAGTTTTCCGATTTTGGAAATAGGTAAAACTACATGTTGACTTAAGGACTGGTGTGTATTGCAGAAAACCATCTGGTTGCGGTGAACAGACCATGCTTTCCGCTGGACCAAACACGTATGTTCACTTTTATTTGGTTTCTACGAACAAGATGGTGGAAGGTTCACCTCAACACACGAAGTCAATTGAATTTATGAAATCCGGTACGTTCCGTCAGGTTTTGTTATTAGCCGATATGTCTACCATTTACGCAATCAATGTTCCTACAAGAACTTGAAGATGCAGTTGTATCAAAACAATTGGCAGCAATTTTCCTTACATATTCAAATATTGCTTATCATTTGTCGGCGTGAAAAAGAATTTTCTTTTCTTTTACTGTACGCCTACGGTATATGTCGTGGTCCTTGATGTAAAGTTGAGTGCTAAAATCATACTTCCGTACTTAAGACCACCAGGAGCATCCAAGTCTATGCTAAACAATGGCAATCAGTTAAGACCTTTTTCCAGGTACGAACAGCCCACCTTTGTAGAACAACAGTGCAACAAATGTAGTCTTCGCAATGAATTCAGTTTGTTTCCTTCAACATAACCCCTTGCCAAGTTTTCAAATAATAATCTTTCAGAAAAATTTCGCGATGTTTTCCTATGTCGAGGAAGTTGCAGCTTTTATTGCCAAATATTACCATGCAGGAGCATACCACCCACGAAAAGCCTTCGCAGTATCCGCAACCCAGGTTGCATAACAATTTAAATTGCACAAATATTTTTTTTGTTTCGTTTTGAAGTATGCAGTTTCAAAAATGGGCGATGCAAGATGCATCCATAAATGTCAAATAAAATAAATTTCAAGAACAATTTTTCACTCAGTAAATTATCAGCAATCAAGCTTAAACTAGAAACAACAATCATAACACTTGATTAGAAGTTACTACATCACAAGATTAAACAGGCTATGGTTGTCAGAAATAACCACGAAAAACAGTGATAGTAAGCAATAAATGGAAGGTTTAATTACGCAATTTGGGAGATTTTTAGTGAATTCACTGAAATTTAATTGACCAACTTGAAAAAACGCGAAGATTTTAAGAAAGATTTAAATCTAAGTTTGCCGTAAGCTTTCGAGAAATCAGCCGAATGGGCTCTGCTTTCATCTTTTTGCAATGATTCAAACTTGCGCATATCGATTTTCAAGTAACTACTCTTCACACAGGTGAAGTGTTGGAATGAATCTACAAATTTTTACTAGGAAATCGATTTCACGCAACACTACGCATCGTGAGACCTGTGCAACCTGCAAGCATCATTCACGCGTGAAACGCTGAAACGCTAGAGAGTACAGGTAGCAAACAAACTCAATACTCAATCAGAACACATGCTTCGACAAATAAAAAGTTTGAAAAAATGTCTGTCCCAAATAATTGTTATCACTGCAATCAGTGTTCCCTCTAAGAAAATTTTACATTGCGAAAATATTTGTTTTAGTGCGCAGGCTATTTCTTTTCAGTGCCCATGTAAACACACAAACCATTAAAGCGTTCCAAACGTTTAAAGGGCTATTTGGAATGTTGCAAGTGCACAAGAATCAGGGATGATTGATTTAAATCAGTTATCTATACCAGCGCTCTTCAACCGGTGTGCACGGTGCATCCTAGGGTGCACCAAAATATGCGTGGGGTGCACCACTACGAAAGGGTTCACAAAGGTGCATCACAAACTTGTCACACTAAACAGATAATTTTTACAAAAACTTTCTGTTAGCAAAAATGAGCCATTAACCAATCGATGACTTTCAGGATTTAACCGAGACTTTGGAGATTCTGAAGTGTGGTGCATAAGCATCACACGGTATCATGCTAATTGTTTTATTTAGACGATTATTTGTGATTCATAAGCAACAGACTATGAGCCATCATCAATTGAATTATGTAGCTGAGTTGCTGAATAAGGGTACTTGCTTATTTAGACCTGGGCGCTTACAGACGGGCGCAATTACGTGGGGGACACGGGGAAGTGTCAGTAAATAGGGTGCGCAAGTTTGAGTGTTTAAGTAAATAGGTTGCACGAGTTCGTCAAAACATCTTTAAGGGTTCACCGTAACGAAAAAGGTTGAAGAGCACTGATCTAAACCATAATTCAAATCAAGCAATAAAATCATGACTTAAATCAAGCAAATGTCGTGTCAGAGCTTTCTGGGATGTCTATGACACATTTAATTAGCATTCTAACAGATTTTCGCATAGCCTATACAGTATTAGTGTAGAAGACAAAGAGTTCTTATGACGACATAAGTTGGAACCACCTGTATTTTTATCAATCATAGCAACTGTGAGGTCTCAGATTCTATGTCATTTAACTGCAGAAATGACATGTGGACTGAAATCACTAACCTTTGCAGATTCAGAAGTCACAACTGTTAGAATGCCACAAGTTTGAAAGTGTAGACTGGCATAAAGTGAAAGTTGCATTTAAATTTCATCAAATATGAAAACTGTTGTCTGTAAACATAGTTATAGAGTAAATTTTTGATTCTATTTATTATAGGTTTTAACATTTTATGCATGTATGCCATGAATATCCATGAAATTACTAAACTGGTAGTTTCAGTATTGGCATTTCAATACGTATTTCATTTCGTACAGCAGCATGGGCGTCGGAAGGATTTTTTCCACGGGGCAATCACAAGGGGATTTTTCTAGGGAGTGGCCAAAAGTGTTGAAATTTGGCACAAAAAAGCACAAAAAATTTTGGGAAACTGCCCCTGAATGTCCCCATGGCTACGGACCTGGCATAAAGTAAAAGTTACATCTAAATTCCAGCAAATAAGTAGATTGTTAACTGTTAGAAATAGTAGTTTTAGAACATATTTTTGATTCGAATTCATAATGGAACATATATTATAGATTTTTACCATTTTATGTTTGTAAGTTATACTTTTGCAGTAGCTGAACTAGTGAAAGCTTCGTTACAATAATCAATTTCAACAATAGACCTCACACCAGAAAAGAGTGGCAAGCTTGTATTTTTTTAGAAGCTACTTAACATGCCATAAGCGTTAATGAAATATATGAACTGATGGTTTGGGTAATGTTATTCCAATAAATATTTCGTTTTGTACAACGGTACTGGTGTTATTAACTGATTTACTTTAAGCGTGATGCATAAGTGCAAACTAAGTTTGAACAAAAGTTCAGCTGAATTCTAGCGGCTGTACTAGAAGAAACCAAGCACAAAAAGGTTATATTAAAACAAACTCTTTAAAATTAAATATTACAAGTGTTAGGTAGCCATCCTCAACACACTGAATCAAAAAAATCATAAAATTACAAAAAAATTGATTTCAGCAAAAAATCAGATTTAAATTTAAAATATCCAATTTTTTTTATTTAAAAAATATCATGATTTCTATCAATTCTGACAAGAATAAGATTTCACTGCGCAGGTGGTCTGGTGGCACTGCGAATTTGCACAGTCACGCACCTAAGAGGAACAATGGTTGCAATACTAAAAGTATCTGACGCCAATTGTCAAGTGCTTCAACAGCTAACAGCACTGTCATAATCACTCACAGAGAGCTGGTACAATGTGTAAGATCGATACTTGACGGAAGGTCGGCAGTCAAACCCTCGGGAGTGTTATTAGAATTGAAAGCTGAGCGTTGTAACGAGGTTAACACGAGGCGTTTTCAAATTGAAACGCAAAGTGCACTTTGTGGTTGCCATGGAAAACACAATAAATCCACGGTACTACGCGTTTCACAAACACGGCAAACTAAAAAAATAAAACTTTCCCACTGAACCAAAACTTGACAAACGCAAACTGTGGTATCTATTTAGCGGACTTGTGTGATACGCCATGGACAGTATTGTGGCCAAACTATGAATAAATTTTCCACGAGATGGTCATGGCACCACACTAAACGGAACAAACCTTATTGCAATTACGACAACCGACAAATGGCCACTCCAAACAATTAATGCTGAGACTTTGCTCGCAAACGCGTTTATTACATCACAAGCGAATAAAAAAGGACCAGACAATGTTATTCCGGTTCAAAGAGGAAGGTGAAATTTGCGGTGAATCAATGGTAAACTCCCCTGCTCCTCCATTCTATTTTTTCTGCGAACCACGACGCGGTAACAGTATTTTATCGCAGTAACGCTATTTCAGAAACGGGTTAAAAAATAACATACACAGCAAAACACAAAATGGGTGGGCGGAAAAAACAACTGTATTTCAGTGCTTCCATTTATATTTCAGGGGTATTTAAAATTTAGTTTGTGAACGCTAATCCCCCAAAAGCTCCCTGCGGCAACATGATAAACTCTCTCAAGCAGTTGGCAGCCCAGGTTCCTTGGGTTATGCTGGATATTTTGCAACATGTTTCAAGCGGTTGTTTTCCTAGCTGATCTACTTCAATTTTAGGGGCGCATTTTGGGGTCTCGCAGGGTCACACCACCACTTAAAATGTCTAGCATTGGCCCTGTATTATTCCCGGGGTTATGCCGGACATTTTGCAATATATTTTAAGTGGCTACCTTCCCGTGTAGATGTAGATCAATTTTGGGGGTACCATTAGGCACTCCCCATGACCCTACCTACCATTTGTGATCCAACAGACTACCAGTTCCATGTGTAGGACGCCATACCAGATGGCGTGATACCATTAAAAATTGGTTACTTTCCTAGCTAGGCTAGACCCTCGGGGCTCCTGCTTCATATTTCCTGAGGTCTGACTGTTTTGAAAGAAACATGCATTTCGTGTTTAGATGCTGAACCGTAATAAATAGGGATCACTTTCGTTGGACCTCGTAACTAGGTTGGACCATTTTTGACTGGTGTATAGTCGATACCAGGACTGTTTTGACCTCAGTGTAGAGCTATCGGGGAACTAGTCCCATGGTCAGCTGACTTTGATGACCTCCGGGTCTTTTCGTTGGCCATGTAAATTAAACAAGCATTGTCTGTTTGTATAGTGGTGAATTCTCCTTGCACTAGTCTTACAACAAATCTCTTGCTTGCAGCGTTTAATCGTGAGATGCAGTATCGGTCTGATCGCGTGAGAAAACGAGCATGGGCAGTCTGGAGCAACGTTCTGCCGAGCACATGGTAAGTAATGGATATGTTTATTGTGGTCTGAAGCAGGGTCTCCAAAATTTTTTTCAGAGGGTCACATAAGCTATGCACAACAGTACGAGGGCCAGACATCTTACGTAAAGTGATGGCTAAGGTATATGCTACATTCTGCCAAATCACCCAATTTTTGTATGTATATAATTTGTTCATTATTTACACAATGTCTGCAGCCGGATGAAATGGCTTCGCCGGCCGGATTTGCCCCGTGAACCGTGGTCTGGAGACCCTTGTGTAAAGAAATAGTTTAAGCATTGTTTTGATTGACTTGAGTTTGCGCGATACTTGTCTTCCGAGCTAGTTGCTAATGTTGCAAATTATTTTGAAATCATACTTCACGCACTCTGTTTATATTTGATTTTATTATTATGGCGAACTGTGTCACTAAACGCTAAACTTTCAGGTTAAACGCCTACGTTGACAAAGTGTTCGGAAAAATGAAACTGTACTACACCGACATGGACGTAACACCTGTTTGCAACTCACTGGACTGGTTGTTAAGTGAGCAACAACCCGACGGACATTTTAGAGAACAACGTCCACCATACCACAGGGAAATGCATGTAAGTGCGCAATGAGTCAGGTGACAACTAGTTTTTCATCGTCTGGTGACAAGTCGAATGTGTGATTTTGAGTATAAATAAACCACTAATCGATCGTTTTGTCAGAACTTGCCGCTTTCATCATTGGGTTGTATTTGGATTGTCACGGACAGTTTCAAATGTACCTACTACTTCAAAATGTATCACGAAACCACGATTTGCTGCTTTTATTGTATTATCTTTTAAAGCAAGGCAAAAGCGCCAAACATACAGTAAGTTTGGTGTCACCGTACCAATACACATTTAGTTTGGCTGGAGTAGATAGACATATTAAAAGAACAGACCAGTTTCAGCACGAAAACTGTTTTTTTGCAAAACAGTATGCTTTTGAAAAGTTAGTGATCATTTTGCGTGAGCTTTCTATCCACTTACTTTCTGACGCCTTTGATAGAAATTTTGCCTGAGGTACGGAGACCGGTACTGGGTCATTATAGCCTATGTGGTCCTCATCGAAACCTCTACAGCTTGTTTGTATAGCAATTAGAATATAGATGAAACAGCTACCATGCCAAGATTTAGAAATAGATTAATTTGTTGTCCTGGCAACTGGTTTACACGAGTACTTTGGGATTGGTTACAGAAAATACTTTCATCCTCCCGGGACCCAGCACCTGAGGGGCCTGGGTGATAATTTCCAAAATGTAGACAAGCTCAGAGCCACCTGTTTAACATGATTCAATTGGCCCGTTCAGTCACGTGACAAAGGTTGTTGAACTTTCGTTGTGTACTAGACCTGGTTGCCATAGTGCTAGAGACCTATCAAGAACGTCGGCACAGTGGTTAGCAGAGGTAAGCAGACATTGATATTTTAACTCCTGATCCATATCCGAAAAATTGTACATATCCATATGCAATCTTTATCCGAAAGTTTCAGAAACTTGACATCCAATATCCATCCGTATGCGAATACGACACTGGCTCAATACAGGGGCGGATCCAGCCACTAAGGTTAGGTGGGCAATTTCGGTGATATTTGGTTTGGTAGTTAAGTCTCATAACGGCTTCGTTACTGTAAGAGGGATGAAGTACACTTTACAGCAGTGCTGTGACAATACAATGTAAGACAAAATTGCCTTACATCGCGAATGCTGTCTTCCGAATTGTAAAAAATCGTGATGAATAAAGTTGCTTTAGTTGGTTTTAGGGGAGGCGATCGCCCCAATCGGCCCCTGACTCAATACAAACCAATACACCCTGTCATTTTTGTGACTCAACCCATGACAATATTATCACGTATTGTGTACCCACATAGGAATTAAAGCATGTAAAACAGAAAGGTGGTGTCTATTTTGCCTCCAGCGGCAAAAGCTCTGCTAGGGCTATTTTGACATTCAAAATATATCCAATTTTGTCCAAATATAACGCTGAATTTGTGACATTAGCAATATGGTGAACAGAGTTGGATCAATTACTTCATTTCAGTTCAATTACAACTACGCCTTTAAATTTGTCAATTGCAGTACAATTACTCAGTGCTAAAAACATCAAATTGCAAATTTTTTTAGGAAAATGAAAAAATACATACAGACATGTTGGAATGATCACAGATCTGGCGCCAGGACAGGCTTTTTGCGAGTCTTAGATAACAGCACTCACAAAGTTTTTCACCGCGTATCCAACAACTTTTTGCCTGTTTGAACACTTCACGAATTCCGCGTATCCACAGAACTACAGTCTCTTATTTATTACAGATTTTGCTACACAACGGTAGATTATATCAGCGCAAACACTTGCTCTAATTAAAGCAACAAAAACTGATCGTTTGAACAATGATTGATTGTCGAACACGATTTCTGGAACACAACATAAACAAGAATCAACATTCTGCCAGTGCAGTCTAAAAAACTTAGCGTACAGACTTCGCTACCGGTTAACCGAGCGCGCGACAAACAATTAACAATTAGGCAAGTACGAAAATGCAGTTAGTCACAGTAATTTAGAGCATTTCTTCAAGTGCGTCATCAAATTAGATGTTGCTTTAGTTGAAAATTTGAATTTCTTTTTGCAGTTGTTACAGCATGTCTCAGTTCTAGATAGGGGTTAAAAAATTTGGGCAGTGCTGTTGAAATGAATTCAGCAGCGCTTTCAAGATATTCGTTTTGATCATCCATTTTCAAGATGTTACAATTTCTGCAATATATTGTAATTTAACAAAATAAGTTGATGTTTGTGGATGAATGATGATTGAATAAATGAACACACAAAGAAATTTACTTTAACTTACCTAATATTAATCTAACCAGGCAGGGTTGCCAGATGAAAATTTCAATAAAAAGCCAAACAATGCAAAAAAGAGGCCAAAAAAAGGCCAAACCGACTGTTTAAAGGTCAGAAAAAAGTCAAACTTTATTTGCAGTATTGCCATTCCTTTGTCACAAAAAACATCTAAATTACAAGAATATCAAAATTTTTTCTTCGAAATTAAGATTAAATCTTGCTTGTCATCATACTGGAATACTGATCTTCCCTGACTTTTCATGGTTCGTGAAATTGCACACTTTGGTAAAATGGTGCCACAGTTTGCATACTTATCCATCGGCAGCTTTTTGTACGAAAGTCTCTCCTATTCACTCCTGTACTTACGATCAGAATCATAAGAGCACTTCTGCTTCGACGTAATTATCGCATTTTTATCGCGAAGACGCAGACCTGTTTGCAAGCGCTGAGACTGTTTAGTGCTTACAACACAATTGGTAATGCACGGTGCAGTGAGTGCACACATTTCCAGTGATTACGCAAAAACATAATTTTGAATTTGATATTCATCAAATATTACTAATATCAGAATGCGGCGTCTGATGTAGAAGTTATCACAAAAATTTTGCAAATGTGTTGCCAAAAAGATGGAATAGCAATATTTTCCTTCATAAGAATCCATTCCAGCGTAAAAGGGCCAAAAAAGAGCCAAAAGGCCAAACACATTTTCTAAGGTCAGCCGACTTAAGATTAGGCTAAAAATGGACCAAAAAGCCAACTAAAATTTTTTAGGCCAACCAACTTGAAACGAGGCCAAATTTTTGAAATTTGGCCTAAAAAAGGCCAACCTGCCAACCCTGTAACCAGGGGCGACTCCAGGTCAACAGCGTTACTCGGGGTCATCACATATTTTGCATACAGTCCATATGAAATAATATTCATAAAAATGCAAGAGAGGTGATGTACACAGAAAATACCGTTAAAAACTCGCTTGTTAGCCGCGTCCGCAGATAAGCCGCAGCAGAAATTTTAGCCATATACCGAAAATCAAGGGTAATTCACGAATAAGCCGCAGGTCAATTGACCTTTTCACCGGTGAAGACCCTGCGCGATCAATCAACGACAAAATATTGATTTTTACAGGCAAATATAACGAAAGTCAATTTTATTGTTCAAAATCTAAATGTTCTTCGTCGGAAGAAGGAAGTTCGTCTATAAGGACGGTATTTGCGGTTCGGCTGGATAAATGAAATTCGTTGATAGCTCATGCGAAAACTTTGTCCCTCTGGGTATGTTGCGCGTATAAGCCGCAGGCTAAATGCAGGCCATATTCCAGGTAAAAAATGTGCGGCTAATAAGCGAGTATATACGGTATATGTTTGTCTGCAATCTTTCTAGAGCCAAATGACAATTTTTATACCTGGGTCTTCCATCATTTATAATTTAAGAGTGTAAAACAGCAATAAAAAACTGCAAATCAAACGGATCTGCAAGTCGCGAATACACTGACTGAATGCAACAGTTCAAAGCTTGCGTCACTGCAACTTCCATTTACTCTCATTCTGGCTGTCAATATACTTGCTTTGTGACTTAAGTCACGCAGGGGCGACCATGGAAGATAGCTTGCTGACTTTCTGATCTTCTTTCATCGCTGCTTCATAGTGCGCATCAGTGGCGTAGAGAGGTCTGGTGATACCCGACTGCTTGGTTTTATGCCCCCCTACCAAATTCTATTGAGCAGCCGCGTATGGTGCACATTGTTACTGGATATATGCTGTTTGTGACGTAACAATATGACGTGATATCCACTTTTGCAAACCAACGTTTTGGCGAAGTTTGTTGACACAACATGCATATTATTCTACACGCACTTTCCTTACTTGTTTTTGTACAATGCGTCACCATAATGAGCATAAATTACCAGTGCTCCAAGTTAGGAGACCGGAGCAAAACACAGCAACACTCAACGTTTAAGTCAGAACAGTCAAAGCCGCAAAAATATCCGGCAATTCGTTAAAACAGGAAAGCAGAACACACTCAGTGCTACGTCAGCGAAGTTCACAACTGCAAAAATGTAAGGCTGCGCATTCAGTTGTGGAGTAAAACACATTCAACGCTGCGACAGGAAAGTTCACAATCAGTGTCGTTATCTATGCAAAATGGCACCCATGACAAAGTTTAAATGTGGGCCCTTTTTAATAATTTAAATATCAGAAACAGGCACGAGTTTTGCGAAACATAAACCATGAAGGAAATATATGTTTCGAAAGAGAAATTATATGTTTATTTCTGCTTTAAGCAAATTAAAATAACTTATTCATAAAGACCATATCATACTTCTATTCTCATTTATTTTTATTACAAAAGATATCAAAATATTCAAACAACGATGATATCATACTTCATACGTAGTATTGGCTGACCAAATTGTAAGTCTTACAAAAATCCACACATGTATTGCAACTGCAAATGTCAATTTCTTTTAAAAATGAAAAACATTTTCCTATACCGTAAGAAGCAAAGCTTTTTCGCTAATTTTTTTGTCTGTGACTAAATATATTTTGAAATGACCAAACAAACTAAAGCCAAATCGATCATAATTTTTGCAGTCATACAAAAATGTCCTGAAACGAAAAAATGTTAGCAAGATTTTAATCTATTTCGGACAAATGAGTGAAACGTTTCAGCGAAAAAAAACAGGTGAGAAGGACGAGGTCATAGATACGGCAAGCGGGTGTTATGTCACAATATCTGACCGTTATGTTTTGTCACAATATTATGATTTGGTCATAATGCTTCGTGGTTCTGGCGCCACCGCCGGATTTAGAGGGGGCGCAAGGGGCCAGGGCCCAGAGCCCCCACCAAAGAGAGCTTTTCACCATGTTCATGTGTTTAGCCATATGTACGACATGTGCGTGCAGTGCCGTATCAGCCCAACTCT
>Ga0210059_1009981_pt1 | contig 14736 bp, 11 predicted proteins | sample Ectturendosymbi2_FD_188042 | JGI IMG/M metagenome (GOLD analysis project Ga0210059, IMG submission 188042) | Ecteinascidia turbinata endosymbiont from Florida, USA - Sample 2 (SPAdes) (version 2) | ecosystem: Host-associated > Tunicates > Ascidians > Unclassified | place: Key West, Florida...
CATTGGCTCCTTCAGGGCGCTGACTCAGCAAATCACGTTCAGAACCAGACCGCTCGTTATCCATATATGGTAACGAGACAACGAAAAACTGACCATGTAAACGTAGTAAATGAGCTGCTCAACCTACTGAACTGACTTCAAGACTATGATATGGTAAGGTCTACTGTTGCGATCGGAAATCCCGAGCGGCATGTGTGCAAAGCTTCGCACCGTGGCAGCAAGCAACAATAGAGATCATGCTCGCAATCTCTCTTCGCGTACTCTGTCGTTACGTTCAATCGTTCACAAGTCAATATCGGCAGAGCTTCCACGTCGCAATCTGTCTTACTATTGCTTGCTCGCGCTACATATATAATGATGTTATTCTTCACGCACAACCTGTTCGTGGTGAATCACACAATCAACGCAACGCCACCGGAGAGGTTGCAACACTACCTACAATTACTTTAAGCCAGTCTACTGTATTATTTCAACTTTTTCATATATTGCAACCACAAGCTTCTCTTTTTTGATTATCAGTCTAACTACTGAAAGCAGGAAAGGGTCTGCAGGAATATGTGATCTACCAATATGTTCCTTTGTACCTGTCACGGTGTAGCTTGTTCGGGTTCGTAGGTTAATATTAACTACAATTGGACAAATGGTCTTTAATGACGACAATACCTTGATTAATACAAGTGGGACAAAACTATTTGTTGTCAAATAATGGCACTAAAGTTTGTCAAGAAAAACATGTGATAGTCCACTAAACAATGTACAAATATAAATTGACATAACTAATTGAAAGAGCCAATGTCAACGAAGTACAACACTTACAATGAATGCGTAACTTTAATTTGAAGTGGAAATTCCTCCCCTGAACTCATGAAAATCCTCCCTGGGGAGGATTTCTTCCCGGGTTGGGAACCACTGGTCTAATCCCAGCTCACGTTCCCTGTTAGTAGGTGAACAATCCAACGCTTGGTGAACTGTGCTTCATAATGATAGGAAGAGCCGACATCAAAAGACTTAAAAGCTGCGTCGCTATAAACGCTTGGCTGTCACAAGCCAGTTATCCCTGTGGTAACTTTTCTGACACCTCTTGCTTGAAACGCCCAAGTCCCAAATTCAAGAGAATCGATGATTAGGGGAGTTACGGGTACCGGCGGATTCTCATATGCTAGTAAGATTACCAGTAATGTAAATTACTGTAAGACTGAGTCAAGTAACATAAAACTACTGACACTCTTAGTTCTGATTTCAGCGTTTTTCATGGATACTGTGCAGAAGTACTTGTGTTTTCATGTTTTCGACATGACTAGCAGTGTTAACTTTTCTACATGGCAAAGTCTTATGGTTTTGAATTACTTGCCTTAACTTTGCTTTATTTCCATTTGAAAGTGAAAAACAATCCGAATCGTTTTAAAATAAACCATGAATAGCTTTCAAAGTTATAAATAGGCAGAAATTTTGTGCATTAGAGGGGCAAACCTTCTGTGAACTCCAAAGTAAGCCTTAACGAGGCGCTTGCGCGGGATTTAACCGAACCGTTTTCAACGCGCAAATAATCCAGTCGTTAAAGTTTGATAACAACAACTGCAAAAATTTTCATCCAACTCAGTTTCGTGCCGAATATTTGAATGAGTGGATTTTACTCATCGAAGGGAATGCGCGGACTGTCCCAGTCAAGGAATGCTGACCTGGAGCTTAAATCGTTGTCCAGACTTTTCGAAAACAAACTGTCGATCCGTCTCCGTCACATTTGTGTGTTTTCCGCAGACGATGTCGTGCCTGTTCCGAATCGTCTTTTCTCACGATCTCGCCGATCACGGCTTCGAAGCTATCGACGTTCTGGTCGGGTTCGATTCCGCCGAAGTGCAGATGCAGTTGCTGCTGAGAGCGCTGACGTCAATACTGACGAACGCAAGTCTCGCTTCCCCGGATGTTGCCCAGGAAGATCGGGACGACGAGGAAGACGACGATATGGATGACGACGACGACGACAGATGTTATCCTCCACAGTTGAAGACGCTGGTCCTGCAACTTTTACTTGTCATAACCACTGTAAGCCAGCTTTGTTTTCGTTGTATATAAGCCTTGAAATCGCATGTAGCCTTAAAAACACCAGTTTTGGTAATTTCGGCTTCAGTGCTTATAAATTCATTGTTTGATCAGACTTTCCCCTTCGATAGCCTGAAATAGTGTAGTTATTGACTGGTCTTCGTTTGCTTAACGGAACTAAAAGGTTCAGAAAATAAAATCTGTCGCAAGGAATCCTTTCTAGCAAAGAATCGGATACTGTTTAAATGTTTACTGAGTGTATATTTTGCCAGCTGAACAGGTATCTTCAGCCGTTTTTCGAAGAACTAAAAACTATTTCATTTTTCTGGATTTTGTGTTTCTTCGCATCTATCTAGCGATTTTCGCATATAAAACTGCATGAAAAAGTGTAACCTGTCCGAAGACGTAGACTTTCTAGGCTACAGTTTTTTCTTATTATTATCACCGTTTGATTTACCTTCGCATCAGACATGTATGATGACAATAGTGAGCAAAATAGCGAAACTGCTTTGATCCCATGGTCAGCTGAGCTTTTCTCACAAAAACTACGTAGTCGCCACGGTAAAATTTCGAAACTGAAAGGTCAAGCCATTGGCTGACAAGGCACAACTTCATAACGAAACGGTGATGTCAGCAACGCTGAATTCTAGTTTTTTAAGTGAGACGAACGGTTGCACATCAGACCCAACTTTTCACTCTGTATAGCAGCGAAAGTTGTCGAACAGGTGCAAGTCCGTTGCTTGCGTCTTCTCCGAACAAACACCACGAGCTTATCCTGTTTCGCATAAACGTTCAGGGCGCCGACAACATCAATCAGAACGCTTTTCTCGAATACGTCATGATGGAGGGCGACGGGCTTGAGCGAGCGCTAGTCGAGACGCTGGCCGACCCCGTCGAGCGCAGTCGGCACGGACAAGAGGTCTTGTTGCTCATGACTATCCTCGTCAGTTACCGCAAATACGAGGTACGCTTTGTTTTGTCGCAGTCAAAAGTAGATGCAGATGGACGTCGTTGTTCACGAAGGGACGATTTGCGCTTAGAAAATTTTATTTTCAAACGCTACCAAATTTTGATGCTACTTTAGTTGCATTTGAGCTTCTTACAGTTATTAACGCCTGATGCTCTGTTACTTGATCGTACGTGGCTTATCTGGTTTCTTAATGTCTTCCAGTGCGTTTCTTGTGTATAGTTTTTGCAAATTTATCTATATTGCTGCTTGGGCAAAGCTTTAAGAAAAAGTAAAATGTGAGGCGTCGTAGATCGTCGGCTGTTTCGAAAGAAAGGGAAAGAGCTTGAATGTATGTGAAAATTTTCATCCATGTCTTTTTATTCTGTTGTCTCAACGATGATACAAGGCGATGTGTAGTGCATTACTTGGACATGCAACCGTGTTCTCCTTTTGCAGTCGGTCAACCCGTACATCATGAAGCTTTCCGTTCTTGACAACGAACTCGCGCTAAATGTAAGTTTGATGCGCGCGCGAATCGATCGTTTATGACGTCACTGAAGCTGGATTTGATTGAACAAGTTGTGCGATCGACTGTATTTGTTCAGTCGAACGTTAAATGGGTTTTAATACTGAAAAAGACTTGCAGGGCAGTGTCTTGAACGTGTCGCACTAAAACCAACCCTTTGCTGTGCTTTTCCCACCAGAAAGACACGACACGAGGCGAACTCCTTTGCTTCATGTGATTGGGCGTTTGGGATTGACTCTGCGTGTCTTAGGCTAAATTGCAAGCATGACGTGATTACTGCCACGGCGGTAGTCAGACCTTGTTCGACCGTTATTACCAATCCTATCAATCGCGTTTTGCTGTTGACCATAACTCTTTCAAACAGATGGTATTTTCATGTAGAGTTGCGTGAGATGTTTCATAATGAAAATAGAAGCTTCAATCTAAGCGAGATATTCTTTCCAAGGGTCGCCAGGTTGCGGAGTTGACCGAAGCATGGGATAAAAAATTAACGCAAAGTAACTTCTCTGCAAAACTTAAGCAGGCGTTCTTCGCCACCAACGTAGCGTTCGCAGTGATATCATTTCTACGCGACAGGAATTTGATCAAAATTGCCAGCGTGTCTTACTGGCTTTGCATTCGCAAATAGAGCGTTAAATTTGATGGGATGCATTTTGTTTAAAACTGCGCACCTCTGTTGGGTATAGAGTAGACATTCTCATTCAAACATAACCAAACCCGCAGGTTCCTTCCGTCGAATGACCACAGCTTGATTTTGTGCTGGAAGCATGTTTGCTCACAGCAGCGTGTATTGCCCTGACCGTCTCTATTGTCGTATGTTACGCGCTGCGTTTGTTGTCATATCGAATGAACTTAAGGCGTTAAAACCGATTTGCGAAACGCGCAGCGTGGCGCTGAAAATAAGGAGGTGACGTCTACTGATAATACTTTTCAGTTGTTCGCGCTATCGTTGACGTAAAAAACGCAAAGTTACCCTGTTCCCTTTCACCCTTGCAGGGTATCGCCAGCGTCATATCTTCATCCCTGTCCACCTTCAACAAACAATTCATGGCCAAGCAGGAAGAAACAAAAAGCAGTGGTCTGTTCTCAACCATTACTAACATGGTGCGTCGAGCGGGAGATGCGAGAACGCATATTTCGTTATGTTTATAAAAGAATTTGTGGCGTTCGTTTGTTTTTTGAGGATCAATATCTGAATGTTTTCCTATTACCTGGTAACAAAGATGTGCTTCGTAATCTTTATTTGTTGCTCGTAATGGAATTCCTGGCGTCAGCCCCGAAACTCACCCGCCACGAAGGTACAGTTGTTACGTGAACAATACCCGTATCGCCCCACCGCCGCCAAGCTTTTCAACCTGTTTGAAGCCAGCGTTCCTATAGTTGTGTGCTTTGTCCAATTTTTAATTCAATCTAAGTTGTGCGGAGTTGAAGGAGAATCGACTGTTTCACAGAAAACCTTACACTCTCGCTTACACGGGAAACACGTCAAATAGCAGGTGGAGAACCTTTTCTAGAAACCCATTGTGCGAAAGTCGCAGTAACGTGGTATCGATTTCCGGTGTGCGCGAAGACACTGCGACTTGTCCTTGGACCTACACGTTTTTTGCTTTGGTTTGGAGTGAGTTTAGTCAACCGGTTTGGATTTTTCTGCTTTCAATACGATTGCAGTTCTTGCGCAGGTGGGAAGTATGTTTATCGGCGACTCTGACGAACAGAAGCAGCTGATCAAGTGAGGCTTTGTCTGTTATAAGACGACTGATTGCGCAAAAACAAAACTTTTTCGAGTCGATGCTGGTTACGGCAATAAAATGAGACCTCGAATATGTCCTTTTTCGTAAGCGTGCTGTTAAAATCCGGTGTGACAGAAAAGCACGCACCTGACCTGCCGCAAGCCTCGATGAAATAAAGCCCTCATCCTTTTCAAGGCGTTGCGTCGCAGAAAGCGGCAAGGATTTGTGAATTGCCGTCGAAGCAAGAATATATTTAATTGTACGGCGTTCGGATTCGCTGCATGCGATATTTACTGCGTTCTTTTGAAGCGTCTTTTACCAAAATGCGCTACGAAGTCTTTGTTGGCGATGCTTCTAATGATAAGCCGTGTCGGTGAATGCACAATTGCCGTCACAACCTGACCTTTGCTCCTGACTGCTTTGCTGATGATGGTTGAACTGTTTACCTGCCCTGGTTTGTACCGCGTGACGATACTTTTCAACTTCGTTTCTGGCGTTGCTGCCAAGTTGACTGACACCCACCGTTTGTTTCTTGCAGGAGCAACGAAGCGGTCCTGCTCGCCCTGTACGAAGCCCTCCATCTGAACAGAAACTTTATTTCCGTTTTAACGCACGTGAGTGCTTGCTTCCGTGCACAACACGCGCAACGGAGGCCTCTTCTGCTTGTTTTCGCCTGACTTTTGGTTGTTTTGCTTAAAATTCTGCGTGTTGTGACGCATGTAAATTTTGGACCCCTCCATCGGTGAAACAAGTGCCGCGTGCAAACCAAAACCCGTGTCGTGAGATATTTTCGCCGGTATTTCAACTGTTTCACTCGCGCTGTGCGGTAGTCGCTGCCCTGATACAGATAACTACTGGTAATATGGGCGTCTTAAGGATTTTTTACAGGGGGCGGGAACAATAGTGGATTTTTTCAGGGGTAGCCAAAATGTCTTTGCAGGGGAATGTCAGAAGTTGGTGAAATTTCATATTGCCCATTCGATGATTGGGAAGCTTGAAAAGTGCAATCGATTTGCGAATTCCGTAGCAATTTAAGAAATGCACGCAATGAAACGCTTTCGTTTTTTCGTTGTTTCACTTGCAAAACTTTGAATGCCTCTTCAGTGCGCGGTCTTACCTGGTAATGGTGTGACGGCATCTGCCTTTCTGTGTTTTTTTTTCAAACTCGATTCCGCGCGAGTGATGCAACCGCTATGTTCATTGCAGTCCCACCCCGATTCGTTAATGACAACGCCCCCGCCGACACCCCAAAGCGGTGACAGCGTTGGAAGGTCAAGTACCCCAAACAGTGAGTGTGTGCAGTACTTTAATCAGGCTCTGCTGGCGGCGAAACGTCAAAACAGGTTAAAAAACTGGCTAGCGTTTCGGTAGTTAGGTACAGGTATCTTCGTCAGGGCTAACACAGAAGTGAGTGTGTTCGCTTTTTCTCCGCTTTGTCATGTCGCACTGCAGTGCAGGCTTTTCCCTGATGCGACCTTTGAACTTTGCACATCGTCTCGTTGGCAAACGCCGATGCGAAAACTGCACATTTTGCGTCTTTCAGCGCCCACGGCCGACGCCGCCTTGTCAATAGGCACGACCAACAACGTACTCTGCTCGTTCATCCAGTACACATCGATTGTGATGCAAGACACGAAAGGTAAGCTTTTGCGTTGGTCATTGTGAACAGCGCTTTTTTGCCAAGTTTGGTGTCTCTAGGCTGAAGCTCTTGGCTACCGAACTTCACACGAAGCGGCTACATGGAAAATATATGGGCGTCATGTTCTCACCTTTCTTGAATGGTTCTTCGAAAAATTTTAGTGTTGAAAGCTAAGGTTCCCTTAAGCCAGGGGGTTTTCAACCTTTTTCTGCTCTTGGCCCATTACAACTAGGAAAGAAATTGGTTGTGGCCCAACGCGTATAATCTCATGGACTTAACAATTGTATAACTTTAGCTTAGCGTTGGTTGTGCTATAACACAATTACAGCGCTGTGCCATAGCAATATTCTAGTAAATACAGCTTAAGCTGCCATTGTTAAGCAGGTGTTACGTCACAAACGTAACATTCGGGTCGAATTTTTTGCCATTTGTCTATCTTATTTGATCATAATGACATCATTATGTAAGTCTCATAATGCTTTCATTCCGATTTATGTCAAACTCTGTGGCACACTGTAAAAAGCGCCATAGCCTACCACTGGGCCATGGCCCACCTGTACACTTTGAGAACCGGTCTACGATATATTCCTACTTCGATTTCGGCCTAAAAAACAGCAGTTTTCGGTTGCCTTACCAACGCCCTAGCTCCTCCGCCGATTGCGCTAGAGTGCTGTTCAAGGGCTCAAACGGATCGGCCAGTCTAGTAGATTGCACTCGAAAAAAATTTTTTTGGTTGGGGGGTGCGGATTTTTTGTGACTGACGTCATAAGTGAAGTAGTTCTAGGGTCATTTTGGCTCATGTTGCCTGGCCTAGGGCCCTACCGCTAGGCCTAAGTGTTTCGCTAAAGTTTTCATTGGAAACTAGGCTCGAGTCCGAGTCTTTTGAGCCTTTGATCGACTTTCTAGCATTTCTGATTCAAAAGTTATCTAAAATAAACAAATTACTTTTTTTACTAACTTACATCACAACTTTTGAACCCGAAACCCCAGCAGGTCATCCAAAGTATCAAAAGACTCGGATTGTAGCCTAGATACCAGTAAAAACTTCAGAGAAATACTACCACCTAACGGTTGGCGCCAAGGGCCAGGCAAAGTGGGCCAAGGTGGCCTAAAAGTCCTCCACCTATGACGTCACTCACAAAAAACCCGCACCCCCCAAGCAAAAAATGTTTTTACGAGTGCAGACTAGAAGACTTGCCGCGTCTTTTGAGACTTTTACCGGGTCTGCAGAGCATACCGGACCGGAGAAATTCCCGCGCAAAGCCACGTGCGTTTAGGCGTTTTTCTCGAAAATAATCCCCGAAACCTAGCGGACGCCAAAGAGTTTTATTAAAAACCACTGCAATAAGCCGTCAGGCTGACTCAAGTCTCGCTTTTCGCAAAATACAACTGCCTTTTGTACATTTTACCAAATGCGACTGTTAAACGTTTTTCTTAGCACACGAAACTTTTGTCCACCATTGTGGTGTTTGTTTTTGCGGTCTTGCGTATAGTATTTTGTGAACTTCATCACGCTTTGCTGCTACACTCGCAATTAAAATCTCAGGGTTTATTGCAAGCTTTCGAAGGATCAGCCAACAGGGCTCTGCTTTCATGACTGCGATGATTCAGACTTGCACATATCTGCTGTATATTCTAGTAACTTTTCTCTGTAAAGACGGCGAAGCCTTTATCAATCAGCAGCTTTTTTTAAATAGGAAATCGATTTCACATAGCATTTCGCATCCTCAGTCGTTAAATCTTATTCAAATAAAGCCTATTTTTGTTAATTTGCACTCCATCGCTGTGGTGCTCGGACGTCTTGTGTTTTGATTTGTTCTTTTGTTTGCCTATTTTTGTTTTAGTCGTGAGTTTGTTTGCTTCATCCGCTCTTGTCTCAGCCTGTCAACGTTTCGCCCGTAAGCTTGCAGTCTTCAGAGTGCGGATGCGTGGTGTTGCGTGAGATCGATCCCCTGCAAGAAAATTTTGCTGATAGATTCACTTGTGCCGCCCTTGTGGAGACCAGTTACTTGTTTATCTGAATAATAATATCACGACGTTGCCGGCCATCGGTAAGCTGCTCCACGTGATGTGGTTTTCGCCCGACAGTTCAAGAGCTCGAGCCTCATTAAATTGGTAGCGTTCAGACTCGGGCTTTTCATCCCAGACTGAAAACGTTTGAAACTGGAAATAGAGAGAAGTAATTTCGAGGAAGAAGAACTTATTACTTCAACACTTAACACTTTATCTCGGTTTCAAGTAGTACACCGCGGAATGGCCGACGCTAAAGTAGCGGTGATTTTCAGCGAACTAATGGATGCTTCAGTGAAAGCCAGCGATTATTTCACTGATTTCATGACGAAAATGTCGCGTTTCACGCACCAGAACTAACAATCAAAGATTGGTTCTTTATTTACTGTGAACACCAACCTGTGCTCGTATGTGTGGGTCAGGATTTTCATCGGAAAAGAAGAATCCTATGGCCAAGCATGAAACGAAAATAGGTTTATCTGGAGTCGGTCGAAAAAATGTATATGCGGTTTTGCTGCTGAAGGCCATTCTTTCTGCAGTTTAAGTGGCTTGTTTCTGATGAAAAATCTATCAAAATTAGCAACGCAAATTTCATTTCCGATCAACCTCATTTACTTTCGCAGTAAAGCAGAACATCAGCAGCGCAAAGCTCTGCTTTCTTATCCTGGTTTGCATAACGGAAGATCACTTCGCCAATTCCTTCTTGCACGACGACAACATGGTGTTTCGAATCAGTCTGCACAGAATGGTGAGTCTTCATTTGTGTTGGGTTTGCCGGGAAACCAACGAGGAAAGTCGCCGAAAGCAATTCATGAGTGAAGCTGTAGTCATGGGCGTCGAAAGGGGGGGCAAGGCCCCGCTTTATTTTCAAATTTGCAGCTGAAAAGGTTGCTTTTTTAGTTTTAAGTGGAAAGAAACAATTTTTTCCCCCCCGCAAAAATTTTGGAAAATCCACTAGTGCCCCCTCTCGGAAAAAATCCTTCCGACGCCCATGGCTGTAGCCATTGTGTTAGTTACAGAATCGCTCGTTTGTTAACTTGTAGCTGTTCAGATTTTTGTACTGGTAGTTGGATGTGACTAGTTTTTGGATCTGATTGTGATGGTATGGAAACAGTTACCGCTTTAAACTCGGCCACACCTTCTACTGTACTTCATATTCCACGGCAAAGTTCCTAAGAATGTGTTTTATATAAGGCCGTTCTTGCTTCCGACCAACGTTGTTAATCAAAGGGTGAAAGGCGTAATAATATCGGAAAAACGCCGTATTTCACCCCATTTGCATGAACAAGCTGAGCAATTGAATCATGGTCTGAGGACGAAGCAACAGACAAAACATTTCGACGATCTGTGTTTCCGTATTTCGGTTAACGCCGCTGCAACATGGCATTTGATTTCTTGTCGTTGCAGCCAATGAGACATCGCAAAGTTCGCGCCATGGACGACGGGAGAAGCCGGCCACTGGCGTGCTGGCTCTTCGATCTCGCGACTGAGTTCCTGGTCAGCCACATGATGAAGGAGTTTCCCTTCATGCAACACATGTGAGTGCAATTCGGCTCTGACGTCAGAGACTTTCCCGCACGCAAGTATGGCGAGCAGGTGTCCCGAAGCCTCCCCAGCAGTTTGCTGGAAACCCCCGAGTCCGAGGAGCGCGATAGATTTACGCCACACTCTCCCAGCAACAGGCTGCGATGTCGAGAAGCGAAGCTTTGTCGTCGTTAATTCCAATTCGCGCGCGCATGTTACAGTTTCAAACTCTCACATAACACATGATTGTTTCAACATACCGCACGCTTTGATCTTGGCCGGCTCTAAGGAAGCTGTTTAGTGGTCAACGGTTGTCAACCGAGACTGCGCGAACATTTTAATCTGACCGTTCTCATCCTGTTTGCTTCTTATAAAAAATCTTAACCGGCCGCTTCTTGCCAAGCGAGTAAAAAGTCTTATCCCTCTCTCCAAGTACTGTGCGCCTCTGTTGATCCACTCCGCTTCGTCGTGACGTACCAGGCACTAACCCGCAACTCTATCGCAGGCGTTGCATGTGCGTCATTCACCGTTTGATGTGCTATCAGAAGAAGTGCCAGATCAGGCTCCAGTATAACTGGAAAGAGCTGTGGAGTGGTGAGTCGATCAGTCTTGTCGACCTCTTTTAGTTGTTTCCGTGGTTTGTCCACATTCCAACACTGCGTGGTCTCCAATGCACAGGGCGGTGAACCATTTTGTTAACACCCTTTTCACTGCTTTTTTTTCAAGCGACGACAAGCACACTTTGCCTGGTTTGGTAACATTGGCCGAGCGCAGAGGCGTAACGAGGTTAGACGGCGCCCGGGGCAAGAAGCAAGTTTGGCGCCCCCGTGTTCGAACCTGAATGTATTGTATTGAAGAAAGTGCTTGTGACATTGTTGGGACTTCTTGGCGCCCGGGTAATTGTGCCCCCCTTGTCCCCCCTCGTTACGCCCGTGGCGGAGCGGCGTTGGTTCGCAGTGGCAAAGCGGAAAGGGTTATATTTCAATAGATATACAGGGGATTACAGCCGCATAACACCGTCCCTACAGTATAACCCATGAACGCGAGCAACCCTGAGTGCAACGACCGGCACGCAACAACATAGTAAGAAAAGCAATTACGACATTATACAAAACAGTTGGAGGTACATGTATGAACAGGAGGACATCGTTTGCCTAATCTAATCCGCGAGATCACGCTTTGTGTGCTGCAACAACCCAACTTTTGTGCCACTATAAAGCGTTCGAGTAATTCTCTCGCTAACAGCGTTCAAGTGGCCGCTGCTGTCTGCAGACCTGGTTGAGGTTGAACGTCAGGAACTTTGTGCGAATATATAGCTGTCCCGGTAGCGACTGACCTTGGCTTTCGCGAACAATAATGTCCAGTAAACGACTATACTGTGCATTGCACGTGAACGAGACTGCAGCACTACGAGTATACTGTGTCGTAGTGGTGGTAGATATGAAGCGCGCAGTAGTTCATGAAATGCTTGTTCGTGTTTTTTCAGCTCTCATTACTTTCACTAAATTCATCCTTTCGAACGAAAGCAACTTCGTGACGCAATTCAAAAATGGCATCTTCGTTTTGTTGACCCAAGTAAGTGTTTCTTGTAGTTTGCTTCTTTCGTCAAGTTAGGAGAGACCTTCCATTTATAGCCGTGGTGCTGTGCATTTATATGATCTTACTCAAGTATGATCCAGCAAACGAAAAATGCATCGCTTGCAGTAAACTGATTACTTACTTTGTCTCTCTCTAGGTAATAAACCTTTTCAACATGTTCATAACGTTCGGCGACACCTTCCTGCCTTCGCCAACCAGCTATGACGAGCTTTATTATGAAATAATACGAATGGCGCAAGTTTTCGACAATCTATACACAGTCGGTAAGCAGTCATATTCCAGTGTCAGCCATAATCATTGTCTTGTAATGCGTTTGTTGGTTGCGATTTTTATGAGTGTTGCAACGATTTTAAGAACTGTTGCCAGGGTTCCCACGCAGTATTGAAAATGTATCGGATTTCGAAATCGGTTTTAAAGACCTTGAAAATGTACATTAGTATTGAAAAGAAATCATAAGCATCTGAGTAGAATGTTACTGAAGGCAAAGCACTTTATTATTTATGCGGTGTTATGCAATGTGCAAAATTGAGCTTCGTGATTAAGAATTTCGAAAAATGAAGAGACTGGTATTTAACTTTTTTAATTGAGTATTGAAAAAGTGTGGAAAATGATTTTTTAAAAATGTGTGGGAACCCTGTGTCGTATCGAGAGGAATTGCGCGCTGGTTTTTTCGCTGCAACATTTTGGTCATTTTTTGCTGAGAACTCGCAATAAAAGCGTTTTTTAGCCTATATTTTCAAACATTCAGACCGAAATGACTTTAATTTTTTTCGGTCGTTTCAAAAACGTTTCGGTCTATGACCGAATAAAACAGATTGCGCGTCGGAGACATCGCGTAAGTGTGTTGGTTTTCTCTTTACGTAGTGCTGCGCTACGTCAGTCACCCGGAGTACAAAGACTTCGCCGGAAGATTGACCAATTCACTGGTCAACGTGCGCGCCATTATCCATCATTTCCGACCCAAGATCGACAGGTGGTCCAAGGAAAACAACCTCACAACGTTAACAGAAGAAGAGGTGAGGAGGGGTCAGAACTGTGAAACGGGATCCTCTGTGTCCAATTATGTTGCTGTGTTGCAGTTCAAAATAATAGCTCTTTGTCGCCATTCGGTGCAACACCTCACTTGTTACTGATGCCTGTTAACCGGCGCTAGATTTTAAGGATACTTCCGTCAGAACCGTGGCCAGGTCTTCAATAGAGGGGTTCCCTACGTTTGTGGAATGAGACTTGACATTCCAAAATATACCTAAACGCCACTTTGTGTTTTATGTTTCAATTTGCGGGGGCTAAGCCCACCAAAGCTCCCCCGTGACTGACTTTCGTAAATGATTTTCCATAGTACTTGTTACTGGCATTTAGCAAATATCTAGTTGGGGTGAACTTAAAATGGGCAAAGCGCTGGTAGTGCTGCTGTTAAACACAGGTACTGGAAGTGGTGCGTAACAACTACGACAGTCTAACCCTGCGACTTCAGGACAATCTCGACAACTTTGAACGTTACTCGGAAAGGCCTAAAGAAGCGGTTTTCTTCAGCGACTTGGTATGCAATATGCTTTTTTTGGATAGCAAGATCCTTTATCAACAATTCATAACCAAGTTACCAGGGTAGCGGAGTTGGAAGGATAATATCAAACTCCGGCTTTCCAAAATTTCCGACTCCTTAACATCAAGGGAAAGAAATTTGGCTGTTAAAATAAATGGAAGTCGTGGTGCACAGCAAGAAAGCTCCGTTTCAACAAAAGAAATTGTACCATTTAAACGGGAGCTCCCAATACAGGATTGTGATGTAAAAAATGATCCAAGTGGACATCGGGAGTCGAAAAAAAAATCCGATTCCGACTCCCAGTGTTAGGAATCCTACTCCGCAACCCTGCAAGCTACAATGCCACCTGCTGTGAATGTATACTCTCAGCATCAGTGATGTTATGGTGTCGAGGCAGACGGCTTAAAAGCGCTGCTGAGCTCATAACATTACCGTTGTACTTTCAGGTCCGGTCAGTTGTGCAAAGTCATCGGAAATCCGTGGTGATCGAGCCAGTCGATGTTTTCAAGTTCTCCAGCTCTTTGTGAACATGACGTCGACAATCAGTGCACTGTGACGACACAGGACTTTCGTGCAATGTCTTCCTTGCGCCAAGTGATTTAAAACCCTGCCCACAGTCACTGCAAGAACTTTTTACTGTACCGCGGACATGGTATGCTCAGCAAGAGAGGGGAGCTGTTAGAGACAAGTAACATACTGGGTATGTGCATTACCTCCTGCCAAAGCTACGGGTCGAACTGCGAGTTGTAACGACGCGTGGCGGTCGAGCTTATGATATAAGATGCTTTTGTCTCATCTGTGTTATCGTTTACTGTATTCCATCGTCCAATAAATGTACTAGCGCTGTTTCAACAAGGTCAGTTGTATGATAGCTACGAACAGTCTTCTACCAACGCTCATGAAAGTTTTGTCGGATGTGCGCATGATCAGTGTTTTGCCGGATTGAAACGACTCCTCAAAATATAGAACTCGCCTTGCGACTACCATCAAAATACATTGCAATCTTCCTTTACGACCATCTCGGTACGCAGATGGCCGACATCGGTCTATCTCTATATTAAAAGATCAAACCTTTACAAGAACCCTACGCATTGTCGATAACCGATTCAAGTTGTTTCGTAGGGCCAGCACGCTGCCCGTGGCAAAAGGCGCATAGTCGCCTGGGAAACCGGGGGG
>Ga0210059_1009982_pt1 | contig 14735 bp, 9 predicted proteins | sample Ectturendosymbi2_FD_188042 | JGI IMG/M metagenome (GOLD analysis project Ga0210059, IMG submission 188042) | Ecteinascidia turbinata endosymbiont from Florida, USA - Sample 2 (SPAdes) (version 2) | ecosystem: Host-associated > Tunicates > Ascidians > Unclassified | place: Key West, Florida...
TTTTTACCCAACCTGTGGACTCGTTGTATGTCTTTTTCTTGTAAAGAAATGTTAAGTTCCCCTGCTAGTTTCAAGAGTTGTTTTTTGCCATCCTCCTCAACTGTGTAGTCCTCTGGTATTCCAAAGATTCTAACATTTTCTCTTCTGCTGTATTGGTCCAATTCATCAGTTCGAAAGTATTCGGTATGCATAAGGCTTTTAAATTTTTGGTTTTCTTGTTTTAACTTAACATTTTCATTTTGAACTTTTTCTAATTTGGATTCAAGTCCCACCAGCTTGTCCCATATGCTACTTACAGTTGATTTTACTTCAAGCAAGGCTGAATGCACAGCTTCCAGGTTGATTCCTTTTGAGCTTGTCTTTGCCATTTTCACACCACTTGTAGTTTGAAATATAACCAGCTTATTCAAAACGTTGGCAAACTTATTCAAATTCAAATACTTTATTTCAAATAGAAACCTTAACCCTGAAACTTTGGTGAACTGTCGTGGTGTGAAAATGGCACAAAAACTTAAAAGCTCAACTTCCTCTTCAAACTTAGTCATGCAGTGTTATATCTACTGTACAGTGTATATATACTGAGTACAACTCTTATGTAACTTTCTTGGAAGCTGCTTAAGCAGTGCTGGCCTTAAACCCATGCAGCTGCATTGGGCCCCACGCCGATGGTGATTGGGCAGGTTGTTCATTTTTGCCAGATACTCCTTCTTTGTGCTTGAGAATTATAGAAACAGCTTATAAATCTCATTGTTAGAAAATAATTACTTTGTTTGAAAGAATGATGAATTTCCTCTAATTATGGATTGTTGTTATCAAATGGGCTTAGTCTATTCTCATGCTAAGTTGTTACCTCTGTGCTCAAGCATGTCCCACTCTTCAAACAAGGTGTGCAGTGATTCAACTCACAATAAACAAGGCAAGACGAGTGTCTGTGTCTGTCGAGTGTTGTATTAATTTTGATGGCATTTCTTCCAATGTAACGTATGTTATTCAATTCTTGAAAGATCATTCTGTTTTAGAAAGTTTTTGGTTGAGTGCAAGTCATCTGCATTTTGACAAAGGTCTGCAGTTTTGCTTCATGGAAGCATTTTAACATAGACTAGATATTTTAATGTTTTGTAAAAATAAAATTAACTTCAATGAATTGAAACAAAAAAAATGAGAGGTTGAATCTGTGGAGGCCAAAAATCTCATGCAGACCAGCGTGGAAGTTTGTGAAGTATTTGCATTTCAATTTGGCTCTTTTATTTGTCCACAAAATGTTTCAGCATTGTTTATTGGTCGTGCAAGCGCTTTTACCATTTGACCCCCACCAAGACTAAACTTTTACTGTGTTTTGCTATTTTTGAACATAAAAAGGTAGAAAAGCCGCTACTTCAAAGTCCGGTTTCATAAACATAAAGGACACAAGCCTACAACTTCAACTAGGTAAGACAAAAATTGTGATTGTTATCCAGCACACTTGGTTCTGTTTGTCAATACATTGCAGGGCTATATGCTTCTTTTTCATTAATCAAGCATGTACATTATATTGCGTTTGGTAAGTGTACTGTTTGTATATCTGTGACGTTATAGTTCACTAGTTGTAAACTGTTTGTACATAACATTCTAATTCATAGGGAATGGTTTGCATTCCAAGCACATGCATTATGAGTAATTATAAAATTGAGCTTTTGGGGAACTTTGAGCACATGCATAGGTTGCTCTTATGTGAAGTCTGTTTTTTTTGTGTATTGCATCATAAAGTGGATAGTTGATCATGCACCCAAGCATAACCGTTATGTAAGAACGTGTTTGTGGTTGTGGTTTCCGAAAATAAGAAAGGTAAACAGTTTGTGTTAGCAGTTTTCGCCAAGTCAGTCGTTCTTTGAATGAAACTGCCATTAAACAAGAGTGAAGTAACTACATTGTAAGTTCAATTAACTTGTTAGTTCAGTTTAATTGATGAAACTTTGCGCTTGCTGCTCGGATCTTTATGCAGAGCTTTCTTTACAACGTTCAGCTTTATTACATTGGTAACAGTACACTGACTAATGTCCATAACAGCATCCTATCAATCATAAACATGGACACAGCTGGGGATACATGAGCTGTGCCCACGCCCTTCCGATTAAAAGGAACTATTGTTTTATCATGCACATACAGATCAACTCCAATAATTTGCTGTCTTTTTTGATAGGCAGTGGCTATGGATATGCTTGTGGATCTTGAAATTTGAAAACTTATTCATACGCCACCTGTGACGTAACAGTAATGCACGATGACAGTGCAGTAGGCTTGGTAGAAACGAACTAAACGTAAAAGATAAACCCAAACCTAACCTCACCCCTAATTGTAGCCTTAACCTAACACTAACCCCTAAACGTAACACTTAAGCCTAAAAAAAATAAAGAAAAAAAACAAAACGAAAGTCGGCAAGGTAAGAGTTGAACCGAAAACCATTGGTGTAGCGGTAACGCATAACCCTTAGGTTACGAGATACACACAGCTTGAATGACAAACTGACCCTTTCATTTGAATTGCGTCAGGACAGGCGTGTCCATAGTCACTTCCTTTTTGATATATAGTTATTTTGCTAAAATATCTTATCAAAAAGGTACGTTTTGACTGAGCACGATGATGTCACAACACTACTGCTTAGAGGGGCCCCACACCTACGTCTTACATTGGGCCTTGCACTTGCTAAGACCGACCCTGAGCTTAAGCAACTGTTTTCATCAGTACTACAATTAACTTTCTACACTGCATATGAAGAGAAATACAGTATTTTTTTGGATAATTCCGAGGTTCATTTTCGCTAGGCGTAGCTCCCACCATGACCAAACAAATGCATATTGCTTGTTGTTAGTTTTCAAAGTTCCTTAAATTTGCTTACATTGCATGTTGCATCTTAGTCATTTGATTGTTGTCTCCAGGTTTGTTCTTAGTATATTTTGTACCACTAAAAAAATTCCATTCCAGGGTCTAATTTTAGTTGCAATTTATTCAAGTTTTATTTTTCAATTTATTTTTATGATTCAGACCCATTATCCATATCATAAGGGTAATCAATAACACAAGGGTACAGAAATAGTTAATTACAGAGTAGGTGTTAATTGATGAATATAGTCAACGTTAAGAGAAGAACAAAACACTGAAACAGTGCACTAACTATTCAGTAAGTGCATTCACTCATTGTCATATGGGAATCCAGCAGTAGGAAAGAAATTGAGACTTTGTCACATCAGGTTTTGAAGTGAATGGCTAAAAAAGTTAGATAGGGTGTTTAATGGCATACAAGAGCATGTAGATTTTTTGATCAAGATTTCAAATGTTTATTTTTGTAACATCAAATAATAGGTTAAGACTAGCAATCATTAGGCTCAGCTTAATTTAAAGCAATATTTGGCAGTTGGTATTTTACTAATAATATACCAGGTTTTTTTAAGGAGCATGTAAGGTACCCGGAATGGACCTGTAAGGACCCGATTTTCTCTGATTCTAGGTACCTGATGATATTTTTTCCGATTCTAGGGACCCAATTTTCATTTCTAGGGATCTGAATCGGGTCCCTAAAACACCTTTAAAAAAACCTGATTATACATTCGTTTTTTTTACAAGTTTTTCTTGCAGCACATCATTGACATGCTGGGGGGTGATAGAGGAATTATAAGAAAATACAGAAATCATGATGTGTCACAAACAAAGCACACAGAAGGTTTGGTTACTACGCAAAGACATTGAGAGTAAAGGTCAGTCACATCAGTACCACCAGCATGGGGATGTGCTACCAGTACAGGGATTGACTTGAAATGCAGCTGTTTGTACCACCAACGTAGGAAGTTGATTTAGAAAAAGGGAGTTTGTACCACCAGCGTAGAGATTGATTCAGAAAGTGGCAGTTTATACCACCAACTTAAGGTTGCTTTCGAAAGCAGCCGCCAGCATTTGAATTAAGTTTAAATGCAGCTGTTTGTACCATCAGTGTATTAGTACAAACTGCCGCTTTCAATTCAAACTCCAAATTGAAAAGCAGGGAAAAGCTCATACAATTGGTGACGATTTGTTAATGCCAACTATGAAAGAAGTTGTAAAAATGATAATTTGTGAAAAAGAAAATACAAAATTAAGTGCAGTCTCTTCGTCAAACAGCACAGTGAAAAGACATAGTAGACATGTTTGATGTTCTTGAACAGATTCTAATTCAAGTGAAAGAGTCTCCATTGTATTCCATTCAATTGGATGAATCCACAGGTATTGCAGGTCTGCCCTAGTTTTCAGTTTTTATTTGCTATATCAACATTGTGGCTGTACTAGATTTATTATTTTGCAAAACAATAAAATTGTACATGAAGAGAGAGGACATTTTTTAATGCCAGAATGGTTTCTTTACAGAGTGCTTTATTCCTTAGGAGAAATGTGTTGGCATTTGCACTGATGGTACATTAGAATGTACTGGCTTTAAATCTGGGGTAGTAAAATGAATCAAAGATAAAGCACCAAATGCTGAATCTAAGTCTTTGAGCCTTTGATTGGCTTTCTAACGTTCTGGTTCAAAAGTTACGGCCTAAAAATAAAAAAATAAATTATTAATCCTCGAATGATTTTTATTTTTTTTAATTAATCCTCTACTTATTTTTATTTTTTTAAATAAATAATTAATTAATATGTTGTTTTCAGGCAATAACTTTTGAACCAGAAACGTTAGAAAGCCAATCAAATTCAAAGACTCAGATTCTAGCGTAGTTTCCAATAAAGACTTTAAAGTCAAAAAATTCCATCTAGCAGTTGGGGCTCAGGGTCAGATACCCTGAGTCAAAATGGTCTAAAACATACCCCACTTATTACATCACCCACAAAAAAAAACATTTTTTAATTGCAAGCTAAAAGACTTGTCGAGTCTTTTGAAGGTTTGAACAGCTGTCTAGCTCAATCGCCTGGTGAGTTATGGAGTTGCAAAGTGGCAGGAAAACAATGGCTAATGCGGAGCTCAAAGTATGAGGATCTTGTACACCAGCAGCGAACGTGATGAAATCCAAACTAGAAGACTTGCCACATCTTTTGAGGGTTTGAATAGCTCCCTAGCACAATGGCTAGGGAGTTACGGAGTTGCTAATTGATGCTAGAAATGGGGTTCAGGTAAACTGTCCCAGCTTCTAAGGTGTTAAGTAAGGGAATGCCAAAAACTCACTGACGGCAAATAAGCACAACTTTCTCATTGGTGCAATAATGAAGTGATTTGATGAACAAATGTTCAGTAAAAGTGTCTGATTTATTAATGTAATTCTGTCATAAAAAATTTCACTGCATAGCTTTTAACATATCAAGATATGTTTGTGTCACAAGATCTTACCATTTTACTTTTTCTACAAACGTGGGTTGCTTTGCAAAAAGGTTGAGAGCAACTGCAGTCTACATCACACTCAAAGCCTTTTCTGCATTAACAATTACTTTGAATATGTTACCAACTGCATTAAATTTCATGTACAATATCTGGCTGAAAAACATAACAAGTGTTATACCCTCCACTTGTTCTACATAATTGCTACCTTGCAGGCCAGTTGGTTTACAAACTATAAAAGCATACTGAGTCAAATCCAGATATTATTTGTTTAGTATTATTTGACCCTTCAGTAACACACTCATTTAGCAGTATTCATATTGTTCACAAAGATATTGAAACTATAACAAAAACGTCTATCTGGAGCTATAAAATTAAAGATTTTCATTGCTGGCAATTACAAACTGGAAGGCAAAACAGATAATGTTCACCAATCTTACTTATACTTCTACAGTATCTGGAAACTGACAATAGACAATTAGTTGAGCCTCTTTCTTGATATCTGGGTTTCACTGAATGACAAAGCAGAACAGGGTCCTTCTATCAGTTTTCCTATTAACTGCTACTTCACATCTTCAGATAGTTTATGTTACACTGAAACTTCATTGCATCATTGGAAAATGGTACTTGCTGTACTTATTCCACAATGTGCTTTCTGCCATGCTGCTTGCAATCTTTAAACGTGGCTTGATTACTAACTTAGCTCAACTGTATATGTTGTTATTTCATTTCATTAACACTTTTGGTACTGAAGGTTTTTCCTGAGAAATCATGTTGGCTAATGGCTACCATGCAGATTTTGAGAGTTTGCCACATTTATACCAGTTTCATAAAACACCTTGCAACTGAAGCCCAAACAAGTGCTTCATTTGTTAAATCCACTACTGTGTTTTTCTTCATACTTACTGTATGTAAATGTATGAATTTTCAATCTTAACACCTTCAGCATCAGTGTATGATATATTCGTACTTTGAAATCAGGCATTGAGCACGTATTTTTGCGCTATTTTCCCACCACTTTGCAACTCCATAACTTGCCATGTGATTGTGCTAGAGAACTGTTCAATACCTCAATCAAGGCCTCAAAAGACTCGGATTCTAGCATAGTTTCCAATGAAAACTTGAGCGAAATGCTTCTGTCTAGCAGTTGGACCCTAGGCCAGGTAACCTGAGCCAAAATGGCTAAAAGCCTACCTCACTTATGACGTCACTCACAGAAAACCTGAAACCCAAAACCAAAAAATTTTTTTTCATTGCAAACTCAAAGACTTGCCAAGTCTTTTGAGGGAGCTCCTTAGCGCAATCAACTGAGGAGCTATGCGATTGGAAGACAACTGAAATATGCTTGATTTTAGCTTGATTTCCAAGTATGATATATTTGTACGCCGGCAGCGAACGTGCTTTAAAAAAATTTTGGTTTTGGGTTTTGAGCTTTTTGTGAGTGATGTCATAAGTGGGGTAGGTTTTTAGCCATTTTGGCTCAGGTTACTTGACCCTGGGCCCGGCCGCAAGAGGAAAGTATTTTGCTCAAATTTTTATTGCAAACTAAACTAGAATCTGAGTCTTTTGAGCCTTTGATTGGCTTTCTAGTGTATCTGGTTCATAAGTTATGGCTTAAAAACAACAAATTAATTAATTATGCAATTAGGAGATTAATTAATTATAGGAAAAGAGACTTCTTATTGCCAGATGAATTTATATCCAATGATTCAAAGTAACTTTGCTGCTTGCTCAAAGATCCATGTTGTTTCTTACAAAATGGATGGACTTATCCTGATGAATGCTGTGTTTGTTTTATACATGACTCTGTAGTATCAAAGGTGTAATACACTGGTTGCTATATTTGACACATGAAACATGCATTAAGCCAGTGGCTGATGGTTGATTTCCTCCTTTTCACTTTTAATCTTCCTTTTCAAACAAGATTTCTTAAACTGTAAAGTTGATCTAGCTCACATTTTTGATCAACTGCTATAGTTACACAATTGTTTTCATCAGAACTAAGTTTTTAGCTTGTGCTTCCTAGACATTCTGCATGTATTTTTTGTGCTATAAAACAAAATTAGGCATTGCAAGATAGGTGGTGCAATTATTGTGAATATCTTCTCAAATCATAACTTCAAACTCAAAGCAAGCAATGGGCAATGCAGCTGTCTGCAACACTTGAGAAATGGCCTACCACAAAGCTCATCACTGGCATTTCTATTGTTCAACATCTATAAACACCTTCGCTGCTGGTACTTTTGGGTAAAATCCCAGTTTTTAGCATGTCTTGCAGCATAACTCATGAGGCAATTGTGCTAGAGAGCTGTTCAAACCCTCTAAAGACTCAGCAGGTCTTCGAGTCATTGCACCACCAAACTTGTGTAGGGAACTGTTTACATATAGACTGGAATGACAAGCCACATTCAACACAACACCTCCTCTGCAGTTCTATCCCAGACCTGCAGAGCCTCCACTCACAACGTCTGAAGTTGAGGCGTCCTTTCCAGCGCCATGGTGCCACCCTAATAGCCTCTGGATTTGAGATTGAAAGAGCATGGATAACCTCATGGAAGGACATTACACCTTCCTCCCAGTTTTGTGTGAGCCCAAACATCGGCCTTCCCCCTGGCTCCAACCTTCTCCATAACCTCTTGGTCATCTTCAACAGGCTCAGAACTGGAGTGGAATGTTTTGACTCTAACATATGTGTTAGTGGGGGATAAGAGAGACAGCCTTGTGCATATGCAGGGAGAAGCAAACAGTACATGACATTATTTATCACTGCGAGCCCCTCCTCCCGACCACCAAACTCCTTTGATGACTTGGCGTCTTCTGGTCTGCGAGTGTTTGTTGGCTGGACTGACTTAAGGGATCGTTTGAGGGTTGCTACTCATATGAAAGAAGAAGGCATTGCAAGGTAAAATCATTACCAAAGTGATAGTACAACAAGTATTTCAAAGGAAACAGTAATCCTTATGATGCCTGTTATAGCCTGTTTGTACTACAAGAAAAAAATTTTATTACAGTGTAATAATAAAGTAATGATGTTGCTGCTGTTGCATCACAAAGAAATGGAATTGCACCTGACTGCCAGTGCCACAGGCAAGCTTTGTATTGTGTGCTATTTTTACCTGAAATCACTGCAGTTAACTAGAGCCTAACCAAATGCAACTGCTGATAATTGTTAGGCAAAAAATTAACAAAGTGTATAAAAATCATAAACAAAGATTTCATTCACACTTAGAAGACTAAAAAGCAATTTATTGATTTATGCCAAGTAGAGTCCAGCGCAGGGCAGATTAGTCCGTATGGGTTGTGGGTGCCTGCATTTGTGGGGGAGGTGCAGGAACCTGCAGAGTTATGCATGCGGGGCAGGTTGAACTTGGTGTGGGATAGGTTGGTGCAGGTTAAAAAATATTTGTGTGGATAACTGAATAATGGCTCAGTGCATGTGAAAGTGACACAAGCAAGAAATTCAATGCTGCAGAAAGCTTGTGGCACAAAATGGTGGTGAGACCACGGATTGGAGTTTCCAGATCTCATTGATTTTGCAAGAAATACGTTCTGTGTGATGACAACTAGCACTGCTAATGAATGAGTGCTTACTATTGATGGTCATATCATTAATAGCAGAAGTGCAAATTTAAAGAGTTCTTTGGACTTTGATTGCCTTTCTGGCCTAGCATTTCTGGTTCAAAATTTATGGCCTTTTTGAACCAGAAATACTAGAAAGGCAACAACAACAAAAAAACAACAAAAAGTTTCAATTTTTAACTTAACAGTATTTTTGAAGAACTTCTGCTGGCTTTGAAATGAACCACTAACTAAATTACCATTAGTGATGAAACACATTGCATGAGTTATTAGTGGTTTTCAGACAAACATTGGCAGGTGTGGGGTGAAAACAGTGTGGGTGAGGTGGGTTGGGAGGGTGCACAGGGTGGATACGGATACGAAGCAGGGTTATTAATTAGATAGTTCATCAGTGCAGTGACCAGGCTGTTTGCTGGCACAGTGGTTCATCAGCGTAGTGGCCAGCAAACAGTGACACTGATAGCTAATTCCATCTGTTGTACGGTTGGAAATGATCATGGCCACTGCAGGTTTGGTGAATGCTGTGACGAGCTTAGTAGCATTTACAGCATATTCTACAGATGACGCATGCCATCTCAAAGTTTTTTCTTAGGACAAAATGATTTTGTACATAGCTTTCAGTGAGCAATTTCAATCCTGTCCATCACAATTCATTTTTCCAATGGAAAGTCATTTTCCCATTCTTCTTTGGACTTTTTTCCTATCATAGGTAATATTCCATAAAGCCATTGAAAATATATGATCTAAATATATTAAAGACCAAGAGTCGACTGGCCTCACCATAGCAAAAACCTACCATCAACATGCAATACTGCTCATCAAATCAGGGTGAGCTTCAGCTAGTGTGTTCAGGAAATAAACTGCAATGATCATTATCAGTTGTTAATTATTTCCGTACTCTGGGTTTGGAATGTTAAACTAGGTAATTTCAATTGTCAGGCAGGGAAGCATGCTTATGAAAGTGTACTATATACTTGCATGTAAGGCGACTTCAAAACTCAAAAAAAAATTATCAAATTAGGGGGTCGGTTTATACGCGCATAAATCTCATCTCACACAAACGAATTGACATGATGCCACTTCTCAGATCACACAATATCAACAATATTACCATTCAGTCATACATACAGCCATAAAAACTGAGACTGCACTAAATAAAGTTAATTCTGACAAGCTACAAATCAATTTTAATATTAATTTAAACTGTACCTCAAATAAAATGCAACATAATCACGTCTGATTAAGCACAGTGCATTGCATATTGATACTCTTTTGATATTTGCCCAAACAACATACTATGGTATTTTGGGGGTCGGCTTATATGTGAGTTTTTGCAAAATTCCTCATTTTGGGGCAGTTTTTCAAGGGTCGGCTTATACGTGAGATCGGCTTATGTCTGATGGTACATGGAGACATTTAGAGCAGTGGTTCTCAACCTTTTTACATCAGCAGACTGGCAAACAAGGCAAAAAATTTTACGGATCGGCAACATACAATCGCAATGAATGGACCAGATTATCACAATAATTTTGTTAACCAAAGCTATGGTTTCATTTCGAGGATCCTCATATTCAGAAAATAATATAGACAAATTAACTCCTACAAATGTTGACTTATGTCTAATAACTCTTTGGCAATGGCATCAACACTTTTCAAATATCTTGTAGTCGTAAATATCTCTGTATCTCCCTTCTGCAAAATGCTATCCCAAAGGACAAGCTTCTTGTTAAATGCATCTGTCTGATTTCTCAGTGCAAAGATATTTGTGCAAAATTCCAAGGGGGGCTTGGCCCTCCCTGGAATTTGAAATTTGACATTTTCCTATTAAGTTTTTAGCAAAAAAGGTCATTTTCTTAGTTTTGAGTGAGTGAAATGAAATTTTGCCTCAACTGGAAAAATATTTTTGTCTATGCCAGGAAAAATCCACTTTTGGCCCCACCTGGAAAAAATCCTGACACCCATGCCAGCAGAGATGTATTAAACTTGTTCAAATGGCAAAATATATCCACCAAGTATGCAAGTTTACTCATCCACATTTCATCCAAAAGAAATTCCACTAATGGAGAGTTCCTTTCTCTTGAAAACTGTTTCATTTCTTTTTTGATCTCAACAAAACGTGAAAGAACTCGCCGTCTTGACAACCATCTTGCTTTTGTAAGGAGAAGATGGTCATGCTACAACTCCATACTTTCACACACTGTTTTCAATAGTCTTGAGTCCAAGGGTCGACTTGGAGTTTCATTAACAATTTTCACCTCATTCTTTATTTATCACATTTTCAAATCAGTTGCTTTGCAGCTAAATGTTCCAGATGGACTACACAATGAGTAAACTACATTTCTTTATGCATTGCTTCAATTTGTGTAGCATTTTTATTTTTTATTTCCCCCTTTGGATAGCTGGGGCTGTCACCCCATTCACCCACCCCTCTGCACGCCCTTGCTTCAAATGAAAATAACGAGCAAATGTGGAAGGTTTCATTGCATCATTTAAGAGAATTTGGGAGCATACTAAACAGGGGCCACGGTGGATGTTCACTACATAGAGCTGTAGTAAAGCCAAGCTCCAATCATTTTTTAACATATTGCCTGACAATTTCTTTTCAGTTTCTAGTTCATCCTGGTACTGTCAACATATTGGCACATATTCTTTTTGCAGATTGTTGTAAATTTGAATGCTGGTACTTGCTTCATGTCTGTGAGAGTTGTTCTTTCTTGAAAGCTGATATTATTCTTTGTTAAAAGTGCAAAATTTCCTGTTGCTTTCTTGGCTGCATTTTGAATCTTCCACAATGTATATAATGCAGCTACTTCTAGTGGCATGCCACGAAGTTTATGGTTAAAAATTTTACACAACAGTCTCTCAATTTCTTAGCGATCACCAAAGCTAAATCTTTAACACTTTTAGAGCCGCCTCGTTTCGGCGATTTTCGCAAAAATAAACAGCAGTTTTTGGTTGCTTTGCCAACGCCCTAGCTCCTCCGCCCATTGCGCTAGAGAGCTGTTCAGTGGCTCAAACGGATCGGCCAGTCTAGTAGATTGCACTCGAAAAAAAATTTTTGCTTGGGGGGCGCGTTTTTTTTGTGAGTGACATCATAAGTGGAGGACTTTTTGGCCCACTTTGCCTGGCCCTGGGCGCCAGCCGTTAGGTGGTAGTATTTCGCTGAAGTTTGTACTGGAAGCTAGGCTACAATCCGAGTCAGTTGATACTTTGGATGACCTGCTGGGGTTTCGGGTTCAAAAGTTGTGATGTAAGTTAGTAAAAATATTTGACTAATTAGCTAATTAGATTAATTAATTTGTTTATTTTAAATCATAAGTTTTGAACCAGAAATGCTAGAAAGTCGATCAAAGGCTCAAAAGACTCGGACTCGAGCCTAGTTTCCAATGAAAACTTCAGCGAAAAACTTTGGCCTAGCGGTTGGGCCCTAGGCCAGGTAACATGAGCCAAAATGACCTTAAAACTACTTTACTTATGATGTCAGTCACAAAAAATCCTCAACCCCCAACCAAAAAATTTTTTTTCGAGTGCGATCTACTAGACTGGCCGATCCGTTTGAGCTCTTGAACAGCTCTCTAGTGCAAACGGTGGAGGAGCTAGGGAGTTGGTAAGGCAACTGTAAATTGCTGTTTTTTAGGCCGACATCCAAATACAAATCTACTATAGGCCGGCGGCTCTCATCGTGTTAAAAACCTGTTTACTGCCACTATCTGCCAATGTACTTGCTCAAGAACAAAATAATTATGAATCTGCGCAAGAATTTTATCTTGCGTCATAATACCAGTCTAAACCGGCTATGTGGTACAGTTGGTTGAGCATGCGCCAACAAAGCTGGGTAGGCTTGGCTCGATTCCCTGTTGGGTCACACCTAAGACTTGTCAAATGGTTCTTGCGGCCTGTCCATGCAGTCTCATGCTCGGCATTTATTGGTGGATGCAAGGAAACAGTTCACGTGCGTGCTACCATTGACTTGCCACCGTAGTACAGCAATCACTGCCAATGCAGCCACGTGTCCCACGGTGCAAGAAAGTAGAGACGGGCACCTACAGACCACTCGTGATACTTAGGAAGGTGTAGAAAAGCAGAGTATAAACAAAACTGAACTGTCCAGTCTTAATCGCAAGCCACATGTCATTGACCAGGATTTTACTGAATTCAACATGAAAGCTAATCATTTTCAGTTACTTGATGGAAAATCAACGAAAGTACTGACGGAAAATGTAGGTTGCTTTGTCGACCGGCAAAATATCTGCGCGGACTGATGGTTGGGAACCATTGGGAATCCAGAATGTGGTACCACATGCACATTAGGCCTAAATTCAGCCAAATTTTAAAAATTGCTGGAAAAAGGCCCAACAAAATATTTGCAACAACGACTTATGAAAACGGCAAATTTTTCACAATTTGGCTGCAAAAAGGCCAAGTTCCTTGCCCTGGTTTAAAGTCTGTGGGTGCGGGCTGGGTTGGATATTTGCAGGCATGGGAATGATTTCTCAAATTCCTGCAGGCGGGTTTAAATTCTTCAGGGTGGAGCGACAAAAATTTTCAACCCGTGCAGTAGTCTAAAACCTAGTAAAGCACTTTTTAGACTTTTCAGATTATATAAAAGTGCTTCACCTAAGTAAAATATTTTAGCAACTGTAGTTTGAAGCCAATTCCTTTAACACTTTCGGTACTGGGTGGATTCCCTGTGGCAATATCCATGGGTACCGGGTGGTTTACCTTTAAGGACTGCAAGAGCCACTGTTTTGGCAGAGCTTTGCAACACTGTTACTTGCCAGCCGATTAAGCAAGGGAGCTGTTCAAGCCCTCTACAGATTCAGCAAGTCTTCTAGTTCAAATTTTAAAAAAATATTTTTTGTTTTGGGTGTGGGGTTTTCTTTGGGTGATATCATAATGGGGACATGTTTTTGCCCTTGTGGCTGAGTTTGCCTGGCCCTGGGTGCCAACCCAACAGGTCATTTTTTGGCTCAATTTTTTTTGGAATCTAAGCTGTCATCCAAGTATTTAGAGCCATTTTTTGATTGGCTTGCTAGCATATCTGGAGCCAAAATTACGGCTGAAAAAATAAAAATTGGTAAAAATTCTACTATAAATGGTAACCTGGGGCATATTCCATCCCTGGCCACAATTCGCCACCCGACTGAGCTAGAGCAAGGGTGGGCAAATAGCAGCCCGCGGGCCAAATGTGGCCCACCACAGGGTTTTAAGTGGCCCGCGGAACCATTCAGGAAATATGTTCAAATCTGAAATTTCTTCCAACATATCACAGTAAATGTTAGCGCTAAGACTAACTTAACCAAGACTTGCTTCTATTTCTATTAGAAGGTATGGCCCTCTGCTAAATACGGCCTTATCAAAATGGCCCCTAGCAGAAATGAATTGCCCACCCCTGAGCTAGAGAGTTGTTCAAACCCCCTAAAGATGGAGAAAGTCTTGTAGTTTGCAATGATGGATGTCGTTTTTTTATTGATGTTTGCATGATGGGAGTATGTTTATGCATATTTTGTTTACATTAGGATGATATCATTGGACGCTGGACACCTACACCCAGAGCCATTTTTGACACTGGTTTTTATTGGAAACTAGGCTATAATATGAGTCTTTAGAGGGTTTGATGGACTTTGTAGCATTTCTGATTCCAAAATGCCACCAATTAATTAGGGAAATCCTCGCTAATCCTCTAGGGCAGTGTTTTTCAACCTTTTTTTGCATCACGGACCACTTTATGCAATAAAAAAATTTTGGGGAACACCAAACAAAATTTTATAATCACAATTATGATGTTTAGTTCTGTTTTGGCTCTTTCAATTTATTAAAATTAACAAGAAAGTCC
>Ga0210059_1009983_pt1 | contig 14733 bp, 11 predicted proteins | sample Ectturendosymbi2_FD_188042 | JGI IMG/M metagenome (GOLD analysis project Ga0210059, IMG submission 188042) | Ecteinascidia turbinata endosymbiont from Florida, USA - Sample 2 (SPAdes) (version 2) | ecosystem: Host-associated > Tunicates > Ascidians > Unclassified | place: Key West, Florida...
TCAAATGTGCGCATAAATGCAACTTCCTGCGCATAAATGCAACTTTCGTTGAAAATAAATGCAACTTTCTCACTTTTTTACTGCAACAAAAACTTGCCCTAATCATCACAAACACTGTAAAAATCTACAAATAATGCTACTGTTATTAAACAGTGTCTATGGCAGTGGTTCCCAACCTTTGTAGGCTTGCGGCACCCTGCAGAAGAGAATTATAATTTGCGGCACCCAGTGGCGAACCCATACAAATTTGCTTCAAGGTTTGATGACAGTTTGAAAATTTATTTTTAATGTTATATTAAAAAACGCATTAGCTCACAGCACCCCTGGGCATTGTAAATGGCACCCTAGGGTGCCGTGGCACCCCGGTTGAGAACCACTGGTCTATGGCCTAATTGCGTAATAAAAAAGACTTTGAAGATGGATTGCTTCTTGGCCAAAGTTTGAGCTTGAAGGCATAAAATGTATGTCACAGCCATATTCACGCATTTAGTTTTAAAACTGCGCAAAAACAAAAGTCTCCGATGTTCATTTAAGGTAGTGGTGGGCAAACTGTGGGTCTCGGCCTAATTGTGGGCCGTTGGGCACTTTTTATTGGGCCGCGCAACACTTTCTATGTTGTGGTGTTGCGTGGGCTAAAACGTAGGCTATTGTAACAGCTATGGAACTTTGATTTTTTGACGTTAACTAAGCATTGTTTTTGTCATTATACTGTTCACAACATTAACATAGCATTGGCATAAAACAGGTAACTGAATACTGCATAAGTTTGAAATTGGGCCATCAAAAATAAGCATGGGCCTTTACTTGCGACTGAAAAGGCGTTTTGGGCCACCATAACAAAAGTTTGATGAGCACTGATTTAAGGCTACGGCTGATGCTGAAGACAAGGGTAAGTTATACAGTGTTTGTAACATGTCAAGGTTATCATAGAATAATTTTGCGATGGTCTTGCAATGAAGTTTACATCACCATAAGGAGGGATAACAACTGCGAAAAGCATTACTCCTTGTTTTGCTTTCGGTTAGTGATTGCAAGCGCTTAGTTAGATACACGTATGTATTTCATTACTGTCAACTTCCACAGGAAGAAAAGCTCAGGTCAGTGTCAGCCATGATATGAGTTCTCCAGCATTTACACTGTACACAACGTTTGATTAATCATGGACAATTATTAAACCATACTGCTTTGATCAGGTTCGACTAAAAGCTGTAGTGGGATTGGTTTCTTAAGCAGTTGCGTTGATTTGCAGTGAAGTATTTCTTTGGCTTACACATCAAACGCTGTACTAACCTTAAAATTTTTGGCGCAACTTTCGGAATTGGGGGGGAATTACCCCCACTGCCCTCCCTGGCTACGCGCCTGAGTATATGCAGTGGTGGCATTGAAAAGTGTTAAAAACAGGTTCTTCTGTCAGAAAATTTTTTAAATCTAGAATATGGAACACACAAGCTGCAAGCTATAATTTTCTAGGAATGTATCCAGGGAATGAACCAGCAAAATTTTGTGACGATCCACTTAAACAGATCAATTCGAGTGCTTAATGAACCATTTTTACGATAGTGCATTATGAAACTTACTTGTTCTTGAGAGAGAGTAAAAATACAAGTCGTTGTTTATTTTGATTCAGACTCATGGGCCATATCACAAGCAATGACAATTGAACAACAAAAGAGCACTGAAATTGTTTTATCGAAAGAAAGCCTATGCGATCGAAATATTGTTATAGACATGAAAAAGTTGTTACAATAATGCCCATTAGTTTTATCAATCATTTAAAATAAAACACTATTGTAATTCCTAAATATAATTTAATGTGTTTGTTGCATGTGGACATTTGGGAAAAAAATATTTATGTGGCTTTCAACTAACTTGGTATCTTTATTTGCATCAGAAACGCTTCACTTGATTTTTCGAAGGTTACCTTATTTCCTAGCATTTGAAATGCTTTGGTAATAATCTTTTTTATTACATTTTAAGCTATTGGCAAACTTGAACTCTTGACTTAGGCTACACGGCAGTACAAAATAAAAAAGCTTCATGCAACATGCCTATCGACAGTGTTAAATAATTTCGACAAATTTTTATTGCAAACATAGGCAGCTGTTTTTGAAAGTTATTCTTCGCAAAGAAATAAGTGCACGAAGATGGATAAGCATGTCGTACAGCAGTCGCAGACTGGAGGCAGCCCATCTTGGTTCCAGAACTCAGCTAATCTTCAGAATTCCAAGCCTAGCCTATGCTCTTCCAAATAAATTTATATAAATTGCATTTGGTTTTTGTGTGATTTATGAAAGTGCATGCATATTTAATCCATGAATGTTATGAAGTGGATTAGGCCACTTTGTTCTATAGGCCTATGTTTGACAGATGTATTAACTTTTGATTGCCTTACATATGACCTTTCACGAATTGAATAGTACATACCATAATAAGCTAAATATTAAACTAATAATCAAAACACTTCAAAATCATTAGGGCTTAGCTTGCACTGTTTAACAAAAGGAATACTTTTCCAGATAAGCATCAGATGTTAAGATCTTATAATTATATATTTTGCCTATCGTGTAGGCATCATCACCTTGAAACTGCATGAAAAACTTAGAAGCAATAAGTCAAGTGAAAACTATTTCTACAAACAAGAAGGGTTTGTCTGCAAAATATATTTACAGTCTAATTACAAGCAGAGCCTTATCGATATTCATTATATATCATTTACACAGAACTATTTTTATCATTTACACAGAACTATTTTAAGAACTGTTACACAGTATGCAATCAATCGTGCTATTTTTTCATTTTTTATAGTGGACAACATATATTAGTTTGTGATCAAACGTTTATCAGCTCGAGTTATGTTTAGGCCTACTTTGTCGCAGCCTAAAAGTAAAGTCAACCTTGCTCGCGAAAAAAGATTCCTCAATTCTTCCACATTAGAAGATGCAAATATTCGTGCACTTTGCATTTTACTCCTTAAACTAACCAAAAAGGCAGATCAATAACATATAACACGTTATATCAATGACCTACACACGTGTTATATGTCACTGGGCAGATCTATACATCTGCCACACACGCTTCTGCCGACTTTTTTGCACTTAGTCAAGTGTGACATCTGAAGCGATGGACTGCCTAGCGATAAGCACCGCCTATCTGGAATGGGACGTTTCGGCGATGGATGTTTCGGCGATGAACTTTAAATCAACGTTGTTGCTTCCAAATTTTTGAACTTACCCACAGTGTCAACCCTGCTCAGTTGCTCTAGGAAAATTTCTACTGTTGATATTCATGGCTAATGTGGCCAAGAAAATTTGTCAGACGTCCATAGAAAAAGCTTACTTGGGATTTGATTCCAAGGATGTGAGTTGGAGTTTGCCTTTGAGCAAACTCTGGCATCCCGCTCCGCCAAACGCGTGTTCGCGTTCGCTTGGAGGCAATCTCTGGCACACCACTGCTAGAACAGGAGTTCGAACTCCGGGACGCAACTGTTGGCAAGGGATTGGAAGTACGAATATATTCGTACACCGGTAGGCAACCGACAGAAAGAAAGAACGAATATTCTCTTAAATTAGCTGTGAAATGCATTCAGAATAACTACGCGAAAGCCGAAGCAATAATTGCTGTCCAGGTTTAACTTTCGTGTAAACTAACAAACGCCTCATGCCAGCAAAAAGGAACGTCACAAGCCACATCTCCTTCCACACATGGTCACGGTCGCACTAAACTCTTCCAAACTTCCGGCGGAAGAGAAACCACACCTGCCTTCAGGATGACAACAAAATCGCTTATCAAGCAAACATCATTTGTGGTTTAACCATTTAAGTATGTGAAAAACACACTTTTTCGTATAAAACATCTGCGACCACCATCGCCGAAACGTCCCGTCGCCGAAACAGCGTCGCCGAAATGTCCTAGACCCCGCCTATCGATCAGCCATTCAGCGCCGCTTTCCAGTCGTTTTGAAGCATGACGGGCTAGCCGTTTCTAATCATGTGTTATATGTCATTTCTCATACCAAATTGCTACGGGTTCGCCACTAGGTACCATTTTTCTCTTTTGTAGGGTGCCGCAAGCCTACAAAGGTTGGGAGCCACCGGCCTATAACAACGCTTATCGACTTTTGCATTTTATAACCCGAAAACCGTAGTAAGTGTTTGTCAGCATCAAGTTACTTGCTTCGCAAAGATATGTGATGACTTTAAGGGAGACAAGCTTTATGAGTTTATTCAGCAGTGTGCGTGGTCGTTTAATCTTTTTAACCCACTCATTCCAAATAGCTTTTGCTTGTTATAAGCCTTGATTTTTCCCACTGCAACATGTAACGCTTTTGTATAACGATGAGTGAATGCAGCAGTTGCTGTTTCGTTATTTGTGTCTTTTTTATATTGCCTGCGTGTACCAACCAACTAACATCCACTACCGTATTTATTCGATTGTAAGCCGCGGCTTATGAAGTTGTTTTTCATCAGTTTGTGTGCGGCTTATCAGGAAGGGCGGCTTACATTTTATGTTTCTTTACCTTATCGAAAGGTATAGATGATTCCTTGGCTACGTTTTGTCGACCAAACTCTCTTTTCGGATTCTATTCTCTTCAGCATCATGTGCACATTCGTCACAGGAGGCATTATGATGAACAGAAGGCAGTTGTAGTGGTGAAGTCAGTCCTGTCGCCACGGGGGGGGTTGGTGGGCTTACTCCCCCCAAACAAAGCTCCAACCCCCAAATTGAAACGTAAAACACTATAATCAGTGGATTTTTTGTCAATTTTTAGAATGTCAGCCCCCTCCGCACAAACGCAAAGCCCCCCTATTGAAAACTTTCTGGCGACGGTTCTGGGTGAAGCATCATTTACTAGGGTTGCCAAAACGATAGTACGCGAAAGTATCTCAGTGGCTTCGCTACCTTACGTTCAGGTGCGGCTTACATTAATTTTTAACACCATTTCGTGCGGCTTACAATCAAAGGCGGCTAACAATCGAATAAATACGGTGTATGACAGGTTGTGGTCAATGGCGACTCGTGAGCCGCATGCTGCTCTTTGCCTGGTTTCACGCGGCTCTTACGTAATTACCAGAAGTCCCACTAAATAACATGTATAACAATAAATGGCTGGTAACGTTCTGTTATTGTCATGTTGTTGTGTGATATACACAACAAATCTTGCCGAGTAAAGGTATGTGTTTGAGTGAGGAAGAGATAAGGTGATGTTCATGTGTACCCATGTGTATGATGTTGCTATTTGCGGTAACACAGTAGAGTAGACAGTAAGAAATATGGCTCTTGATCTCTGATTGGTTGGCCACTAATGGTATATGATATGTTATGATGAAAAATTTTGTGTTCTATGATGTGGTCCATGAGTCTGAGATAAACACGTAAAAAATTAAAAATTAAACATTGGCCTTCCTTTTAAACTTGTCAGGAATAATACTTTAACCTGTTAACGTTACATATGCTAGCGTGATGCGCACTCAGCGAAGTATTTCAGTTTTGACCGTAGTAAGCCAAATTTATGGTCAATAGGACTTACAGAAAATGGTCACTTTTACGTTTTTTTTTTCTGGTGTTTGAAGATCACTGATGGTTCTATAACACATTTCAACAAGCCGTATTTTTCGGACCATAAGGGGCACTTAAAATCCTTTAATTTGCTCAAAAATCGAAAGTGCGCCTTATAATGCGGTGCGCCTGATGTATGAATCTGGTTGTGCTTTCTCATCTTGAACCAATTTTATGTGGTAAACGGTGCAATTTATTTGATTGCTAGTTACGATTCGTGTTGAGTAATAAACCAACAATTGCAAATGAGCAGCGTATGTGGTTCGAAGCTAGCACGTACCACACATCTAATTACTCCGCGGTGCTCCAAACTACATTGGCGCACACCGAATCGAACACGCACACAACTTCTATTTTATACTATTCGTGTCTAGCGGATTAGCCATCTGTGATAGATTAAACTCCCTCGTCAGTAATGACAAATTAAACTCCCAGTGGCGACTCCTGTACTCGGGAGTTTTTGTGAAAGAGTTGAATACAGTTTGACTTCTCTTAGTTCTGCTTCATTTAATGCGCCTTATAATCCGGTGCGCCTTATGCATGAAAAAAAACAGCTAGCATTCAATTTTTGATGCTGCGCCTTATAATCCGGTGCGCCTTTTGGTCCCGAAAATACGGTACATTAAAACTACAGGGAGTGGTGCATTCACAGAGCAAGTGTAAAACCTTTTTCTATCAACACACCAAATAAATACACTATTTCAAACGAACGCTGAAACATGTTTGAAAGTCATCAACGATCCTCATATCAATCTAGACACAGAAGCAACAATACCTGGTAAAAAACAAATCAGGCTCTAAAGTCTGCTGACACAGAACACTTTCCAAAAGATTCAAACTGCAAGACACTACGTTTGCTTTCATTCCCGATTCACACCAATCTCAAAATACGCACCCGGCATACTTCCAAGGTGAAGTCGAACACATCCATGAACAGGCCCTGCAGTAGATGGAGCATTTGCATCGCAAGAACGGCGAAATTGAGCAAAAATGCCCACTTTGAGTACATTGTTGCACGGTGCTCCCACTTGTCCGATTTCTTCTTGAATCGGTCGTGCATTTTTTGTATAAGCCCACTGTAGTTAATCTGAACGCAGTGGCACATTTCATGGAAAATGAACTCTTTACTTAAACTGACCTTTCTGGATGACTTTGCTATGATTGAGAAATACAAAAAATAAAACAGTTTACAGAAAAGCAAAACAATCCTACACTGAAGAAATACGTCGACTTTCGATTTCCTATTTTAAGACCTTATCTAACAAATTTCGGTGGAGACGAAAATATATCAGCCCATGCACCATCTGCACTATTATCTGTTTGCTAATAGTGGTCACTCGTGGCAGTGGTATTTTCAAAATTTTGCTATGTACACTCCTTTTGCTGGGCTTATCAATAGAATCGAAAACACGAATCCTTGGTTTTTGTTTGGCAAACAAATTCGGTTCTATCACGAGTGCAACCTCCGGTGACTGACTTCGAAAGCAAAGAACCCAGCAATTCACTGCGGAGAAAAGTCAACGCAAACTTTGCTTTGGAAACAAATCGTTCCGTTGATTAGCCATTGAGCAGTAATTTTTCTCATCTTCCATTGTTTTTTATCTCCAGAAACATACAGCGACAAGCGGGTAGGTCTACCAGAACGCTGAATTTGTAATTACAAGTTATTTGGCATTCTTCGAAAATTAATTCCAGTCTAGTTAAAAACTGACGAACATCTTGAGACTAAGGAAAGGTGAGAATCGAATTCATCCCTTATAGTCTTAACAGAGAGCATTGTTCTGCAGCCAAGCGATGATTTTACCTTGACAATCAGCTCATCAAAGCCTAGCTGGTCAGATATGCCGTGTTTTGGAAAGACTGTCTATCGGTCAGGCGGAAGAATGAAGAGTTTTATCAAGTCAGCCGAACATACACTGAACCAAGTTAAAGGCTACTGAAGCAACAAACTAATCAAAGAGTATTTACTCCTTAAGAGCGAATCACACGAGCCAAGAGAAAAAGAGTGAGCAAACATGGCCTTGTGAAAAATTATTCTTCAAAAAACAGATAGTCAACAAGTAGAACTATGACTCTCATTTTAACGTGAACATTTTTCTGACAAAATTGTAAGCAGACACACAACCTTGTCGATGTTAGAAATCTTTATTGAATTGAAAAGCTTTAAATCGTCTTCTAAATCATGTGTTTCGGAATCTGAAACGGAACCACAACCAGGCCTGTCCCGAGGCGATGCTTTCATCAGCGGTGAGTACGGTATTTCTGTTGCAAACGACTTTCGCGATGTAGGAGTAAATGTGCCCGTTGGCAAGTTCTTGTCTCCGTCTTCGTCACTGAATAAATCTCCCTCAAAGAAAGCAAGTTTTGAAGTAGGTTGAGCGATCTGTTGACCTACACAATTTGGTAAATTTCAATTGTGAATCCTATAGTAAAGCTACATAGACAACTTTGGAAATGCATTACAGCCGTACAAGCATGCACTGGGTAGACTCTATTGTAGGGGTCTCCAAACTAAGGCCTGCGGGCCAAATCCTACGCGCAATGCCCTTACATCTGGCTCTCGAGGTCATTTCATCCGGACGCAAGGACATTTTATCAATAATGAAAAATAATATTTACAAAATACTTATTTATTTGGTGGAATGCAACATATCCCGAAACAAGGTTGAAATCGCTGATACGGAGGAAAAATTACTTAAAAGTAAACTTGAATATGGAGGAAAAATTACTTAAAAGTAAACTTGAATATGGAGGAAAAATTACTTAAAAGTAAACTTCAATTTCCACCATGTTTCAAACAGGTACAGTTGAATAATTACAAAATTTTGTTGGCGTTATGTATGTGTGAAAGGACATCTACGAGAGAGGATGATTCCTTGAAAAAATTCCAAAGCAAGCCCGGGGAAGGGCTTCGTATCCCTCTACGAAGCGCGGTCCACTGATGGCTAGGCCACTCAATCACCTAACCTTCCCCCCAGGGACCAATACGTCGGGTCCGGGTTCAACCAAAGCCAACGTGATGAACACGGTGGCCTCGGTTCAGCTGCTGGGTTTGTCAGGAGACTATTTGATCCAAAGATGGAGTTCTGTCAGGTGTCACTACTCAGAGTCAGAGTGGACCAGGCAGTAATGATAGCTAAACGGTATTCCAGTTTCCACAAAACTGCAATATTCCCGAATTGGAGCTCGATTACCGGTTGCAGCACAGCGTGATGCCCAGAACGTAAGCTTTGCGTAAAAATATGAAAGTTACCATCACTTCATTAAACCAAATCCCTGTAAGCAGCCCTTAGGGAAGAGCATTTTTCAAGCAGGAGTCGTAAGGGCAGCAGCAGTGGCGTAACTGACGGGGGCAAGAGGGCGAGCCGCCCCCCTGGCAAGCTAAATGTAAAAACTGGGCCCCACTTTAGTTGACATTTTGATATTTACTATTCTTCAATTTGTCGTTTTTTTGCGTTTTCTTTTTTTTATCAAGTATGGACATCCACGACATCCAGAGATTCACTATCATTTCTTAACCTTTTTCTGAGTTTTGTCTGGTAGGCCCCCTTCAGAGCTAGCAGCAGACTTGAAAGCCTTGGCAATAAAAACAAACAAGACTTGAACGCAGAAACGAAACCTATTATAAAATATGTTCACAGGCACAGCGTACAAGCTACTTGTGCCACTCATGCGCTCCATTGCGTCGCTATTAACATTGCAGAGACAAGAAACATCTTATTGCTCTGCACAACCACAACTTGGTTCCTCAAAACAATCAGTGAATTTGTGCGCAATGATTGCAGTTGCAGCAGCAATGGAATAAATTTGGGTTTACAGGTGATCTGTCTGACACAAGATAGCCGCAAGTGGTCTCTTCGATAAACTTTGATGATGCAGATTTTAAACAGTAAACATCAATCCACCTCATGTTTATTCGAACTGGCTGAAGAAAGTATTCGGTAAACTTACAAAAAGGGTAAAATATGCATCATTCGTAGCCAGGCGCGTAGCCAGGGGGGGCAATGGGGGCATTTGCCCCCCCCAATTCTGAAAGTTGCACCAAAAATTTTTAGGTCAATCAAGATTTGATATGTAAGCCAAAGAAATTTTTCAGCGTAACTCACCGCAAATGCTTGCTATTGCATAATTTAGTCGAACCTGATCAAAACACTGTGGTTCATCAATTGTCCATGATTAATCAAACTGTTTCAAAACTAAATAGTGGTGATGTACGTTTTATATGCCTTGAAGCTCAAACTTTGGTTGAGAAGAAATGCAATTTCAAAGTCTTTTTATTGCGCAAATGAGCCATACACCACGGGTCTCAAACTCAAGTTGCTTCGAGGGCGAAACGAGGACTTTAAAATAAACCAGGGCCGCATTATGACGCTGACGCAACAAAGGCGGTACCTGAGCCTTACTAGAAACAGCTTTTACATCTTTTTTTACGGCGAATGGTATTGTGAGTTACAGGGAATTTATGTCTAGAGCCCTTTCTACGTTCGTTTTAAATGAACTTGGTGACTCGCTGGCCTAGCACTTTTAAACACCTATGAATAAACTAAACAAGCTAAATGTTAGTTATTTCAAAATTCCCAAAAAACATCGCGGGTCGCACAAAATGCCCACGCGGGCTGCGTGTTTGAGACCCTTGCCATAGACACTCTTTAGCAACAACATTCTTTCTAGATATTTATTTGTTACAATTAAAACTGCCTTGTAACGATTTAATCACAATCATGTTAAGCGTTACCGTTTTCATCAATGATTTCATATTAACTTTCCGGCGAGAAAAAAAGCTTGGAACAAGTAATAACAATCCGAACTATGCATAGTCTAAAAGTGTTACAACTTTCATCTGATGTTAATTGCCACCCTATCGTACTGTAAACGTGAAATCATTCCCCTGCCACGAGTAGACTCAGCAGCAAAATCTAATGTAAGTAGGAAGATGGTTTTCATTTTGGAAGTGCAGAGGACATTGACACTGCGATTACTTACAGATAGCTTGCAATCTGTTTCATCGATAAAGCGCATGTAACTAAAATGAAAAAATTGACTTTTTTCCCAGTCAATTGGATTTTGTTATTTAAACACTCATAGATTTAAAAAATACAGCCGTTTACGCTAGAATCAGCAGTTCCCTAACTTTTTTAGCGTTACCCAAATCTGAGTTTGGTGAACACGCCGCAAACAACAACCCAAGCCTGAAACAGCTAATGAAAAAAAGATTGTATCGGTGATCTTCGGCAGTAGTCTAAGTTACTAAGTTCGTTTTTGATGTCAGTATTTCACTCTTTTCTCAAGTACCTATACGCTACAGACAAAGACAAACAGTGATAACGTTAAAAATACACAATCTCGGCACGGACCATTTTTGACCTTTCGTCACCCTTGTTTGGGTTTCGACCGAATACTGGGCTAGATCAACTAAACCACAGTTGTTTTAAGTTGCGGAAACCTGCAGAGTCGTTGTGAGAATAGACTGTGGCTTCCTTTTCACAAACACAATTGTTTTCACACTTTGTGTAGACTGCGTCGGTCAGACATATCCAAGTTTGTTTAGAGGACATTTGTAACTTTTGAAATGCATTTAATAGTATTTAATGACATGAAATCCAAACATTTTTCAAACGCGTCGAGGTATTCTAGCCTTTACGTTATCAGCTCTATACGTCAACCAACCGCTCAAGAATTGGATAAGATCTACGTCTTATATGCGCGCAAGTTTTGTACTCGGCCTCGATCGAACCTTTGTTGGTGTACATCAGATGCGTGTAAATATGAAAACGCAATCATAATGACGGCCACGATGACAACTGCAATATTGGCTGCAAAAGGCATACATAAAACATCGAGATTTTCACAAACGCTCTTGCATGAAAGTTTCACGAGCAAATGGTGGCTTTTATTCAAAATAGAAACTTGGAACTTTATTAAGAACAAACTTTTTAAATTTTTCAATTCAACGAAAATGGACTATGTATTTGCCGGCTTAAATCTGAACATATTATTTTAAAAAAACGCGAGAAAAACGCACTTTTCGTGGATGATGCTTCGAAAACAAGGAGCATTAAATAATCAAATGTTGAGACTTGGTTGTTGTTTGCCCCCCCTATAAAACTTCCTGGCTACGTGCCTGTTCGTAGCGACGTCGTCGCTTGAGCGTAGTGGTCTTTTACGGCGCAGGACTACAACTTTCGAGATCAGAACCGATCTGTGCATCTCGTACCCTCGTGTACATTCCTGTGAAACTGAGTCATTTCAAAGTGAACGAACAAGAATTGTTAAAAGCGCATCTTCGATATATTTGACGGTACAAGTTTTAGTTCTGAAAAATTTCGCATAAGTTTGGTTGTAGTATGTAATATTTTGGTTAAAAGGTGAAAAAGAGTTGCCAACACATTTTTGTTAAAAATTTAATACAAGAAGGCTATAGAAGACAATCACACTACCGCTTGGATCTACGTAATTGTGTTAAGCTTAAGATTTTCCACTCCTGATTGATTTAAAATGCACAAAAGTAAGTGAAGGCTTATATTGTGCTTGATTAATTAAAGTTTGACAACTTTATGCTAATGAAAAATATCATCGCTAATAAACAGACAATTTTCAATTTGTTTTTGGTACTTTAAACAGATCTGACACTTCAAACTACTTCGCCATGGAAAAGTGCGGACCAGTTAAGAGCTACCTTGAGACGCAGTCAGTCATTTGTGAAGAATTTTTGCTTTACCACCCAAAGCGCACTCAGATTTCATTCGGGTTGTTAAACATTTATCCAATTTGAACCAATGCGAGCGATATTGCGTCTTGAAACAATTAGAACCAAAAAGTAAAGTAAATAAACAACACATAAAAACACCGACAGTTAAGAAAGAGCGACTTACGAAATTTCTTGGTAGGATGTAAATATCCTAACCAGCTGAACGCAATTTACAACGATCTAGACAGGCATGCTTAAATTTGATCAATTCAAACTTGGAATAAAAAAATACGAAAATGAAAAGTACAACTTGTTAACAAAGAATTTCAAATCTCCTCTAAGAAAATTTGAAAATTGGGGAGAGGGGTGTCTTGAGACTGGGGTCACCCATGGTTTGACGAAGCGTACCCAGGTAGGTATTCTCCACAATGGAGGTAATCAAGGAATCTATTGTCAATTTTTTTCACAGGAAATCGATTATGTCCTAAAAGCTTATTTAAATAGTTAAGCGTACCCGCTTAACTTCTCAATTTTTTTACAGAAACGGGAGTTTGAGCTCCACCTATTACTATTAATTTAATTAGTTCTACGAAAATAGAAGCGCCTAAGACTGGGAAACATAGTACATCTGCGCGGTACAACAATAAAACTATATTTCACACCACAACAAGATCTATCGATCTGATAATTGTGTTTGACACAAGCGCAAATTTCAGAGAGTTCTTATCGGAAAACCAGAGATCTACAACCTTTTATGGCAGAGGACTACAAACCTAAGTGTTGAAGGGCTGAAGGCCACACAAAAATAAGGACGTTAACTTCAGAGAAATGCAAAAAATTTAGTTAAATATAGAGTTGCCATAGAAAACGCACATACGAACTAAAATACAATCGCGAAAAATAGAGCTATATGTATGAAGGGTTCTAAAAATATATTCAGGGAGATGACTGTTAAAAATACATGTGTCTAACATGAATCAAAATTATAGGAAAAATTACAAAACGGTTTGATAAAAAATTGGCGGTATCGCGGGCCACACGGAAATGCAAACTCGATGTTACACTGTAGATCGCACAAATCCGTTTGAGGGGCCGCATAAGACCTACGGGCAGCAGGTTGGGGCAGAAAAACTACGAAAAATTTAATTGCGCATACTGCAACAGCAACCGAAGCTTAGTAGAAAATTATTAAGAACGAGTTGGGGGTACAGCAAGATAAGCAGACATTTCCCTTTTGATTCTCACTTAGTATCCATTAAAGCAGTTTAGCAAAACTGAATATTCTACTAATATTCTAAAAGTGTCTTTAACACTTTGGCCCCTGCGTTTGGTTCATTTCTGCTTTACGCTGTGTCACTTTACCTTGGTGTTCTATAAAAAATTTTACCTTGCTCATACCGAAATCTATTGATCGTTGTCTTATGTTGACAGATAGAACCTGCAGGAATTTTTACAGGAAGGGGAAGGTCATGGCATTTGGTTGTCGAGAGCAAGTGAACGAAAAACGGCTTGTGCGTAAACAGTTCAAAAAATGCTGTATTGTATATATCAACTTTCAAAATGTAGGTGTATCACAACTCCTCGTAATAATCAACCCCCGCCGAGGTCCACGATCGTGCACACCAACAAGGCTTTATTCAGAAAATAAATGTTCAGATAAAATATACACTGTAGCAGACACTTATGGTCTGTACATATTCTTTATGAAATCTTGTACTTGCCGGGAATCAACAATGCAAAATGACCCTCTCTCACTTTGAGAAATCTTCCATTTGCTAAGAATCAACAATGCAAAATGACCCTCTCTCACTTTGAGAAAACTCCCATTTGCTGGGAATCAACAATGTAAAGTGACACTCTCTCACTTTGAGAGATCTGCTATTTGCTGAGAATCAACAATGTAAAGTGACACTCTCTCAGTCTGACCAATCTGCTCATTGCTGGAAACAATGTACAAGTCACTCTCTCACATCAAACTCAAGGAAATATGAGAGAGAAAAAAGAACCAGCAGAAGAATCAATAATGCAAACTCATTCTCTCTCCCAAATGAGAGAGAGAGAGACAAACTAAATCAGAAGAAGTCTTTGAGACTAACAGGAGGTCAATGACCCCTGTTTTGTAACATATCACCTGATTATCACCTGAGCGTGATAACCAATCACTGCACCTTATTTCCAATGATAGGTCAATGACCCTGACACTGCGCAATACTAGGTCAATGAACCTGACATTGCGCAATATTATCACTAACCAATCAAATAACTTGATGCTTACATCATTGGGCAACGCCCCCTAAATTAACCAATCAGGTATTTTGTTATGTAACCACGAAGGCCTATATAAACCCCCAACTCAGACCAGTCGGGAGTTCAGTTTCTGAATTCCTTCTCTGGTTTGCCCTGCCTTGAGCTTGTCAGCCTCTGAAGTAAAACCACTAGTCAGAGCCAAGGGGACTGATGTATAAGACTCGTTTTAGAGCGTCGACTCC
>Ga0210059_1009984_pt1 | contig 14733 bp, 7 predicted proteins | sample Ectturendosymbi2_FD_188042 | JGI IMG/M metagenome (GOLD analysis project Ga0210059, IMG submission 188042) | Ecteinascidia turbinata endosymbiont from Florida, USA - Sample 2 (SPAdes) (version 2) | ecosystem: Host-associated > Tunicates > Ascidians > Unclassified | place: Key West, Florida...
ATACACAGGACCAAGGCTCTGGAACAATATTCCCAAAGACTTAAGAAACAAATCATTCCTAGCCTTTTGTCCAACATACAAAAAATATTTACTGGATCAAGTTGTGTTGTAATATATCTATCTATAGGGAAATAATTCTTTAAATTTTTGCTTGTATGCTCCAGTTCTGTTTAATGTTAACGATTCTTTTGATTTTGCTAGTCGATGCAGCTAATTTTTCACTGAACTAAAACTTAACAAAAACGTGCTCTATTTGTCGCAGTGTCCTGCTTCACAAAAATTTATCGGTGACCCCCATTGGTCTGCTTAATGTGCTAAATTACATTACATTGCTGCATGTTGTCGTTTTTTTACGCGTTGTGTGTCTTTTATGTTGCGTTTTGTTTACGTTTGTTTACTCTTGTTTATGTGCCTTTTGTTTTGTTTGTGTTGCGTTATTAGGGGCTTGATTCGATGACCTTGCGGTCCCTCGCCCCATAACAATAAACTTCGCCAATCGCCTCGGAGCAATTAGAGTTTGAGACCCCTGAGTTAAGGACTGGGAGATGAAAGTCAACGCATGTCAATCTTTAAAAAATACGTGTTTGGTGTGTAGACGTGCAGTGCCGTATCAGCCCAACTCTGCCCCCCCCCAGAATGCTTACAAGGGCCCCCCTAATGGTGATTTATAAAAAAGTTATGTTATGCTACATCTCGAGGCTGAATGGACTTCAAAATATCCTAATTGCAGATGCAATTTTGGCAGAACCAGGCCCGTAGCTGTGTTTTAAAGTATGGGGTGGCAAAATACATTTTTAGGGGGGAAAGATTTTTATTTTTATCATATGTTTAAAACAACTTTTTTCTGAGCACAACAAAATTTGGAGGGCACAAAAAGTATTTGGGGGTAATTGCCCCCGAATGCCCCACCGTGTCTGTGGGCCTGGGCTGAACCGTCGCTAGAAGGTCTTCTACTGGGGGCCTTAATATTTGTGCAATGTGCAGGGGGGCTAGATATTCTGAAAATTTATTTTTAAATCACAACATGAACATCATTTGCAGGTTGTGCAAATTAAATATAAATATTTTACCGCAAATACCCATAACAGGCTCGTAGTTTCCAACTAAAATTTTTTGAACGAGCTCAACAAAAGGAATTGGGTCGTAAATCATTGTCATTTAACTGATGGTGATGATTTAGAGATGTCGTAATGAAATGCAAATGTGAAAAAAATTTACAGGAAAGCAGAATCAATCCTATCGCTCAGTTATCAAAACATTATTGCCGAAGGAGCAAACATGAGGCCGGTCAAAGCATGAGCGCTACGAGTAACGTTTTCTTTCATTAGCTGTTTTTTTCTTTCATAAGCTTTCATTTTACTTCGTCTCAACCCATTAGGCCAAAGGAAGCTTCCGATAGTGATTTCACTATCGAGGATGTTATTCTTTGGCGGGGTATGCGCTTCTTGCGCTCTCAATGTAAGCGCTGCTCTGCAGGGAGCTTACAGCACAAATTGATAAACTTTACCACGAGCTTAGTGAAATATGCTTATAAAGTGTGCGCATTGGGTTTTTACTGGCCGAATTACGCATGCATAAACCTTGATGATGTCTGGACTGTTAATCTCCTGGTGCATGGCACACGTTTAGATTAATAACATTTTCTATCTCAAATCACCTATAAATGTTAACTAATATAGACTAAGGCCTAGGCTACTTGGGCGCAACAGCTAGCATCCATAATCCACTAAATGCACCACTCTGTTTTGAGGCAACCCCCAAAATAAACTCTTCTAAATACACAATTAACTCCATCTGGCTGTCTGAACAGCAAGCTGCGCAAATGTGTAACTTTGGTCGTAAGCACCAAAGGCATCTTGCTGCTATGTAGTACAAAATAAGAGAAGACCACCTGGGCTAGACATAGTAGCCTACATTTTTTTACAACAATCACTACCCAAATTTTTTGATCAAGTGAAAGTTTGACTTCTGGACGTATACAACTATAGTCATGCAGTCACCGCCGGATAAATGAACGCAAGGCCCATCAGGGCAAAGCAAGCCCGTAACCAGCTTGGGACACCAGGTGGGGCGAAGAGTTTTCTGAGAGGGGCCCATATTTTTTAAACTATGTCCAATACATTTTTCCAGGAGGGCCAAAGCCGTGACCGCGAGGCCCCCGACACACTTAACACAAGTGCGCAGTTCGCTCCTTTGCCAGCAGAGGCAGGTTGCGAAACTTGCTAGCGGATTGTTGCACTTTTGGTCTTTATTGCGTAACAATAACACGGCAATAAATCGTCAAATGTTCACTTCAGGTTACGGTAGTAGCGTTTTGCCGCATACGACCAGGGCTCCCACTGAGGGTTTTTTCCACCCAGATCTGCCTTTTTAGTCGACCTGCGCGTCTAGGTTGAAATTGCGTGAAATTTGTGTTTTTTGTAGTGATAAACTCATCAGCAACTTTAATGTGTTCAATAATGCGCACATCAGGTGAGAAAGTAGACCTGCGCATATCGGCTGAAGCGCAACGTGCTCAATCGCTTTCATATTCTCATACAAGATCATTGTCAGGGTTATATACAGTGGTGTGTTTAAGCGAAGGCAAGCGAGGCACTTGCCTCGGTCCCCCTTTTGCAACTGTAATGTAAAAAGTAGCCTACCTTGCTTTCAAAGGAGCCCAATAGCAACTGTAATGTATAAGTAGGCTACTTTGCTTTCAATGAGGCCCCCAACAGCAGTTGTAATGTGTGAAAACCTTGCTTTCAAAGGGGCCCAAAATAACTGTAATGCATAAGCATTTTTCTTTCAAAGGGCCCCCCTAACTTCACTGATTTCTACTGCTTCATATTTCAATTTGGGGATCGTAGCTTTCTAGGGGGCTAAGTGGTGAAGGGACTTAATTTTGGGCCCCCTGTGACAGCGTGGGCCCCACCAATTGGGGGGAGTGCGGCTTATACGGCTCTGTAGACGTGGTACTTCAAGCTCATTGCGGTAAAATCACCTACATCTTCCGTCTTATAAATTTCTCCAAGTGTTAAAACGAGATTTCTCACGCCTCCTATTTAAATCTGGCACTCAGTTCTCACAGACAGTTGTTGCTTTGTTTCGGTGCAACTCACTGGGAGTACATCCTGTTTCTGATAGTAGAACACCCCCAGACATCAGATTATGTGTATGATGTAACAACAGCAATATAGATGACCTGTTGTATTTCTTCCAATGTGTCTTAGATTCAGTGAAATTGCATCCAATCACGTTTCCAGAAAAAGCTTATTTCGTGCTATTTTCAAAACACGACAGTGCCTCTATAAACCAGCATGGGTGTTTTCTGAAAGCAGCTCTGCACGAATCGTCAAGCTAGGCGAATATCAAAGGCTGCAAATACAACAATCTCTTTTTTGTTGAAAGGTAGTTTCGTGTGCCCAGTCACAGTAGCACAATACCTGCGTCACGACGGGCAACACGCAGGTTGCTGTGGGATAGTCACTGAGTGATGCTGACACGAGGCAAAGGCATAGCCAGTGGATCATGCCTCGCCCAAATTTCTAGCATATCTTGTCGTTTTGTGTTTTGAAAGACGGTGTCCTAAACAAAATATAGTTACCCGCTTAAAGCCGAAATATTGGCCCCATCCAAATTTTGGCGTGGTTACACGCTACTGATACGACCTCGATTTCCTTTCCCACTTCAGGCTCTTCGCTAGTGATGATGACGTAAACTTTGATGGTGGTTGTGCTTCAAGTCTGTCACGTGCTCACTGAAGTCACGCCTCGTTAGGGACGTATATGTGCTTTACTGCTGCCGTTCTGATTGCATAGCTCTTTCATTCACACGAGCCCAGTCCATTCATGACATCTCATCGGCCTATCGGCAATTTTCTTTTTATTATTGGTGTTTCTTAGTGTTACACTGTTTGTGCACTCTGGACAGATATCGGCTTTACGTACACCTGCGTAAAATCTATATCGTACTTTGTCACATAGGCGTAGGGAGGCAAAAATCTGGAGTGATACAACGTTTTTTCCGAAAAAGTGTCCTCATGCCCGAAATGCAAATATTCAAAAAAATTTATAATTTAATTGCTCTTAGTTATAAAAAAAACATCCAATGCAATTTTCACGCCAATAATAGCAGAAGAGAGTCAAATTGACAAGAACAAACTTTTGAAAGAATATTACAATTTCGATGCAAAATTTGTTTTGCGTGTTTCAAATGATTTTTTCCCCAGAGCAAAGTAGTTGGGGAGCCACAGCCTTCCCTACACTCCCGCCTCCTGCGGCTGTACTTTGTCTGTATTCCTGCAACAATGTTTTCCAGTCATGGCGAGAAAGAAAGCATATCTACTAACAATACGTTCGCGCCAGGTCGATGGTAACGTAGGAGCTGACCAGGAAGGAGGCATTATTCGTTACAGCGGCAAAAACTTCACGGTTGGAAAATTCACATTTTCTTATGAGGTCTTCCACATCCATTCAGCAGACGACCCCAGCGTTGTTGAATTGTACTTTACAGCCAGTTCAGCGAAAGTAAGTGCATCTTTATAGTGATTTTTACAAAATTTGTAAACACTAAGTCTCCAAGGGAAATAACCGCATGCTGTTTACATGGTCCAAGCGCTTTAATATCAACAGATGCTAACTGGGTGATTATGTCCTTCAAATATCGTCTTTAGCATTTCGAAGTTTTAACCAGTACCGGTAGATCTTGACGTGTTTAGCACTTCACAATCAATTTATCGTTTAAAAATACAATAAAAAGAATACGTTTTTTCGCATCACTGTTGCCCAATCCTTTCACTGAAAAAAGGAAATGTTTTTAAATCCTTGTAATGGAAAAGCGAAAACAGTTGAATGCATTGAATTTTGGTCTTGGCTCCTTTGCGCTGCAAGTAACTTCACTTTTGTGTGTTTCTCATTCTCAATATACAAGGGGGGAAATGCTTACTTAGATAAAGGCGTTTCAACGATGACTGTGCCTATACCAAACGTTTAGCAAGATGATGCCTTATACATTACAAACAGGACTAAAATTTCTTGGAGTATACTTTTGGGTAACTGAATTTTCATTGTTAGCAAATTACGTTTTTCAAATGAAAATAACGGCCAAAGAAAATGTTATAAACGACGCAAGGCTGATCGACATCAAGCTGCTGATGGTTTTCTTGCTGATTGTGATATGTCGTTTACGTCGTGTTTTTGGCCGTTATTTTCATTATAAGGCTATTCAGCACTTGTATGTTCATTTTTCTCCAACTTTTTAGCATTTTGACGATTTTTAGCAATCGATACAGGGATTTTAAAGAGCTGATCAAAAAGTGCACTTGAAAGGACAGCTACTCTTCAGAGCTTACTTAGACACAATTATTTGTTATGACCAGGTATGGCATTCCAAGCCTGGTTTGCTTGAAGTTGTAGCTTTTACCGATGAAACTGATGAACTTGTCAACAGCGTGCGTCTTATTGGTCGACCGCAAAGAACTTTGCTTGGATATGCTCTACTTTCTAAGTAGGTTTTACTTTAGTCCTTTCCAGTAATTTCAATAAATTCTGATGCTTTGTCACATTGTGTAAGAGCAGTGGTGTAGGAGGCGAGGATGCAGGGGGTGCAAGCGCACCCCTAAAAGTTTTGGTTTGTTGAAAATTTGGACAAAATCCCTGAAAATCCGAACAAAATCGCTAAATACCTAGGCAAAACCCTGAAAATCTGGGCAAAAATGGCGCCCAAAGTTTGCAGAAAAACAAGTGAAGACCATTTTTTTGGAGGTCACCCCACAAAAACGGTCGGCAAAAGCTGCACGACAACTTTTGGAACGAGTTTGGGAAAATTTGGGCAAATATTCCTTTGCACCCCCAAAATTTGCTTGCTCGTACACCTGTGTGTAAGAGAGTAATAGCCTACAGTGTAAGTAGTCGGAAAATCCGAACAAAATCAATGACTACTCGGATATGCATTTGTTTTCAGTCGCATCAGAAAACTTTATTTGGCATATCTGTGCAGTAATTGATCTGTAGATCAATACGAAGATATGGTGTTGTTTGCTATTGCAGACAGGAGCTAAATTACACTAGGTTAGGCAAAGGTCAATGGGTGAACTGTGAGACTTTGTTATTCGCAATGGAAGCTCTAAGCGTAAGCCTCCAGTTTAAAAACCAAGGCCAACCTTTAAAACATCCTGATCATAAGGTTCAGAGACCCTTTGTTGAAAGTCCGTTAACCGATGCTTTGCGTCAATTTCACATAAATCCTAATTTAGACCTATATATTAGAACCCAGGTTCTAATACACAGATGTAAATTTTAATGGTACGACCTAGGTTCCGCTCTGTGTCGCACTCACCAGGCAGCAATCTGCCAAAACATAAACATCACAACCCCGCTCAGGAATCCATAAAATGCTATTCGAGTCAGTACAAGTAGGATATAATGCCACCCTTAGTTTGATTACGTCTTCCTGGAACACGTGACATCCGTAATTTCCGGACCAAACTATTTTTTACTTCCATACGTCCATTGTTAATCACTTTCGCAATAAAATTGTATCTGCGCAGCGAAACATACATGTCATAAAAATTTTATGCACTGTACCATAGAGATGGCACGGACCAGCACTTTTGCAGCCCGGCCCGCCAGGAGCTAACAAGAAACCGCCCAACCCGTCTACACTAAGCCACAACTTCTTTTATGTCCTGGACCGACCCGTAGCCCGTAATGTACCGTAACCTCAAAAGCGAAGTAACAACACTTAAATTTTCAGTTCATTGTCCTTTGGACAATAAAACCATGTAGTCTTAATGGCTATAGGTCCACCAGAGCACTTTTGAAAACTAATTCGTCCCCCGCCTGTAACGTGACACTCACACACGAAAAGTGTGTGCTAGGCTGCACTACACTTGCTAGTAACATACTGAACTTAAACCGTAACCTAAATCTAACACCTAATCCTAAACTAGGGGTTCCCAAACTGGGGTACATGTACCCCCTAGTCTAGTAGGGGAACATTTGCCTATCTGAAGGGGTACATTTGAGGTTAGAAACAGCAGGGAAAAAGATGTTTACATATCATTCATTTCGAAATATTTATACATTCATCAGTGAATATTATTTGCAAAATCATTATATGCTATTCGTAAACACATTTCTTGTTATTTTCCACATCCTTTTTGTCATAAGAAGTTTTAGTACATGTTCATCTATCGAAATGCTGAAGGGGTACATGGCCAGAGAAAGTTTGATAACACCTGTTCTAAACCTAAACCCAGTCCCGTCGCCACGGGGGAGTTTTGGTGGGCTTAGTCCCCCAAACAAAGCTCCAAGCCCCCCCCAATTGAAACATGAGACACTATAAGTCAGTGGAGTTTTTGTAAATTTTTAGAATGTCAAGCCACCCCGCACAAACGCAAAGGCCCCCTATTGAAAAATTTCTGGCGACGGTTCTGCCTAAACCTCGGCGACAGCGAAAGACTAAATCAAAGTGTTTGTTGCTTTGATTGATTCATAACATCGTTCACTGGTTTGCGTGGAAACGAGTGAAACAGAAAATTAGCAGAAAGGTGAAATGGAGAGAACAGCAGAAAAACATTTCCTTGTTAGATGTTGAAACTTTGCAAAAACAAAAATTTTCGCCTAATTGGCGAGCAGACCGCAGCGGCCCGTAGCGGTCCGGAATGACGTCACCGCTAAACAAATTGTTAGCGGACTGTTTCAAAACCTTTATCGGACTGCCTGAAGACTGGACTGTTAGCGGCCCGTGCCATCTCTGCTGTACCATCAAAAAGGGATTTTTTGTTTGTGCGTAGAAAACGTCATGCGCGTTTTAGGTACGTTTTTTCTTCATTATCAAGTCATGGTGCAGGAAGACTCTTCACATATAAGGTTTCGGTGGTCATATTTGGCCAAACAGGTTTTGCACTTGAAATCACATTGAAATGTTAAGGTAGGTAGGTGCCCAAAATTTGTTGCACATCAGGTAACCATGGGTAGAATATTACCTATATTCCCTATATATAGGCTTTCAGGGATATTTTTGTAAAATAACTTTGGCACCACTCTATTTGTCTCTGAAAATCAGGAAAAGCCATTGGAAGCACAGGTTTTTAACATTTTTTAAGTATATGAAATCAACAAAAAACAAACCCCTGGGTAGTGGACTACCCTGAGCAGGGTCTTAACCTGAGACGACAGAAAAGCTTACGATACATCATAACGTAAAGAAAGATGACTGTCTGCCTCATTCATTTTGCTGCCATATTCTTTGTTCAGTGAGGCAGACTATGCAGTTGGCTTTCCTCAGGGAGTTCCCTGGGTTAAATTAGGTTTAACTGCGTTTGTTTTTCGTGAAAAAAACGTCAGAACTAAATCAATCCCAATTTAGTTTTTGTGTATTACTCCCCGTTACAGGGAAACTTCGTGATTTATTCAAACGAAGCCACTCTTTTAATTTCATACAGTTTATGTTACGCGGGAACTTTGCAAGAAGCAGAGCTGCAATCGGAATACTTTATTTTCAAATTTAAAATATAAATGTCACAACCTGCATTTTCAACATGCGCCACCTAGTCAAAATTTTTCAAAATCTGCAACCTGCAAGATTGCAAGATTTTCAAGATGAAATGCGCCATCTAGTGAACATCTAATATACTGTATGTGCTTTTTTGCGCCTTTTTGTCAATTGCGATTGTATGTTGACCGTTGCTAAGATGCCAGGAATTTGAAAAGTGCCTGATTTGGCAAACATTGTTCTTTGGACAGGATGGACGGTATGGTTGTCACTGAAAATGAAGTGAGAAACACGTTATCGATAATGGCTGTCGGCTTGGGAGGTAAGTTTAGTACTTCGCTGAAGTTCGTTAGAACCCCGTGCAAAGGTTCCAAACAGAGCCTGGTTAAAGTCTTTCAGACGATGCACGTAACGAAAAGTGTTGTCGCTATAAATGAATATGTGTTTCTATCCAAACGTAATGAAACTTTTTTCTATAAAAGCAATCAGTAGGGAATAATGTTTTATAACTGCAAAATTTTGAATTATTTCAAAAGCAGATCAAAAAACACGGTTTTCAAAAGAGCGAAATCCCAACTACCAAAAAATTTTCAACTACTTCGTAATTTTTGTCGCATCTGTCATTTTTTCAAAGCTGATCATTGCTGAAGTGTGTCTGCTAAAAGAAACTCCAAGCTATATATAGCCTTGGCAGTACCGGTTGCTTTTTAACCCATACAAACGACCAGTAACTGGAAACCGCATAAGTAGGTTGCTCATTCAGGGAAAGCTTTCATACTAAATTCTTGTAATGGAAACCTATGGCAAATATCGGAAAATACACGAAAAGATAAGAAACGTTCCCATTTATTCTGAGTTGCGTTGAGTTTATGGCGCAAATAATAAATATTTTGACTCAAGTTGATGAGGAAAAAATCGGGAACAGTTAGCAATTTTCTTCCAACGTTTTGAAGTTCATGGCGGACACGCAATTAAAATTTTAACTTGTGGTGAATTTAAATGAATAAAAACTTCACATGGGTTTTAAATCTGTTGGGTGCTTGACACAGTTGCACATAATGCTAAGCTGATCTAGGTCAAGAGATGAGTTGAGTTTATTGTGAAAAAAGACATGTTTAACTTAGGTTAAAAATCAAAACGTTGAGACATGAGGCGTCAGGGCACTTTTGCCTCGTCCATCAAGTTATCGGTTTCTCAGCACTTCAAAATACAAAGGCAAACGTTTTAATTAGATAATAAGCTCACTTAAACCGTAAGTTAAAAGCCCTTTCTAATAAAACCTATGCCCAGTTCATGCAGGTTTCAACTTGAACTGAAGAAAAAACGGCAGTGCTGCAGTGAAACCGCAACTCCTGAATCGAAAAGTGTTACTGTAGATAGCAATATTTTGGTCAAACGTAAGTCTAGGAAAACGCTTTTACTAAAATATTTTTTGCATTTAAAAAACTTTCGGGAAACTTTGCTGTGTTTAGCTAAAAATATACGAATAAATGGGGTTTATGGACAAGTTTACCACACGGCAAAGCTTGTAAAAGTTTTGGGTGATTTGTTTAAAGCTGCAGTTTTTATTGCGCACAAAGCAAATCAACTACACCAACTCGTGTTCAAACTGTTTTTTTTTCAGGTTTGGCGTCAGAAGCATCGAACAAGGTAAGTCGCTAACACAATGGGGGTGCCTCCGACACAGGAATATTGTTTCTAGTAAAAATGTCCTTGTGCGTCAGATCATTTGCCAACCATTGTCGAAATTTTTGCTTGACAAACCTCTTAAGAAACTTGGATAAAATTCTTTCACACGAGCCTGCTATAGTTCGCAAACGGGTGGTGTTTAAACTGTGTTTGCTCTTTATTGAGGTTGAGGCAAGTTTCAAAAAATAGTCGGTGATTTATCAGATAGCGATAATGATGAAGTTAAAGTTTATAACCTTTCTTATGTAGTAAACACCAGTTTCGACTTTTTGTTGTTTTAACGAAATTTTCCAAATATCTTTTCAAAGTTTGTGCATGAAATGAAACAAATGTTATCTGAAAGCTATTAAGATAAAAAAACGTAAGCATTGACAAAAAATGATAAGTCAAAAGTTCTATCACCTCTCAGTAGATTTCAACCATACAATAATTGTTACATAGTAACCACCTACCGTCTGTCAATACCGCGTTGAGATAGTCTATATAACAACGTGTTGTTGCAATGCAGTGCATTTATTACTCTCTAGCGCAACCTATCTGTCATTATTGGCCACTGCTCGATGAGCAGACGGCCTCTTCAGAAAGCCTCTCTGTTACTTAATGTTAAAGACTATTTTTGACCTGACCTATTTGCACATCAAGGGTACCGAAATAGCTTTTGTCTTCTGTGGACTGTTAGTTCATTAGTACGCAGAATTTGTTTCTTTTTTTTCTGGAAACGAATCAAACAGCACATCTAAACGTGAACTAGAGAAACATTATCTGAAAATCTTATCGATGGCAAAGGAAGGAAAAAGAAACTTAGAATATTTCTAGATTTGAAGTATAAAAAGTTATAATAAGTTGATAAACAGTTAATTTTTGCTTCCTATTAGATGCTCTTCAAATTTTTTAAGGGTTTGTTTTGCTACGCACTTCAAAAAAGGTTTCTTGAAAATTTGCATATTAGTGGCTACTTGATTACTGAACAACTTCCTCAAGGTGTTAGTACCATACTCGAAACCAGGGTCTCTACACCTCAGCCGCGGGCCAAATCTAACCCGCGAAGCCATTTCATCCGGGTAGCGAAGCCATTTTGTCAATAACAAAAATATATTTTCACGAAAAATTTGTTGATTTGGTGGAATGTATCGTATCCCGAAACAATCACATTACGTAAGATGTCTGGCCCTCGAGTTGTTGTCTATTAGCTTATGTGGTCGTCTGAAAGAAAACTTTGGAGACCGCTGCTCTAAAGTTATCTATCACGTTTGTTGCAGGAACTTTGTAAATTTTCTTTTTTTTGCTAACTTAACTTTACAATCTGCGTGCGGTTTGTGCAGATTGTTGCAACTAACGCGACGCTGATGCCGACCACACAACCACAGTCCACGCAGCCTGACAGCAATGAAGTGATTTTTAACAGAGCACGTACGTGATCCTATGTTGAACTTAAAAAATAAGAATATATGCAGTAGTAGACCATCCTGTTTCAAAGCAATGCTTATTAAAACTTACGTGTTTCTCCTCCTGAGCATTTTCTGCTTATTGGTTAAGAGGACGTGGTCACGCTTCAGCGACAACTCGCGTTGCCACCCATGTAGAAATTGACGTGACCCTGAAAAGCAATGTTTGCTATTGGATTTTATTTGATTTAGCCCAGGGTGGGCAAACTACGCCCTGCAGGCTTCATGTGGTCGGCTAAACATTTTTGTGGCTCTCGTATTAATACTGTGATAAAATAAAAAATAAAATAAAATATGGGAAAAAAAGACACAACAAACATGTAATAAAATGATATCCTCTTGATAAAATAAACTAAGTTTCAATACTAAAAACATAAATATATTAAAAATTTAACATATTGAAATATATTATATTTTATATAAAAAAGTATAATTTGGAGAAGCTGGCCTTTGCTTGGTACTGACAAAACAATGTGGCCCTCACTGAAAAAGTTTGCCCACCCCTGATTTAACCTGTTAAATAATCTTGGCTTGAAGATTGTACTGTGGGTTTAAGACGTAAGCACTGCTTAACCCCTTGCTCGAAGACCTTTATTAATTCAGCAAGGGCTGATACCCTTAGGTCATTATCTCAGGTCCATCACTGGAACTAAACTAATGAAAACTTTAAGTAGCAAACCTTTCACAAAAACTCACACAATATTTCCTGTAAGTTTCAAAATAGTGTCGTACGTTATTGCGTTATGCCTATTTTTGCGCACATACATACATTTGCAATTAAACTGAAGACCGTCTTTACAGCGGTAGCAGGATGCTTTGTATTGAAGCCTATTTCAAAGTTTATGTTCACCAGTGGGCCCTTCGACTGTCACCTTAATCCGAAAGATTTCTTATTGATCAAATTCTCAATACGTTAAACTGTTTTTCAGTTTTTGCGCAAATAAGGCGTTTCCATTGCGAAACGAAGTTTTCCATGAAACTGCAACTAAAATCACAGCAACCCCGCCGTGTCGACTGTCTTGATAGCCAACGAAATGTAACACAACCCAAACTAGCCGCTTCATCAATGGGAGGGTGTACTGTATACTTCAAATAAGATGCGTTGGAAACATTGTGTTGAAATGAAAAACATTCCTTGCTTGCATGGGCGCAATTTTGTTGTAAAATGTGGGGGGACAGCTTGGTGTGAAACCAATATAGCAGGGTTTTTTAAGGAAAATGTTAGGTAGGCTACCCGGTGTGGACCTGTAGGAACCCGATTTCTATAATTCTAGGGACCCGATGATTATTTTCTCTGATTCTAGGGACCCGATTTAAAATTCTAGGAACCCGAATCGGGTCCCAAAAACACCCTAAAAAAAACTGAATATAGTCATCGGGTCTATGCAGAAAGGAGTTTTATACATTTACAGATACCCAATCTTATTTTTGATGTGTTTTGAGAGAAATACCAATCACGCTTTGCTTTGTTCTTGCAGATGATTTACATATTAATATACTTGAATTTGTTGCTGGACGCGGTTCTGTAGTTCATCCTGTTTCCATTATTATCGTATTTGGATGTAAACAAGCACAGCAATATAGTAGAACACATCAATTGGTTTTATCAGAGCTGTCAGTTGGAGTGCACAAAATGCTGAATCGCATTGGTCGCACATGCATATTAATCTTAAAGTACTGCAGAACATTTTAGTTTTCATGCATTTTATAAGAGTGGGTTACAGCGCGATTTGATGTCTTGTTCAAGTCGCTTAAAGTGACAAAGACGATAAATATTTTTCTTGCACATTTCCGTTTATTGACAAAGCTGCAAATCTTTTTAATGTTACTGGGCATCATGCATGCAGCCCTGCCCCTACCAGAATCTCCAATGATATCCACTTACCAGCAGCAAAATCATTTGGCCTTAAATTAGCGTAGCCTACTTCACAAAATGATTTCAATCTATTTTTACTGTTGGTGGGTAGAGGACGTATCCTTTCAACCTCCCTTTGTTGGCCCCTGTCTACATGTCCACACAGAGTTATAAAAGGGCCTCATCTTGATGCTTGGACCGACCCGGGACCGAAATCACAAGCCCAAACCCGGCTTGAGCCCGACATTTATTTTTTAAGCCCGATTTAGGTCTGAAAGCCAAAGTTTCCGAGCGAGTTAAGATATGCACAACTGTGGAGTAACAAAAAGCGCTGTGTGCAGGTGCAGTTGCAGGTACACGGTTTATCACACCGAAAATAGCAACCACCTTGACCAACACATTGGCATCGTCTAGCACAAACGTAGCATGTTAGTCAACGATAATACTGCGGAATGTAATGTTTCTCAAGAAAAAAAGAAATAATTACGAAACTATCTACGATGACGCTATAGGCATAAAAGAAACTTTCTAGGATAGCTCTATAGATATGAAAAGTCGGCTTGTAGGCTTCTCAAAACAAGCTAAGAATCGCGTGAGTTAGCACGATCTTAGTGTCTGATTCTTAGCTAGTTAGCAAGCAAGCAAGCTAGTGATTGATCTTTTTGACGCAACGCCATCGCGTGCAAATTTACTAACTGCTGTCGCCTTCTCAGAAACAGTGTAAGACAAACCCGAGCAGAGAAGGAAAGAATGCAACTGTGTTTGCAAACAGAATTAGCTGAAGAAAAATCACAATCACTTCATTCACAGACGTTACAGCAGTGAGCAAAACAAATCTACGTCACGAAAGACAAAAGTTGTTACTCTTAATGTTATAAAGAAGTTTTTTATGCAGGCCCGAAATATTTTGACAAACTTTAACCCGAGTCCGGCCCGACACGAAAAGCCCGGACAGGTCAAAAGTTTCTGTCAGCAAATGTGATGCACCTGTAAAGCAAATGTTTCGCACTTGGATGAAAACATTGCTGCATTGTTGGTTTGATTAAACTCAAGCAAATCAGATGACTTACGAACCAATGCATTCAGCACAAGCACAAAGTGTAAGAGTCAAGGAAAAAATATCTTTTGGATTTGTTGGCCACAATTGTTGCGACATTACAAGAAATTAGGATAAATGTATATTTTATCCTTATTTCCGAGTCAAGTCCCTACGTTTTGAGCTATAGGTCATTATTCAGCTAGGTCAATACTGTATAGAGTCTACAG
>Ga0210059_1009986_pt1 | contig 14732 bp, 14 predicted proteins | sample Ectturendosymbi2_FD_188042 | JGI IMG/M metagenome (GOLD analysis project Ga0210059, IMG submission 188042) | Ecteinascidia turbinata endosymbiont from Florida, USA - Sample 2 (SPAdes) (version 2) | ecosystem: Host-associated > Tunicates > Ascidians > Unclassified | place: Key West, Florida...
AAATTGACTTGACAATTCCCATTTTTATTGCCTATCATAGCAGAGCTTCGCCCGGACAAGCCACACGACTTGACCGATTGAAGACCCTGGACAGGACTTAACCAGTTCGAAAACTCTTGATCAACAGGAGCAAGGGCCAAGCATATGAACTCCAGTGACTTAACCTCTAGATCGACCTTTTACGGCTCAAGAGGCAGAGAGTTTTACTTCTGCAGCCAAACTTTGAGAGTTTGAACTCCCGAAGAGGTTGGAACAGTTCGCAAACGCAGTTAGTTCCAACCCAAATTTTGGGTGCGAAATCAGCCCTTTTTATACTGAAATTGTGAGGAAATCCCCATTAAATTAAGCGTCTTGATTGGTTAAAATGGACACTCCTATAATTAAATCGTGACTGTCTTTATCGGTGGTCACAAGATGTCTGGTCACGATTTCTGTGACTGCCCTCATGACTGTACGCTGGTCGGATGTGGTTAGCTGCGTGATCGCTTGATGATCGGAAGTGTGGCTGGGCTTGGAGCTGTAGTGCATTTTCGAACTTTGACTAGTTTTCCATGTTGCAGTCTTTTCATCCAGCTTTTAGCCTGCTGTACAGTGATGACGGTTCCAGGCCTAGCCCGCTGTACAGCAGTTATTTGTTGCAGGCCAAAAATTGCCTGTAACATCAGCAATCTCCACCTTCTTGTCCAAGTTTAATGCTGCATCAAACGAAATTGAGCCCGTCATGAACTAAACAGTTTCCAAATCAAGGACTCTAACAGTTTCCAACTGCTAAATGAGTTAATTTACTAAATTAAGTTTTATAGTGAAGTGCATCTTTGCACTCATTCTTGTTTTAATCATTTTCAAACATATCAAATATACAATACGAAAGAATTGTGTTGATATGTGTCCTAGGCATGGTAGGGAGGCGATAGAAATTTATTTGTCAGAAAAGGGGGCGCTAGCCAAAAAAAGATGGGAAACACTGCATTACATGAATAATTTTCAACGCTGCAAAAAACGTGAACTCACAACTGTAGAGAATCAAAAGTTGAGATGCTGATGGCATCTCGAGAACACATTGTTAGTTAGAAGCAAATTCCGTTCGTCTCCTCTGTGATTGTCACAAAATGATTTATGATGTGTTCAGTGAAGTAAGTTGTCGGTCATCTTATTTTCTTAATTGATGACAACTTGTCATTAGTCATAGTGCTGCTCAAAAGCTTGTTGTTTTCAAAGTTGGAAGGCACCGCTCAACCACAGCTGTTGACATTGGAGTTATTTCAAATTTTTCAGAAGCTTGACAACCTCAGGAAAGGTTGATTGCAAAATATTGTTACTGATCATATGCAACATGTCCGTAAGCTTCTCTAAAATCCACAAATCTTTTCTCATACAAAGAATAGTAAGCCCATTTTTTTATTTCTCTTTAACCAGCATAGGGTAAGGTTTAACTGCTTGAGCAAGTGCGTTACTTGGTAAATCATTTACATAAACAGAACTTTTGATGTAAAAGTGACTTCGCAGCTTCGATATGATGGGTAAGTGAAAATCACTAGCTGCACTGCAGTAAAAAACATCACAAACTTCATTTGAAGTTTGTGGTTTTGTTAACATGTCTCTTTTTCACTCAAAATCAAATGCTGTTCTAGAATCATACTGAGCGCTAAGTTCATGATTTGCTGAAGTAGAATTTTGTAGAACACTTCTTTAGCTTTACATGCATATGCTGGTCTGAAGCTGTGGAAACGTAATCTCGCAGGAGTAATTACGTGGGAGCAAAATATCATTTAAAAGTTGAAGTCAACATCATTAAACATTCTTTTTGGTACCAGCTGCAGATGATATCATATCTTTTGAGCTATAGCTTTCTAATATACTACAGCATTCAATCTAAGCATCTTTCAATTAATAAACTCCATTCACTGGTAATCAACAGCCTTTTTTCCCATTTTTTCACCCAAAGTAAATTGCGCAAGTTCTATATTCTGCAGAAGCTTACCAGTATGATCTCTGCCTTCACATTCTCGAACTCCAAACCTCAAACAGTTCATCAGTACACGACTGCAGGCTGGCTTAGAGAAATGATGGACAGTATTCTGAAGCCCTCGGTTGCCAACTAGATTTAAACTCAATACCACCAACATTACCAGAGTATACAGCATTTATTAGCCAGCACAAAAATATTATCAAACGTCATGTGACATGAATTTTTTGTTTCGCATCGACAGAACTTTTCGTTCTGATTCTAAATCATTAATTTTTAGCAACACTGGTGCCGCGGTTACGCTGTGAGAAGCAAACAAACTTCGTCAACAGCAGAACACCAGTCTTGGTGCTTTGACGGGATTTTCCGTGTGCATGTAGTCACTACTGTAAGCAAGCTGTGGAGTAATGCAATGCGTTTCTACTAGAGCCTTAACTCTGTGTGGATGTCAAAAAGCAAGAAAATCTTTAGAAAGATTCCGCTATTGGAACATTAAGGCTATACTTGATTCCACTGTTCATTTTGACAACTACTTGTCGAAACTAGCAAGCCAGCTTTTTGTATTGTAGCCAGAGATGGTACACTTTAAGTTACAAATACAAGTAACTTCAAGACAAAAACATTTCAAGTTCAGCATAGTAAAACTTCAAAAATGATGCATTTGTATGATGAATCTCAATATTACAGTGTGTTAAAATCTTGTCATTCAGCCTCTTTGCAATTTGTTTGTATTGCAAACATTAGGCCGACAATAAAGTATTCTCATGTGTCAGACACGTTAAGCAAACATATAGATGCCGTAGGTGTAAGATCAGGCAATTTTTGCGGGTGCAAAATATATTTTGCCCAAAACTATGCGGCAAACTTTCTCCCTACAATTTTCTGTAGCTGCTGGTACATTTCATTTTTTACCAAACCATAGACATAAAAATACAAAATGTGGCACTTTAAATTTGGTTCTTGTAACCCAACTGAAGAAGGTACACTAGGCTGTCGAGAAAATTGTGGGAAGCCAGCTGGCGGACTATTGAGCATGTGCATCGCAGCTCTGAGGTTTGGCGTTTCATTCACATTCCAGCTATTGCTGTCAGCAAGAAGCCTAACACCTAGTTGAGGACGTATAGGCAGCATGCAACCCTATAAGCTGTATGTGTTTGTTCGTCCAAACACCGTACCTTAAAACAGCTTTTTCTGTACTTGGCTTGGCATAGGCTCTACTCAAATGAAGTAGGTGCCCTACAGAATACTCGATTCTTACAGTGTACGATTAATATAACACGTAAATCGATTGCCTTTTTGATCAAACTTTCAAGTGAGTCAGTTACTCATCAACTCATGTTAAAACATGATGTTACTAGAAACAGTTTATTGAGTTTATGAATATTTAATTTGTTTTCTACGACATAATTAACTTTCATTGATACATTCAATAAAAAGAAATAAAATTTCATTAGTATATTTTTAAAACGTCAAACTTCTTTGCCCAAGGTTTTTGACAAATCAAAAATTGTTTGGGTGCACTTGCAACCCCAGCTGCTATTTTTTGCCGTTACGAAACTTCCAAGTTTTGTAATTATCTGACCATTTTTCAGCTTTGTAAGTCTACACTTAACGTGATTAAAAGTGCTTGCTACCAGTTTACTACCTCTGAGAGCTAAATTGAAAATATTATACAATTGTCTTAATAAATTTGTACTATAGGCTGTGCTACATCCAAAAGAGTATTGTGAAATCGAACAGTTTTATATGCACAATTAATTGAATTAATGCAACCAAACAACTTGGTTGTATCAATCCATGCATGTTTGCAGCTAAAGCAAATCACAAAAGCCATTAGGAGTAAAGTTCAGATTCTTGTGGCGATGATGACAGCTAAACCTATGTGAATTAGAATTCAACATAGAATATTTGAAACATTCACACAAATACCAATTTTTCAAGGCCTTAAATAAGTTAAGTTGGGTTGCAGGGCAGAGTGTTGCCTTGGATGTTGATGTTGACTGATAATGTTTGAGGTACAAGCCATGAGAGGTTGGGTTCTTCATCAAGAACCGTATGTGAAACAATGTCGCAACTGTTCAGTCTTCATAGGTTAGCCTAATACTTCTTATCCGGGTGAATGCTTCACCCAAGGGTGATTGAAGTTTTGCAGGGGTGAATGAATTCTCTGTTGATAAGTTTTGCCTCTAGTTCTTGATTTTTCACAGAACACATATCACCAATCACGAATAAAATGGCAAACTTCAAGCATTCTATCTTTTACGTCTAAAGCAGTCGGCAACTTATCACTTCTGACAAAACGCACTACGATGCAAGTCACTGCCTCTGTGACATAATATCAATAGGAATAAATTTTACTGAGAGATGCCATGTTTTATTCACTCAAGAGATGGAATCTCTGCTGCGCTCTGCATTGGTGTCCTGTACTCCTGTGCAAAGGTTATCTGGTAGAACCGCAGTACTTTCGAAAGTTTTATTCTCAATCTCTAGTGAAAACCAGACATCTTAACACTAATCAGAGTGGCCTTGTCAGTCGAAGTGCAGGAGTAGCCTGTTTGTGATATTTGTTTGTTACCACTTTGGTATTGATTTCAACATCTAATATGCGTTAATATCTCAGGTAATACTTATAGAAGGTCTACGAAAACTGCACAAAAACACTTGGTTTACAGAACCAGATTTTATAGGAAGGGCAGAGTAAGTTCAGCATGATTGTATCAGAACGTCTTTCAAAACACATCTCTATTATGGGGATTTTTGGGTTGGTTTGTTTGAATGTGCGTAGTATAAGGAAAATGCATTAAAAGCCTTGCAACAACTGGTGCACTTGAGTGTGACTACTAAGTACATGTCAGAGAAAGGATTTTCGCATTTGGTCAAGCTCATGGGCGTCAGGAGGCAGGGGGCATTGACCCCCTTGGATTTTTTAATTTTCCCATCCATTTTTCAGTAGAAAAATGTTTTTCTATTAGTTTTGAGTTGGTAAAATGAAATTTCAAGCGACAAATCTCAAGCCGCCCAAATCATTAAGTCTACTGAAACAGCCATTGCACGAGCGGCATAGCTGCAAAACAACGAAACATTTGATTTGTTGGATTTCTATGAAATGTTGAATCAAATTGTATCGGATCCAGTCAAAAGGTTATGCTTTCTAAGTCGATAATTTATACAAAATTAAGACGAAATAGACAGAATCGTTCGCTGTGCATTTTTCGTGGAGGGATGCAGCCATTCCGCCCCTGCATATGACGATGGATCGATTCATGTTTCGATCTGATTTTACTGTTTGTTTATGAAAGGTTCGAAAAAGTTCCTCTGGTGACACCCAACGGCGACATATTAATCAAAGAGATGAACTTCGAAGTGACGTCAGGCACCAACGTCATCATTTGTGGTCCGAACGGATGCGGCAAGAGTTCGTTGTTTCGAGTTCTTGGAGAGGTTAGGGCACGAATGGCTGTGATTTGAAACATTGAATGTATCATGAGTATAGCGTTCGTGAAGAAGCGGTGGGGAATGGCTGTATTGTTTGTCGACAAAGCCACTTTCACGCTTGATTTCATTGTTAGAGTTTGCTAATGTTGCCCCATGCAAGGTTGGAAAGACGGTTGGACTGCAGGTGGCTACAAGCGCGTGCTGGCGATACTTTCATTTTGTCACGATCCTGCATAGTATTACAGCTTGTTACTGCCCAAGTTAATTATGATGTATGTTTCAGTTGTGGCCATTGTTCGGAGGCACCCTGGTCAAACCACACAGGAGTAAGCTGTTCTACATACCCCAACGCCCCTACATGACCCTGGGTACATTGCGGGACCAGGTTATTTACCCGGATACCGAGGAACAGATGAAGAGAAAGGGATTTGATGACAAAGCGCTAGAAGGTTTCCTCAACAAGGTCTGTGTGTATGAAAATGTTTTACGCGCTGCTTAGTGACGTAGATATAATAAATCAAATTATGAATTTTGCATCAAGATCAAACTGTACTTTTGTCCTTATTTCGATCGATAAAGTGCGAGTCAAATAATGAAAGGCTGTTGTGTGTGAGTTTGTACTATGAGTGCAAACGATGGTATCCAGTATGTTCTGAGATTCGTTGTAAAGGTGTTTTACTTTCTCGACGCGGTTGATCAAACACTTCGGTACGCGCATTTATGACGTACCTGCGCATCAATGTTCAGGTACAACTGGGGAGTATCCTCGAACGTGAGGGAGGCTGGGATTCTGTCCAGGACTGGATGGATGTTTTAAGTGGTGGCGAGAAGCAGCGAATGGCTGTAAGTTTAAATATTCGTCGACCTTGTTAGAGAGCAGGAGTTTGCTTCGTTTTTATAGTTAGTTTGTGGAGATAATGTGTAGTAGCAACAGGCTGGACCCTGGGATTTATCTGTTGTCCAAAAGTACTGCAACGGGTCACCCAGGAAGTCGTAAATCAATGGTTCAACCAATTGACTGGTGGTCAATGAGGCGTGACTGCAACCACATTGTAGTTGTTCTCTGTCATTTATTTCATTTTCAACAGATTCATTTTTATTTGACGGACGTCATGCTCGGAAAAATAGATGAGCGTCAAGTTATCTTAAAAGTAAAATCAAGGGGTGCTTCTCAAAGCAATGGCGGGTCCGTGGCATGCCACAAGAAAATCTTTGTGAAAGGTGGTTGTCAAGTCTATCGCTATAATCAAAGCGTGGCGATCGTCTTCTACCGGCGCGTTGTCACCACTTGTTAGACCTTTCCTTGCAGTATTAAAAGGTTGCTTTAGTGCGTTGGTAAATAAAGGCTTCGTAGCTTATTCAGGCCTAGACGTAAACATACGCAAAGCTTTTTACGGCTCGCATCGATAACCAGAAATGTAATGACACTTCGTCCACTTTTTTGTTGAATCTACTCCGCCTAAGATGAGTGGACGATGAACTTTTGGCCTCTGGCCCTGGATCAAGATCCTCAATAACCATCATTATATGCATGGAATATTTGTTATGTATATTTTAACTATTTTAGACAGTGCGGTTCACATTTGCCCGAATCCTTTCATACTATAGCTTTGGATTATTTTTGGCAATGTGCATGGTTAAACAAAAACATGGCAATCTTTAAAAAAAGTCCTGTAAACCGCCAGTGCCAACAAAATTATTGTTGCAGCCATCAATTAAATTTATGTAATCGAGTTTACCTGCATTTTGAAACAAACCAGATCGGCCTGTTAGCGATGGTTTGCAAAATGTCCGGCCATATCGTATCTTGAGTAGGCCGTGGTTACGCACACGCCGCAATCGGCCTCATATTTACCAAACAAATATTTTCTGGAACTTACCAGCAACCTCTTGTACCTCCCACCCCCATCAGCGGTTTGTTGGCAAGAGGATGTGCTTTTCCAGTTTTGAAACATTGTGAAACAATCAATGCTTCCTGGCCTCAAGCATCAACTTCAGGTGGTACCGGTGGTGAGGTTCGGGCTCCCGTACACTCCCGATATGCTTTCCGTCTTCTATGTCGTTGCTAGCAACTATGCTGATGTTTGCATCAGTCACAGGTGAAACCTGCTGCGACCGGGTCTCAATTGTTTTTATACTATAACCGCGTTCCGTTTTGTTTTTCCTTGACTCAAGCCGCGTCCTATCTGGCCCTTTTTTCTCCCCCAGATGGCCCGACTCTTCTACCATAAACCTCAATTCGCGATCCTTGATGAGTGCACTAGCGCCGTTAGTGTCGATGTCGAGGGGTTTATGTACCAGCATTGCAAAAAGGTGGGGATTACCCTGTTCACAGTATCTCACAGAAAATCTTTGTGGCGTCATCATGAGGTAAGTGACGTGTGCAGTGATTGTTTGCTGTATGTCTGCACTGCTTGTTTTGAAAATTTTCGTTAGTTTCGAATCTTATCACTGCGCTTTTAAGCCACCTTTGTCTAAAACAAGAACTACTGTCCGATATGAAAGTTGGTGCTGAACAAAGTCTATCATTTCTTTTACATTTATTTCAAGGAACTGGTCTCCGCAGAGATGAAGGGTTTGAATCCATCAGCAAAAATTTTTGATAGAAACTCGATTTCACGTAAAAATCGCATCGTCCGTCCTCAGATAGTTTTTTAAAATCTGCTTTTGTCCTGTTGTCCATCTATGGATAATGCGAATGCAATATTCCAATAAATTTCCTGGTATGTACTATTGCTAGCTGGTGTGCGTCACCTACAACATACTTTGTTTTAAGCAAGTCAAGCCTATTTGTTAAGCTGCTGACAAATGCTGTGAAATGACCAAGCCCTGGAAGAAAGTTTGGTTAACTGTCAAAGTTGAAGTTGTTTGCATTAAACATAGAAATAAAAAGAAGCATCGATGCGACTGATATGGGGGTTATGATCGATAGTTTTGATTTGAATGTCAGGAAAGAAACACTCAAATCGAATATTTTACGTTTGATTTTCAACGAGTGACTTTCTTGCGACGTGAAATTTTGTGAATTTACTGAAAATATTATTATTGCCTGTGAAAAACTTTTTCGCCGCCGCTTATTAATTAATGAATGGAGTAAAATAAAATATTGATACCGTTATCAAAATGGAATCCTGTTGTTAGGTTTTGGGACAGCAGACAGTTTGCTTGGCAAGCGTCATTTAAAATCTCACCACTAACTCTTATTTGCCATTGTCTTGAACCGTCACATCAACGTCACGAAACGACTGCTTTGTCGAAATAGATTCGTTTCATATTTTCCACAGTATTATCTGCACATGGACGGTAGAGGAGAATATGAGTTTAAACGAATCGAAGAAGATACATCACCGTTCGGTTCGTAACTTTCCTGGCAACTGATCCATGCATTACAGCGATCAAAGTGATGCTGGAGATTAATTATCCTTCTTGTTAGAATGTTCTCTATGAACATGACGAAGACTGCATGGCGTAAGCAGTTGGCTCCATCACATACTACCTGTGCTCCTGCTTTGATGCTTTGTTCTATGTCCTTTTACAAGAAGTGATCTCTTTAATTCGTCCTCGGATGCAATGCTTTTATTTTGTTGCACAATTTCGTGACAAACAGCAGTGAAATTTTAAGTCATACGCTGGTTGTTTAGGAAAAGCTTTTTATTTGTTCGATGTTTTTTTGCAAAAATGCTAATATTTCTCAAGTTTTTTGCTCATAGTACAATGTCACCCAGGTTATTGAGGGAAATACCGTTTTTTGGAATGTTTTTACAGTAGGTCGTTACAAGTTCACCCCAAATTAGGAAAGCGGGACATTTGCGTTACCGATAATGAATTGTCAAAACAGTGTTTCTCCAACATTTTCAACCATATCTCCTCTTCGCGTGTTTATAATATGTTGCTGTTTGCGTTTTCACAACATTTGCGATTGCACTAGCAGTTGTTTTTTATTTATTGAGCTTGGTCAAGCATTCACCACAGAGATACGTAGAAAGGCACCCGCTCTATTTTGCAGCTCATCTTAGATTCGGACAAGTTTGTTTGTAACTCGCTACAAATTATCTCTGCGCAAAATTTATTTTAACACCAAAAATGTGAATTTTGCCATTTGGTTGTTGATCTTCTTTGCGGTGTTTTTACAGAACCAATCCTGTGTACAGTAGTGATCAGCGCCCACGGGTTTCGCGCAAAGCAGCTTTTAAATGAATCAAGTAAATGCACAACGTCTAGCCCTTCCGATGGACACTGAAGTAAAAGACACATCATGTTCTGACCAAATCACACCAGTCTCATCGATGTAAACTATTGTGACGTATTAAACGTTTACAACGCACAGAACAGAATTTGAGCAAAAACAGCAGCAAATTGCACGGCCTGGAATAATGGGCTGAGTTGTTATTGTTTGACGTTAAAATCACCCCCCTCTTCCCGACACTCGCGAGTCAACTCCTGCACAACCGGGTGAACTGGGGAAACACTGATTCAAACTGTCAGTGAAATTTATCTCCACCTCACCTCATCCGTGTCTGTTTAGGGTGAACAGTCGTGGTCACAAGAAAGTGAGCTTCTATTCTTGTGGATTGTAGCTTGTGGTTTCATGATATGATCATGTCCTTTCATCATCAGATCTTCGGTACTTTTCATATAAATATCCGTCGCCCCCCCCTCATGCTCTTGCTTCGCTTCTCCACTTTCACTAAACCTGGTCATTCATGAAACCTCCCAGTCACATGATGGACGCGCAATTTTAAACCAAAACACGGCCAGGCGTCGCTAAACCCGATTCCAGTCACGATGTGTCTTTGTCGGTCACATGTTACTTTCCGACCAATCACTCCCTCCCGGCTCATATCTTTCCCACATGCTTTTTACTCCAATGTGTTGCGAGAAATAAGGTGGGAACACTTCATGCTAAGCTTCGCAAGATGCGTAGAACAAAACACCTGTGCTGGTTTGTTCATCGTTGTGTACGTCATAAAGAAGCAAAAACAAAGCTTCCCGTATCATTTGTGGGTGTTGGCCTTACCACGTTGGTCTTGTTTTTGTGACGTGCTATTTCGTCGTGTGACACCATCGCACATTGAAAAGTTTTAATTTTTTTTTGTTAAACAAACGCAGACTTTGTCCTTGAACCAACAAACAAGTTTATCGATGTTTTTTGATAATCTTTCTCGGCCAATCCCTTCTCAACATTATCTGTTGTGCCCGCCGAGTTTGTGAACATAAACCAAAAGTGCAAACATGTTTTTGACGATGTTCTGACCATATCTGCAGCATCACCGAGCCATCAAAAGCTGTGTATTTTTGCTTTGCCCAATCCATCACACCACACACTGTCGTTTGAAAAAGCAAGTGCTGGAGCAGCGGATCAAATCATCTCTTGCCGTCATGAAATCTTGGTTGCTTCTCTCTGCGATACAACATGCGCATGCTCCATGGCTCCTTTCATATGCTTTGCTGTATTTTGGGAAAATTTAATTTCTTTTTGTCGCCGTTTTGAATACTGCGGTTGATGGCGTGGCGCGAAAGTAAATTAGTTTGTTGGAAACCTGTACAGCAAGCAAGAAGTTAGGTGAGGTTTTCTGTCTCACTTTATTCTTGGTTCCGCACCTATACAGTAGTTGGCGAGGTTTTGCACAAATACTCATTGTGCCATGCAGTAATCAGTACTGGAGCTGCAAAACCTAAACTCACTGCACAGTCGTCGAAATGTCTGTTGTCTGAAAACAATTTTATTTGACCTGTTACCCCTACTAATAGATTCTCCCCATGGATCTGCGTTCGTCGACCTTGACCTTTCAACTCTGCACTTAGTTGTTTTCGCTGCTGAGTGCTTACGCGAGAAGATGGCAAACAGACAGTTTTTTTCAACTGTCAAGCTTTTAATTTATATGAATTACTTTGTGCATCAATTGCGCAATAAAATACCAACAATGTAGTGTGTTCTGTGGTGTTGTTGTCATCTGCGTCTCGTTGCAATCGGTTGAGTGTGTTTCAAAAACTGGCAGTCAATTACGATGTAGTTGCCGTTAGAATCACGAATTGTGCCGGCATGTGGAAGACTGTCTGGTATTTTGTGGCATGGCGAATGAAACTTTTTCGGTAGTTTTCCTACAAAGCCATCAACAGCACCAGAAGTCGCATTAACAGTACGAATCATGTTATTAAAGAGAAAATTCAGACATTTACCATTGTTTAAAGTTGTTGATCTTGATTTAAAATGCACACGTTAGTTAAATAAGTTAGTTGCATTAAGCGTTGAAAAATAATATATGGCTCTCACGGAAATTCAATTAAAAATATAGGCTTCATGACTCCCTTAGCCAAAGAGGTTCCCGACCCCTGGGTTATGGTGAAGGAAAATTGGTATGGGTTAAGAAAAGGAAAACCGGTTCAATCCTGGGCAGGTTATGACCGCACCAACACTTTGTAAGATCAGCACGAGGAACACGCCTTGGCAAAAACAAAAGCTCTTCAGCATAAAGTGACCTTCGTAACATTGCAGTGATCTTGTCCTCAGTGGCATAGCTAGAGTGTGGGTGGCCCTTGAGTTTGGCGCCCCCAAACCCATAAAAATACATATTCCACAGTGACTGGCTCTTAAGCTTTGTATATGCGTTCAGCGTTTGTTTCAAGGTGTTTTAGAGACCCGATTCTGGTCCCTAAAATCAGAGAAAATTATTATCAGGTCCATTCCGGGCACCTAACATTTTCCTTAAAAAAAACTCGTATAGTAACTAGTTTGTGCACCATTATAATATCACAGTACTCTCACATGCTCAAATATGGTATGCTTCAAATTCACGCCAAAAAACTCAAACATTCTAAGTAAACAAAAAGCAAAAATGACATATGGGGAAAAATAATTAAAAAAGTGTAAAAAATTTGGGCCGTCTTTGTTTCTGAAATGAAAAGTACAATTTTCTACACAGCAACTTTTCTTGTCTTTTTGTTGGCAAATTGTTCAATGGCAATGTCAAAATCTATTTTATCTGTCAGTTGATGCTCTATTAGACTGTGTGGCAAGATTTCTCAACCGCAAGGTGCTCATACTAGATCTTAAAGCAATCCTTGATCAGTTTTAGTTTCGAAAAACTCCTCTCACAGGTAGCAACACTATCGGCGATTGTGAGGAGAATCCGCAGCATTATTACTCTATTTGGAACAGAGTTCCCAAGGTTACACAGTACTTTTGAATAAACTGCAAAAGTTCAAAGGGTCCTTCTTTCTCTTCTATGAACTGTTCATCGGCAACGTCGTATAACTGTGATGCACAATAACGTTCTTAATTGCACAACAATGAACAAGTGTCGCAACAACTATCAATATTTCTTTTTCGGCTCTTAACTGCACTCAACCTCCTGTTGGCCTACTTGGAATCTGAATGCAGCACGGTGATCTAAAAATTTTCATAATGTCACATCAACATACTGAAGCAAGAAATCATTTCCCCTAAAAAAACGAGGAACCCTCACGGAACCCCACTAGATGTTTTGCGGAACACTAGGGTTCTATGGAACGCATGTTTAAGAGTACTGAGCTGGATTATATTTATCCATACACACGGAAATACATTTTGACGAGCACAAATTCAACTGCACATTTAGGCTATTAGATTTGCACAGAAATGTTTTTTAGACCCAAAAATGCGCTTTTACTCGCAGGTACAAAACTTTAAAGCACTTACAAAAGCTTCGAGGTCACCACAGCCACACGTTTGCCCACAGTCATCCACCATACTCCTACTAAGCTCTATAACGTCATATAAGGGCTACGATCAAACGTCAACAACGACCCAACACTCGATCATTCAACCGTGTTGGGAATCAGTAAAATCTGACATCAAGTGAGTTGAGAACCGTGTTGCGGTTTCATGTAAAAAAAGCCTATTGATAAAACATCCTTGATACACGATTGCTTATTGTTTGACTAAGATAACAATCGCTTAAATACACATATCATAGTTTAAATTATTCAAAATCAAAAATGTCTTTCAACTGCAAGTAGTGTCACGACATTAAAACCACTTTTATTTCAATAAAGCATTTGTAGGTCGATAGCCTACAGCAACATAGCCCAGAGTGCCGCCCCCATATTTTTAATTTAATTTATTTGTTTATGAGCAGACACAAAGTCCATAGTATGAACACACACTCTGCAGAACGCAGGTTGATAAAAACAGACAATACAGAACGTAGTACAAGGCATTGAAGCCGGCGGAATCACAGGGTTACAGACACTTTTTGCAACTGCATTGAAGACAGAACCATAGGGTTACAAACACATTCTTAACACTATTGTAATGTTAGCTAACACGTAACACTTGTTACAGCACTATTGCGGAGTAGGGCGCTAATTCCTAAATTGGTCGAGTCTAGGTAAAATGCGAAAGCATTGTGGCTTGACACGCCATCGATCAAACGGACACTGCAAAGTTCGTTCACTCATTCACAGAGTAAAATACGATTGTAGTGTTCAAAGAATAGTAACGAGTACAACCAATCTGACTGGACTTGAATCTGACCGGACTTGACACCAACGAAAGATCAAACAATCTGACCGGACTTGACACCAACGAACGGTCGTGCATGGTATTCGATTCTTTCTCGCTTAACGCATGTAATTTGCTTTCTTAACTGTTTTGTTGAAAAACTACTTCCGAATGCTTATATTTGTCTGGCCGGGCCATGCTAATAATTTAGTTGGTATGGCCCTGGCCATATGGCCCTGGCCATACCACTTCCGCCGCCCTTGCGCAATGTGTTCGTTAAATCTTCCTGTTTATTACTTTACCTATTAGGCAGCCATTCTTATGTCATCGATGAAACATGCTTTTATAAACATTCCTTTGAATAAAATGGCGTTTCTGCTTATACAATTATGCGTTAAATGCAATATACTGTATATTGGGTCCCAGAAGTACAGTCTTGGGGGAACCAAACCACCAAGCACCGGGCCTGGGTGTAGACGCCTACATAGAAAATGATTTGAATTATCTTCAACGACATGACCTCCGGTTCAAAATGTGTGGATGTGAAACCACATGGTTTGACTTATTGGGAAGCAAAAAGCGTTAGAAATAATTTTCAGAATAGTGTACAAGCACCTTCAATACAACATAGACGAGTGTTATCAATCATTGTCTGATGCATTAACAAAAGTGTCTAAACTGCCGGTTTTCTTCATGAGAAGGAACACTGCCCACGGCACGTGGGGCCTGTCATGACAGCAACACAGAAACTCTGGATGCCCCCCTAATTGTTTTGCTATGTTGTGTTTGACCTTTCTTGTACATTTGAAATTTAAAAAATATCCCGGAGCCCTGGCGCTTGTCATTACA